>Ga0206927_1097_pt1 | contig 19652 bp, 19 predicted proteins | sample Alteio_BWOrgHeat_60_FD_153249 | JGI IMG/M metagenome (GOLD analysis project Ga0206927, IMG submission 153249) | Enriched cells from forest soil in Barre Woods Harvard Forest LTER site, Petersham, Massachusetts, United States -... | ecosystem: Environmental > Terrestrial > Soil > Temperate forest >... | reverse complement strand
ACGTCCGTTGAAATGAGAGACAACTGTTTTAGGCTGGACATATGCTGGATTGGACGAAGATCAGTTACGTTTATACCATTTAACGTCAGAATTTCTAACGGCAGATTCATCAATGGAGAGATATTCAGACTCGGCGGCGCAGCATCCCCAGGAATCCGGAATTCTTCTATGGATAGTCTCTTTAAGGCGCTAAACGCCTGTATTGGTGTTATATCCCGGAATTGACATCTAGAAAAAATATGGATCTCGCTTACTTCGCCATCCTGCGCTTTCGAACTCAAGGAGTCGGTGAATCCCGGATTCAATTCGGCCAATTGATTCATGACTACCTTGACTTGTTCACTTGGCAGCGCATTAGTCACCGGCTTGAAGAAGTCGTCTATGTTCGCGCTATGCACCGTCGCGGGCACCGGCATTACCTCTGGAGTTTTCGGCACAGTCGCCGGCGACTGCCCGCGTGGTGGTACCGGTTCCGCTGGCCGGCGCGGTGGTGTGGGTGCCGAAGCGAGCGTTGTCGGAGCCGGATCAGGCGCGTCGGCTTCCCCTGGGTCATGGGTTATTGGCTGAGGGGCTGTTTGAGGCTTCGGCGGACGAAACGTACGCTCACTGATTGGTCCGGTGTACGTTCGAGATTGGCCAACCATAGAACGAGTGGCGAAAACAGTCAATACCATTGCCACGACAAGCATTGCCGTCCGCCACAGGGACGATTGCGCCGCGGAAATCGGATTCAGAAAACGATGCTCAAGCTGGTTGCTGCGCAACGGCTCAATGGGTTCGGCGTCAAGTGCTGTTAGCACTGCGCCGGCATCAGCAAATCGCAGGTCAGGCGGCTTGGCGCACATCTTCAGTGTAATTTCATCGAAATGGCTGGGAACTGTCGGGTTTAATCGCGACGGCGGTGGTAGATTTTCGTGCTTGATCCGCTCAATCAATGCAAGCGGATTTGATGATTCGGCGAACGGAGCATGACCGGTAAGCATTTCATATAGCACCAGGCCAGCAGAGTACAGATCGGACCGTACATTCGCCTTCTTTCCCATGGCGGCCTCTGGCGACATATACGCTAGGGTCCCGAGCACGGCACCCTCGGTAGTCAGCGACGTTACAGCGCAGACATGCAGCCCCTTAGCCAGTCCAAAATCCAGTATCTTGACCGTCCCGTCGCCGGTCACCATCACATTGGATGGTTTTATATCGCGGTGCAGGATACCCGCCTGGTGCGCCGCTTTGATGCCTCCAATCAATTGGCGAAAAATTCGCTCCGCAGATGCGACGTCCAGCATGCGCCTTTGGATTAATGCCGTGAGTGGTAGGCCGTCGATCAATTCCATCACTATATGAGCGTGATCTTCGTGCTGGTCGATGCTATGGACGTGAACGATATTTGGATGGCTCAGTTGCGCTGTCATCCGCGCCTCGGACATAAACCGCTTCCGCAGGTCCGAATTTTCCATGAGCGCTTCCCGCATGACCTTTATAGCTACATGGCGCTTAAGCCCACGGTCGTAGGCCTTGTACACGGTTCCCATACCTCCTTCGCCCAGTTGGCTGAGGATTTCATAGTTGCCAATCCTCTCAGGAACCGCAGCGCGGAGGTTCTTCTTCTCTGTATTAGGAGTAATCGACGAGCGCTGGCCGGCCGGTCTCGGCTGGACGACCGCGCCGACAGTATCGACGAAATAACGAAGTATGTCGCGGCATTTTGAGCAACACGCGATATGTAGCGTCATCTCGGCGTTCTCACGCCCTTCTGAAATATCCAGATAATAGTCAAAGATAATGGCTTCTGTACGTCGGCATTCCAGCGCCAGGCCACACTTAGAGCGATCCTGGCTGTCAATCGGTGAAGCCTTTTCCATGCTAGATCCATTCACAAACTGTTGCCATCAATTATTGTCTTCACGTATAGGAACGGCGAGGACAGGTAAAACAGTCTCCTGCCGGCTTTCTCAAAAGTTTTCAAAAGTTGTTCGGTGTTTACAACTTTGCTACCGGTCACCCACTATCGCCGGTGAATCCAATTGCGGAGAAGACAATCGCCGCAAACACCGTTACCTTTCTTACTGCATTTTCATGTTTTCCTTCTGAGAAGTGCCCCCTGGCTATTCGATGCCCATATCGGACGAACGCCTCAGGTGGTGTTCGATCGCCAACCCTCACGAAACTAAAGGCGTTTAATGGTACGCCTGAAGAAGGATTGGATCAACAAAAATCTGCCGTTTATTTGTCGAAAAGGCTGACGTCGTATTGTTCCGAAAACTCAGCCGACGCATAAACGTTCACGTGCATGGTAGTTATGCCGACGGATAAACAGCCATCCGGCCAGGATGACTTGGGGCAATTGTTTCTTCGCTACTTGTTAGCTTCGCTCTTCGGTTGCCCGTGCATGCGCTTGACAACCATGCGAGCTCCGATTAGCGGCCCCGCGTCGATCCTCCATCTCCCATCGATTTCATAAACTGTCAGAGGTATCGGCATGTCTTTCTCGACTACACCGGGATGAGGGATTTAGCCTTTGCAATGTTCATCTCGTTCATTACTTCCGAAGTTAACGTTATTTTTCGGCCACCCGGAAAATCAACCACGTCGCCAACTTTAACTTCGCGACACTTCAAAGCGCTAAAATCTGTTTTCATCTTCTCAATCCGTCTCAGCCTGACTCTTTGGCTCTTCACGCTGCCAAAGTATTTCCATATACATATGAGCTTAAATTGAATGATAATCGGCAGGGAGCAATCGAATCCTTTCTGGACATTGGCTTCGCGTGGAATCCGGCAGAGCGCTATCAAGATGTGGACGAATTGATTGAGCGGCTTCAACGTTTCAAATCTGCGGGGAACGTCAGAGTGATACTGTCAGCAAAGGATAGAGCAGTAGAGGCCGGTAGAATTCTTATTGAACGGGACAAGCCCACGCAGTTAAAAATGTACAACGAAGCGATGATGCCGACGTGGACTAAGCTTCATCAAACAATCCTCGAAGCGCACGCGGTGCTTGCGCCATTTAAGATTTCCAGATCTGGAAACAGAATCGAATTACCATCATTACCTGACGGTTTTGAAACCATCAGCATGAACCCGCCGATGCAATTCATGCTCTCGCTTAATGATACCATGGTGCGTGGAATACAATTTCTCGCGATTTCCAATGGTCCGCGTTGTCGCATTGTCAGAACAACTTTTGTACCAGCGCCGATGGGTACGCGCGCCCAACGCGTGGGACAGGTTTCTGTAAATCCTGAGGGTCGGGCAGTGCCGTGGGAAACAACTTGTGAATATGCCGGGGCGAATCCACCAGCACCAGAACTCATCCTTGAAGATATGGATCGTTGCATTTCGCTCCTGATCGACGATGTGCTCCAGGAACGCGGTTTGATGTAGAACATTGTGCCCAATTATGACAGAACTGGAGACAACCACATGAAGCGAGACATGGAAATTGTACGCCAGATACTATTACAACTCGAAGAGCGGTCCCACAACGAAGGAACTGGCGTAATTAAAATTCAAAACGTGGATGACCAAGCCATCTCGTACCATGTCGGCCTGCTTGCCCAGGCGGGTTACGTCGAAGCCATGGAGATCGGCGGCGAGGGTCCGTACTGGCACACCGAAAGGCTTACGTGGGCGGGGCACGAATTTCTTGACGCAGCTCGAAATGACTCGGTTTGGAAATCGGTCATGGGGAAAGTAAAAGCGAGCGGCGTTTCGTTTACGGTAGAAGTGATCAATTTCGCGCTCATGTTCGAAGGGCGGCGCTTGGGCCACCAGTATCTTGGGCTTCCATTCCCGTGAACTGCGAAAATCCGCTCTAACGTTTTACGGCCCGAGCGGCACAACCTTGTCGAGCGTCGCCTTGATTGCCTGCGGTGCCAGAAGCTTGTTGGCGACACCCGTCTTCAACGGTCGCTCCAGGGAAGCCGTGGTGAGAGTCTGCATGCGCTGCTGTTCTGCCGGCTTCAGATTATTGAAACCATTCTTGTCCTTCAGGTTCGTCAATTCGTCGTTAAGCAGCTTCTTCTGATAATCCGTCTTGACCTGTGTTTTTTCATCGTTCGAGGTGGCGTTCCAGTACTGCTTGAGTTTCGGGCACAGCCCCATTTCCATTCTGCGCGCCGCCCTTCCCGTTCTTCCCATCCGTCAATTCCGCCAACCGCGCCGCGACCTTCTGCGTGTTCAGGCAGTTTGGATCCCTGTAGTGGCGCAGGGCCGTCCTGATGTCTCGATGACCGATGAAGCTCATCATCTCGTCCATCGGAATGCCGGCCGCGGCGCCGCGCGAATACAAAGTCATCCTGCCGGCGTGGAGGTCGAGACTGCGATTGCGGTGATCGATTCTGGGGATATTCGCCGCCACCAGTATCGCGTAGAAGTCATTCCGCAGGTTGTCGCCGTTGAGCCGGCAGCCCAGCGGGCTCAGGAACACCCTGTCGCCAGGGCCAACTCGTCGTCCAAGCCGTCGCTCCTGGAGCGTCTTGAGCGCGCGCAGATACTGCGCCAGCCGGGGCGGGATGGCGCACGTCTCCGGCTGGTTTGACGCGAGGATGGCTTTGGCGAGCTTGTCGGCCTTCGTGTCCCAGAAATCCACGTCGGCGAGTCGCCCTCCAGGCGGACCGACGGCCACTCTAGCAGAACGACTTCCTCGCGGCGGCGTCCCGCTTCGTAGAGCGCCATGTACGCGGGCGTCTGCGGTATTCTGTCGGGGACCATGGCGTGCATCTTCGCGTCGCGCGCCACCGACGCTGGCAGAAAGCGCCCGTACTCCTCGGTGGTCATCGCTCGCCTGGATTTTCGAATCTCGCTGCCCTTGGCCACGGGCACCTCCAATCCCAGCAATGGATTGCCGCACAGGTCGACGGAGGCGTTGACAGAGCGCGGAAATCAGCAGCTTGTCCGGCGAGAGCGTTGGGCGCAAGCGCTTGCCGTTGACCGTGTAGTCGGCCTTCCAGGAGGACATGTACGGGTATTTGAAGATGGCGCCGCCATCCAGAGGGACGCGGCTTGCGGCTTTCTCAATTTCGCGCGGCATAATCGTCAATTCCTAAATTGGATTCTGGCTTCGAGCCAACTCTTCAACGCCTTCGCCGGGAAGCGGACACAGCGCTTACTGAGCCTCATATGGGGCACGTCGCCCCGAACCACAAGCCTGTCCAACGTTCTGATGCTTATCTGCATCAGCGCCGCCGCCTGCGGCTTCGTCAGGAACTCCGGATCGGGCAGGATTGCCGGGGCTGGGGCCCTTGGCTCCGCGGGCGGCTTTCCTTCCAGCAGCGCCAACAGCGGATCATCCCGCCTGTCTTCACCCCATGGGCCGACGGCATTGTGCCGGGTGGTCCCGCCCTGTCCGGTACATTTGCGCTGGCTCGAAGGGGATCGCTCCGAGCGGCCATATTTGACGTCCATTCGTTCGATGCCTGCCGCCTCTGGCATAAATCGTCGCTCCTGTGCTTCTCGTGTCGGTTCAGGTCGCTTGAAATTATACAGAGCGGGCGATGGCCTTGGGGACTGGGAAGAATCCCGACGCGCTTCGGCATCAAGACGCCGCTCAACTCAGTGACCGTTCATATTTCCGCGATCGTCGGCGCGGCTCCAATTGACGCTGGGAACTCACAAGGAAATGCACGTCCGGTGTGCATTTTCAGAAGGAGTACTATCGGAGTAGCGCGTATAGGATTGCAAGGGGGAGCGCCAATGGGCACTAAAGCCAAGCGCCAAAAGTCCGCCGAGTGGGTATCGAGGCACATGAAGTGCGCCATGAACGCGGACCAGGCGCGCGCGAAGCAGGTGGATCCGCGAATGCAGCAGCTCAACTCAGCGCTGAAACTGGTCGGCGGTGTGGTAAAAGACCATTCCTGGATGCAGCAGAACGATCCCAACCGACAGCTACAGCACGCTCTCGAGGTGTTGGTGCACCTGACCACGATCCGTGGCGAGTAGAAGTCGCGCGCACGTCATTTTCCGAATCGCGCTTGGCCATTCGCCACTTCAGAACACTCGAATGGGAACCAATCACCGGCGGCGGCCCCGGGGGTTGAGTCGTATGAGTAATGCGGTCAGCGGCGCGCGCCGGTCCGACGATGCGCCCGCAAAATCGCGACGTGGTATCCGCTCCGTTTGCGGTGCCAAACTCTTTACGACGATCGCAAGACCCGCGACGGCATTGAAAAGGACATGGAAGCCGATCGTCATCACAAGCATTGTAAGCAGCAATGCCAGCCAATCCCCGGTCGCGTCCATTTTCTCCACGACAAGCCCCGCGCCAATTCGAACGAGCAGGACCAGTTCAAAAAAGAACAAAAAGACAGTTAGAGGCGCAACGGTCGCGGTGTAGCGAGGGATATTTGATGGCCAGATTGAGTAATGTGTCGTCTAAACGCTTCAGGTTGAACATCGTATTTCTCCGTTTCAATGAGCGGACAATCTGAGCAACCGAGGCCCACTACAATATACAACCGATTTCCAGATGGGTCACATCCTAACCGATGCGCCTATGCGTATGCTTTCATGACTTGAGCTGAGCCTATCGTATTCGCATATTCAGCCTGTTGGGACAACATTGCTTTGCTTCAAGCGGCATTGGGAAGCCGCCATCGGTAATCACTGACTTTGTATAATCACGAGCTCAACGGTTGATCGCACGCATCCACGTTCACCGCGGTGCCAATATGGGTGCAAAAAGGAGAGGTTGGTATTCTTATCCCATGCCAAGTCATCAAGGGTGGCCACAGCATTCTGCTGCGCATGCTTGGCTACACTCGGCACGTGCGCTTACTCTTCGCCAGCCTCAGCGTCCGTGCGGTCGCAAACAGCGGATAGCCTGAAAGCGTTGGGCTGGGCGTTGGGGGGAGGAAGTTCATTGTCCAAAAGACGAATACCGAGGCCGTTGCGCGAACGGCCCCTGCGAAACTCTGCCCGCGTTTCACAAAGCCCGGCCGTTCCCCCAATCGTCATCAAACGAAACCGTGTTCGCTTGTTTTGGGGCTAGATCGGTGTGCTCGCTCAAACTGTCAATCCGTAGCTGACGCGGCAACTCTGGTGCGTGCAGCATGCAGGGCACATGCAGAATACAGTCGTTCATGGCTGTATCCCATTTTTCGACCAAGCCGTACTGCCCCGCAAAGTCGCCATGGTCGGCGGTAAAGAGCAACACTGAATTGTCGAAGAGCCCTTCCGCCTCCATAGCGGCCAGAACTTTTCCGATCAAATGGTCCACCTTGGTGATCGCCGCATAATATGTGGCTTGTATTTCTCTAAACGCTCGTTCGTTAGCCTCGGGCGTCGTCCGGACGGTGCTCATCACTTGCAGGGGTAGCGGCGCGCCGCTGGGCAGTGCGTACGACCAGGGCCGGATCAGCTGACGATCATACATGGAAAAGTAAGGCTCTTCGGCTTCGTAAGGCGGATGAGGCTTTCCAATATTGAGCTGCATAAAGAACGGGCGACTGCGATCACGGATATTACGCAAATAATGAATGGCCTGTTCCGTGCGGCAATCGTCGGAAAAGCCCTTTATTGCGCCGGAAATCCTGCCCCAGTTAGTCGTATCCCGTTGGAAGCTGAAGCGGCTCAACACTGTCCGCGCGGGGCGCTTGCACCGGGTACTCCCTCTTCGTGAAATCGTTAAAGTAGTCATCAGTGAAGGAATGGAAATCGGTACAACCGCCGCCCTTCTTATTGTTTCCCCAGAAGTCTGACCAACAATGGTCAACGCCAAACAGCGCCGTTTCATACCCAGCGTGTTTAAGTATAGTAAGCAGATTGGGGTGTCTCGGCGGCAAATGCTCCATGATGGTGCGATAGCCATCGGTATGACAATACCGTCCCGTTACGATTGAAACACGCGACGGGACACATTTCCCGTGGACGGCAAAATGACGATTGAACACCACGGCCTTCTGCGCCAACGCATCTAGTTGAGGCGTCTTACAATCCGGGTTCCCGCCGTAGCCTGTGCAGTCTCCCCGCAGCTCATCTGAAGTGATGATGATCAGATTTCTAGCGTTACCCATTGTCTATTCTCCGGAATCGAATTGGACATTGGCAAGACTCGCAGTTCCAGTCCGGCAAGCCGACCGTTAAGCCGAACTGCCTCTTGAGAAGGTCTCTTCAGCACGCCGCGCGGTGGGGTATGTCGTCGTAGGGACGTCGTCCCAAACCAAGGCTTTATTCATGACCCATTCCAACGCCTTGCGGCGCCTCCGGATGCTCTACAGCTTCAACGTTGTCGTCGCATGGGTTAAGCCGATTAAAAATCGATTCGAGTACATTGCCCGGTTTATGCTTGCCTTGCCGACTAGCTTCAACCGCCCACCCATGCAGGCGATAATGCAGCTTAAGAGATTGAAACATTTCATTTTTCGACCGCAGTGGAAATTTTACTTTGAATTTGGACGCGAAATCCAAAGTCATACTCGCGTACACTTCGGCCACTGCAATGGCGGTAAGCCGACGTGCAAACGTTGCGATTGTAATTCCAAGAGCCACCGCGAGATACTCCGTTGCCGTCATTCGTAGAACCTTGTGGATCCTCAATTGGGGACTTACCGTAGTAGTCAACATCATACCAATCCTGGCACCATTGCCAAACATTGCCGTGCATGTCATAGAGCCCGAAGGCATTCGGCTCCTTCTGACCGACGGGATGCACTGTATATTTGCTAAAATAAACGAATTGGAGTGCATGCTGAAGATTAGCGACACTTTCAGGACGATACCATGCAACCCGATCAAGGTCTTTATCCGTGTTGCCAGAATAATACGCGGTCGTCGTTCCAGCGCGGCAGGCAAACTCCCATTCCGCCTCGGTTGGCAATCGAACAGTTTCTTTCGTTTGCATGCTCAACTTTTTGCAAAAGGCCTGCGCGTCGTCCCATGATACTGGCACCACCGGACTGTCTTTAACTTTGAAATTGCTTGGAGTCTGCCCTGTTACTTGCTGGTATTGCTCTTCCGTCACGACAAACTTGCCCATGTAGAACGGCCTCGTCAGCGTGACTGGATGTGCGGGCGCCGCTGATTGAACCGCAGTACTGTAGAGCGTTAGCCCCGCCTGATATTCAATCTCCGCTTTCTCCAGTGTTTGAGCGGAACGCCTCCAATGCATACCGCTCAGCACCGCTATTCCCGCCGCGAGAATGAACATTAGCGACCACTTCAGCGAATTCTTCGGCCATTGACGCTTTACGATGGTAGGCAGGACTATGACTATGAGCATAACCAGCAGCGCAACACCGCTCACCGCCAGCAACGCCTGTCCCGTCATGATTTTTATGCGAAGCCCCTCTTCATCCACGGGCGGCGGCGCCTGCACGCCCATGATAAACTTTCCGGCGGGAACCAGCACCAGTTCCATCTTAACGCCATTACCAAGGTCGAGCGTATGTGTCGGCGGCAAGTTGATGCGCTTGGCGTAGTCGGCGATGGACTCCTGGCCATCCCAAAGCGGATATATCGGCTCACCAGCCGACAATGATCCAGCCAGGGCTAACAGGATGAACGGCAAAAGGCGCATGGACTTTCGCTACTCCGTCCCAGTAGCGGCGGCTATTGGCACGCCACAATCGTGAAGGTATACGCATGGTCGTGCTAAGCGCTTACCTTCTGCGATTACTTCATTGAGATTCATCAAGTACCCCTTTACCTGTCAAACCTTGAAAGCTTCTCCATCGACACATTTTCTTCCCACCTCAATCAGCCTTTTTGAATTCCTTATATTGTCGGATATGCGCCGATTATTCGCGCAGCAATTCGTCCGAGTCGCGTGTCCACGCGATCATTGTCATTCCCGTAGCAACCGGAGAGGACGGCCGGGCGGAATATCCAATTCAATCTCACGTTCTTGAACCTGAATGGCCGGTCCCGGCACAGTGCCCTCCGCTCGCAACTCTGTACAGATCAAGGAACACCCCTTCCAAGGCAACGGCAGGACCCATCGCTGCCGCCCGCCGCTACGGCTATAAATGCGAATATCATTTTCGCGCCAGGGCAGGAAGCGGTCGCCACCGCGCGCGATCGGGATGCCCTCGTAAGTTGCCTGCAGTTCTGTGGGCTTGACACCGTCACGAGCAGTCCGAACGTGGGTTTCATCGCTATACCAAGCCTCGACACCTTGATTCCAATCGCCAAGCGTATAATTGAGCATGCGCTTACGGGCCAAGACCTGCGAATACATCCAATTCTGGTAGAAAAGACGGGCGGTTTCTGCCCAGTCCTGACGGGGGCCTTCGGCATACACCAGACCACACCCCAAACCAATACTCTCGACACCTGATGGCAAAGCGGATGACACACGTCCATGTCCCATCACCGCTCCCCACCGGTTCATGTGAGAAATGCCGTGCCAACCCCAGCTTCCCCCTTCATGCATTCCAAGACCAATATACTCAGTGGTGATGTCAATTCCACGCTCCGCCAGCAACCGCCTCAGGGGTTCGCAGCCGAGTTGGGCTTCGCATTCTGCATCAATGTGCTCGCCCGCGTTTGGCCAACATTCATTGAATACCCGGTGAGCATCAAAATGTACGCTGCTGACAATGGGCACATGCGAAAGCAGTTCATCAATCTGCCGCCGATGGTAGCCCGACTCCATGGCCAGCGTATGTACAATGCTGTGTACAACTTTGCCACCGACCTCATGGTTTAAGAACCACTTGTGCAACTGCCCATCTGGATCACGTCCCAAGATTGACGGATCGAATTGTTCGTTCCCCTCATAAGCGTCATCCACATTGGCGTGAACGCTGATTTCGCAGTTGAGTGCAGCGGCATCCTTGACCAATTGTTGCAAGGCCGCTGGACCGCCCGCGCGATCGTTCACTGGCCCAAGCCGCGGATAACAGGTATCGTGCCCCCGTCCCTGCCAACCAACCAGATAGACGATCTGGCGCATACCACCACTGACCGAATGAATAATACGAATATCATCCAAGCAGTTTGCAAAAGTGCGTAAGAGTTTAAAGTGCACTTCTACGTCAAGTTTTCCGAGTATAGATTCATGATAGCGCCCCGCTTGTCGGTTATTCCGCAAGGCAAAATCTCCTGTCCATGCGGCGGCATCACACCAGTTAACTTGACTATTGGAGTTATAGTGCCCGAGCACAGCGACGCGGATTTCAGGTTTGGCAGCGCGACGGCCGCGCAGCCGCCAGGCAAAAATTCCAGCAGAAATGGTGCATGTCCCGGCACGATTGGGCAACAAGCACTGATCGGCCGCAAGATGAAAATGCAAAGGGTCCACCCGAATAGAAGTGACCACGGTGGCGCAGATACCTTCATTCCACACACAGGCATGCGCAGTCGGCGCCGGCGCCTCGAAAGGAATACCGCCGGCAACGGGACCAAAGTCCTCACTACCACCAGCCCAGGAAACACCCGGACACCATGAACGCGACCAATTGCTGCGCCGAACGAGAGGCCCGAAGTACTGGTCGCCCCTACTGGCCAACCCTGTCACCAATCCGTGGTTGGGAATGTGCAGACGGTTGAGGGCGTAGCCCCCTTTCTCGTGGACATCCTCCAGTTTCAGCACCACGGCTTCTTCTTCAATCCGGGCGCTCCATAATAATTCGACGGCAAGGGCCGGCAGACGGACCTTCCATTGCAGGCAATCGCCTTGGCGGACCAGCGAAGCTGACTCCGCAGTGTACAGTGTGCCATCCACCTCCACGACAAATGGACGGCCGACCGGACAACCCAAAAGTATGCCGCCAGTATCGCGGCGACACAAACTTACGATACGTGGCCAGCGTGGGTCAAATGCGACCTCAATCGGTCCTTGGATCAAAGTAGTGTCGTCCACAAGAGCGCCCCTCCGATGCAATGGTTCCGTTTATATGATTGTACCCCACCTGTTACGCTCTTGGTTGTTTTTTGGGTCAAGTCTATTTTGGTTTGTTGTTTCATTTAACTGTCCCCCGTTTTGTTGTGATCGCAACTCGGCGATCTCTTCGGGCGCGATGATGAAACATCCAGTTTGCACCGGCGACCGGCAACTTGCAGTGTGTAGCGGATGGATTGTCGAACGGACGTTTCATCGAACGAAGGGGCGCTCCGCCTACTGACCTGTGTCAAGTTGAGCTGCGCCGGCATCGCGTTTGACGCTAGACCGTATGTTGAACCCGTTCCTGCACCCATGACGCATGATTTGACAAACCATAGCACCAAATGGCCCGCAGCCAAAATCTTGTCCACCTTTGTCGACAGTTCTTTTTCCAATGGCATTGATTTCTCAGTGGCTGGGCCGATGACTGGCAGCCACGGCCTCCCATCAATATCCGACGAAAAATCCCGCTCTAGCTCAAGAATATTTTGATCCTCACAGGCAAAAGTTTATTCGAAGCCGGGCGCAACAGGAACTGGCTAGCCTGTGACACCAACCGTAAAACAGTGCCACCTGGCCGCAGCGAACTATTCCATTTCGGAAGACTTCGCAGCGAATGAGACCGTTTCGTACCGCGTACCTCGATTCCGGATTGAACCACCCTCCATGTGACGCCGCATTGGCACACATTACACTCGTCGTGCTACCTGTGCCACCTGCCAATGACTAGGACATTCAGTCCATTCGCTTTGACTGAAGCTTCGGGTGATTCAACGGTCTGCAGTTTGCCGCCGAATGCACTGACCACAATGAGCGATATTAAAGCGAACGATTTGAAGGTTTTCATGAATAAACACTGGGGAAAATCAGCACTGCCCGTACAGTACAAGCGGTGATTCACACTGGGATCGCCGCTGGTATCCTGAATTTGTTGCTGCTTAATGCGATTTCAAGAACGTCTCGAGTTCTTCCCTTGAACTCATTTGAAATTCGAGCACCTTTGCTGTCACGGTGAGCTACCACCCGCCAATGCAGTGATCTCCCCCGCCGCCAATTCCCGGCAATAAATTCTCACGTCGTCCAAGCTGCCCCCAAACCTGTAGCCGCTGTCGAAGCCCCATCCCGAGATGAATACCCCTGGCGTCGCCGCACGGCTCAATGGCGTACCCTTCAATTGCGTAATGGTTTGCAGCGCTCCATTGATGTAGATCTTGCTGTTCGCCGGACTGGGTACGTCATTGGGGAATACCACCGCAACGTGCACCCACTGGTTCGCCAGGCCTGCCGACGAGATACCCAGCGCATCCGCATTCCCCGTATTGATTCCGAAATACCCATTGTAGAGAAAGAGGTTGTAGTTCGTGTTCCAACCGAACGGCATTTGGAGGTTCCCGCCGCCCCAGTTCATCCAGAATGCAACCGTGTTGCTTCCACCGGCCGCCGTGTTCACGGCAACCCCGTTGACTTCGATATATTGGTTCGCACTGTTAAACTGAACAGCCCCAGCGGACTTCCCCGCCACCCACTGCGGGCCGTTGACCAGAGCTGCATTGTGGCCGGAAACCTGAGGCATCCACCGCCACGGCCCCACTGCCGTCGTCCAATTTCCAATATCCCACTAAACTACCCGATGTAGAACCACCCGCCAGCGCGGCGACCTCGGCCGCCGTCAGTTCCCGGTTGTAAATGCGCACTTCGTCCAGGTTGCCACCTAACTTATAATTGCTGTCGAAGCCCCATCCCGACATGAATACCCCTGGCGTAGCCGCACGGCTCAACGGCGTTCCTTTCAATTGCGCGATAGTCTGCAGATTTCCATTGATGTAAATCTTACTGTTTGCCGTGCTCGGTACGCCATTGGGAAATACCGCCGCGACGTGTACCCAATGGTTCGCCAGGCCTGCCGACGAGATACCCAGCACATCCGCATTCCCCGTATTGATTCCGAAATACCCATTGTAGAGAAAGAGATCGTAGTTCGTGCTCCAGCCGAACGGCATCTGGACGTCGCCGCCGCTCCAGTTCATCCAGAACGCAACCGTGTTGCTCACGCCCGCCGCCGAATTCACGCCCACTCCGCCCGCCGTGATTGTTTGGATCCCGCCATTGAACTGCACGTCCCAGCCAAACGTATCCTCTTTCCATTGCGGGCCGTTGGTTAGCGCGCCGTTGTGGCCGAAACCAGAGGAATCTGCCGCAATCGTTCCGCTTCCGTCGTGTAATTTCCAACAACCTACCAAGCCGTTCGGGGCCGCACCTACCAATGCAGCGACCTCCGCCGCAGCTAATTCCCGGCTATAAATCCTCACGTCGTCCAGGCTGCCACCAAACTTATAATTGCTGTCGAAACCCCATCCCGACAAGAATACCCCTGGCGTAGCTGTACGGCTCAATGGCGTTCCTTTTCCTTGCGTGAGAGACACCAGATTTCCATTGATGTAAATCTTACTGTTCGATGCACTCGGCACGCCATTCGGAAATACCACCGCAACATGCACCCACTGATTTATCAGACCGGCCGACGAGATACCCAGCACATCCGCATTTCCCGTATTGATTCCAAAATACCCATTGTAAAAAAAGAGATCGTAGTTCGTGTTCCACCCGAATGGCATCTGAGCGTCGCCGCCGCCCCAGTTCATCCAGAATGCCACGTGTTGCTCCCGCCTGCCGCCGAATTTACGCCCAACCCGCTGGCTCCGATATATTGATTCGCACCGTTAAACCCAACGGCTCCCGCGGATTTCCCCGCCACCCACCGCGGGCCATTGAACAAAGTTCCATTGTGGCCGGAGCCTGACGAATCCGCCGCCAGTGTTCCGCTACCGTCGTCCAATTTCCAATATCCCACTAAATTGCCCAGTGCAGTACCACCGGCCAGCGCGGCGACCTCGGTCGCCGTCAGCTCCCGGTTGTAAATGCGCATGTTTTCCAGGCTGCCACCAAACTTATAATTGCTGTCAAAACCCCATCCCGACATGAATATCCCCGGCGTAACTGTGCGACTCAACGGCGTTCCTTTTAATTGCGTAAGGGTCTGCAAAATTCCATTGATGTAAATCTTACTGTTTGACGTACTCGGCACGCCATTAGGAAATACCACCGCAACATGCACCCGCTGATTTGCTAAACTCGCCGACGAGATACCCAGCACATCCGCATTTCCCGTATTGATTCCAAATATCCCTTGTAAAGAAAGAGATCGTAGTTCGCGTTCCAACCGAATGGCATCTGAACGTCGCCGCCGCCCCAGTTCATCCAGAACGCAACCGTGTTGCTGCCGCCTGCCGCCGTGTTTACGCCCACCCCATTGGCGACAATCGTCTGGTTTCCGCCATTGAATTGGACGTCCCATCCAAACGTATCCTCTTTCCATTGCGGACCGTTGGTTAGCGCACCATCGTGACCGTAGCCAGAGGAATCTACCGCAACGGCTCCACTGCCATCGTTCAATTTCCAGCATCCCACGAGGCCTGGATCGGCCACCGTTACCAGTACGGTTCCGAATGTGCTGACACTGGAATTACGGACTGTAACCGTCACGTCATACGAACCTGTTGCGGCAAATGCATGCGTAGTTGTGTTCACAGTCAACGGTCCGCTTGTCGTCCCATCTCCGAAATTCCAAGCATAGGTTGGACTAATTCCAGGAGCGGAAGCTGTCGCTGAAAAAGTCGTGGACACATTGGTAGTTGCAGGATTGGGCGTCACCGTCACGGCCGATATCGTTGGGTTGACGGTTACGCTAAAGCTTTTGGTTGCATTGACGAGTAAAGAATCCTGCACCTTGATGGTGAAATTTGAAACGCCTACAGTAGTGGGTGTTCCGCTTAGAACGCCAGCGGGGCTTAAAACCATCCCAGCCGGCAACGACCCCGAACCGGCAACAATCGACCAGGCAAACGGCGCGGTGCCGCCAGAGACCGTAAGTTGACTGGAATAAGAAACGCCAACGGGTATTGCCAACGGTGAAGCCGATGTAATCGCGGGCGTGGGGTTGATAGTAACGTTGACTAAGGAGGTGAGCGTGTAGCCGTTTCCATCTGTCACGGTCGCCGTCGCAATATAGGTTCCCGATGCCGTATAGACATGCGTCGCCGTAGCACCCGTCGCCGTTCCCTGGTCGCCAAATGCCCATGAGTAGGTGAGCGTATCGCCGTCCGCGTCGCTGGCGGCAACCGAAAACGCGATGCTTACGTTGACCGTGGCGGGGTTGGGCGACGCAGTGGCCGGAGAAGTAATGACTGGACTTGGATCGATCAGTGCGGGTACGATCAGGTTGGCGTACGGACTGCCGCGCCCGGTAACAAGGTCGTAACCAGGTCCTGCCGAGTAACTCCCGTTGCTGCCGCTGGTGATGTCGTGAAAATCGCTACTGGGTAATTGATAGATCTTGGGCAATGTTTGACTGATGCCATCGAGTGACGTTTGGCCGGCCAACGCCCGGCCCTGGTCGGCGATTGCAATAAGGGCCGCCCACTGGGGTGCGGCCACACTTGTTCCCTCATAGCCATACCACACGCCTGCGGCGCCGGCCCCTCTCTAAGCCGCGGCGGACAGAGACGCTACGAAGGCGGCGAGGTGCTCGGGCGCGGCGGCTCGGCGCAGGCCTTTGCGGCGCGCGATCTGAATCTGGAGCGCAACATCGCCATCAAGGTGCTCTATCCCGCTGTCGCCTCCGATCGCGCGCGTGTGTAGCGCTTTATGAACGAAGCGCGCGTCACGGCAAAGCTTGAGCATCCATACATTCTTCCAGTGTACGACCTGGAAAAGCGCGCGGACGGCAACGCTTATTTTCCATGCACAAGCCATCGACGGCATGTCGTCAGTTCTTGCCGCCGTTTTTTATTGGAAGCCGCAAAACAAGACCGTGCGCCCCTACGATAACCACATGTGACTGGCCAAACGCAATCGCCTTCAAATCGGCTGGAACACCAATCCTCCTCGCATTCCACGTTGCTCCACCGTCGGTCGTTTGCTCGCAGGTCCCGCTCTTGCCAACCGCGAATCCGATCGTACCGTCGACGAATGCGATACCGACCAAATCGTTATTGGTAGAACTGATCTTCAGCTCCCAGTCCGTTGGCTTATCCTGGCCAAGGTTAGCGGCAACAATGGCTCCGCCCTTACCGCAGGCCCAAACTTTATTTGCTTGTATGCAGGCGCCATACAGATCCCTGCAGCCTGGGACTTTTATGGACGCTACTGCCTTGTCGTTGATGATGGGCGCCCGCGCGTTGTTCCAATGATCTCCGCCGAATTTCGTAATCCAGAGCACGTTGGGGTCGTTCAGCGTCCTGAGGCCTTCACGCAGCATCGGTGCAGTCGCCATAAGTTCCTCTTCCGTTGGCTTCTTTTTGTGCGCCGAACGTAGAATGTCCTGTCGAACAACGATGCCGTTTCCTGCATCATCCAGCGCAATCTTGTAGTTTGCGCCGCCCAACGCTCTGAGATACGCATGCCACGTCTCGCCGCCGTCATTGCTCGCCAGAATGTCGCCGTCGTGGGTCGTCATTCCTTCGGCGATGTCGCCAGTCAAGAGCAGCACTCTTTTAGCATCAATGATATGCAAGTCAGTGAGCGGAAAATTGGTCATGACCGCAATCCGTCGCCAAGTTGCGCCGCCGTCCACAGTTTTCAGGACCGTCGATGGAATTCCTGGGCCATCCGCGACAGCCAACAGTTGTATCAACTTCGCAGGGTTCTTCTTAAGCTCTTCCGTAAGTTCGATCCCTCTCGGAAGAATATGATGCTCGGTCATCAACTCTTTCTTGTAATTGCCCCCATCGCCAACTGCCAGGCCGAAGTCCTTGTTGAGGAATTGAACGCTTCGCAGCGTGGCGTCCGTTCCCGAATCAATCGATTTCCAGTGTGCTCCATCGTCATCGCTGCGCACCATCGTTCCCCTATTGCCTACGGCGATCAGAGAATTTCCGGTAACGCTGATGCTCAACAGATCCTCAGTTACGCCGCTTGCAATGCGCTCCACCGCTGGATCCTGTTCGGATGAAGCCGTGACGGCACCGGGAAGGGAAGAACGGATAGTAATCGATCCTTCCCCTTTATCAGGGTGGCGATAATGCTGCGACTGCGCGACCGCTCCGGGCGGAGTTACTTGAGAATTCTCATCAGTCGTCTCGATGAATCCGAAGACCAATGGAAAATGGTCCTTGGGCGCGCCCATTTTTGTGTATTCGGAAGCGCCCCAAGCTTCACTCTTTCCATAAGCTCGGAACGTCACAATCTTCTCCGACAATTCATCAATTGTGAATTTCCCGGATATTGTCCCGCGAATGCCGCTTTCGCCAGACGACGAATGACACTCAATGGCGCCCTCAAATGTAAATTGCGGATGTTCAGGGGCCTCACTGACTTTTTTAAGCGTGAAATCCGCCTTGGTTACTTCAGAGTATTGCCAGAAGATCGGTTGCCCCCGAACAATATCGATGAAATGGTAGCGCGCAATTCGATAGGCAAGCGTTTGCGGAATCTTTTGATTGACCTTGAATTTTTCGCTCTCACGCAGGATCTGCCGGACTTCGTCTTGATAGATCCAGAGATAGTCCCGTCCTAAGTCCCGGTTTCGACTGTCAGCGCAAGCAGGCAACGGACGGATTCTGGAGTATATAGCAACGACCGACGTAGAGGAACGCGGCGGCCGTGTAAATGCAGCCTGCAGTGCAGTCTCAGGAATGGCGACTTGAGCCGGAGGATGCTCTTTGAAAGCCTTCATCCCCTGCTCCATGAAGTGCAGTTGAGCTGAGATTCCGGACGCGTTCTTCCAGCTATACACCGTCCCATCAGCGCCCGCGATGTAAGTTCCCTGCGTCGTAGCTCCCTGCATCGATAGCGCTTTCGATTGAGTGGCCATATTCATATACCATTGCTGGCACGCAAATTCGGAGTACCCCAATTGCGGCTGCAATTCTTCGACGTTGCCGGCGTAAGGAATGAAGTCATCGCACAGGCGTTGGATGATTTTGGGATTTCGGAATGTGAACGCACGGTCCACGTGTCCGTTATTTCATGTGAAGCCCGAGGGAGCACCATTCATAACCCACAAGTACAGCGGCTTGCCTTGTCTCTGGCTCTCTAAGCGGGCTTCTTGCAGATTTCTGCGCCAGGGAATGTTCAGAAATTGATTCTCTTCTGGCGTTGGAAGTACCGATTGGATTTTTTCATCCAATGTGGCATTTTCGGCGGGCTCCGGTGGAATTTCTGCATACCCGATCAACGGCGGCGGCGGGTCCGTAGCGACTGCTGTTGTCACCGTTCGCTGTTCTTCCCGCTTCCAGTGCATCAGAGCGTCGACCGGAACAACTGCGGGTGCGCCGCCGGGTAATTTCCATCGAAGAATGCAGCCTTTCGCACCCTTATCTTGAATAAATTCTATTTTGATGCGATGAACACCAGCGTTTAGATGGATCTCGCCCTCTTCTTCCTCCATTCCATGCAAACCGTGGTTGTCAACGATCTGCTTGCCGTCGACAAAAACCCGGGATCCATCGTCCGATTCCGTCGACAACGTATATTGACCACTGACGGGCGCTTCAATCAGGCCGCTCCAGCGGACATAAAAGGAGTCTTTCATCCCCGTCCCGTAAAACTCGCCTTCAACCGCAGGGAAGTTGATTTGCAAGTCGACGCGCTTTAACGTGGGCTCTCTGCTCGCAGGCACAGCCGGGAAATCCACAACGTCGCTGTCGAATGAAAAGTACTCCCCGATCAAACCTGGCGCCAAACAATCGCACGCATGGGTGGCCGGGCACAACACCAAACAACTCGGGGCGAGCGCGAGGACACATAATAGTTGAAATATCCGACACATATCA
>Ga0206927_1096_pt1 | contig 19681 bp, 17 predicted proteins | sample Alteio_BWOrgHeat_60_FD_153249 | JGI IMG/M metagenome (GOLD analysis project Ga0206927, IMG submission 153249) | Enriched cells from forest soil in Barre Woods Harvard Forest LTER site, Petersham, Massachusetts, United States -... | ecosystem: Environmental > Terrestrial > Soil > Temperate forest >... | reverse complement strand
AACAGTGGCCGGCGGGAAGTTGGCGGTACGAACGGATGAACCATGGCACGTTTTCCAATGCTTAGTCGCGCCATCTACGCGCTGCTGTTCGAAGACTGGATTCTCAAGTTCATCTGCGTCGCACTGGCGATCATGATGTGGTTTTACATTGATGGAGAGCTGACCGGACAAGTCGACGTGACGGTGCAGATGCGTCCGGGCGACCTGGTGTTGCCCGCGGAGCTGGCGTTGGCGCCGGATCAGCAGTTGCCGAAATTGCGCGTGATCGTGCGCGGCCCGCGGAACCGGCTGCAATTGATGTCGGCCGACCGGGTCTCGTTGAAGAAGAAGATCCCGGACAATCCGCACGCGGGGCACAATCCGCTGAGCTTCCTGCCGACGGACGCGGAAGCCGAAGGGAATTTTGAAATCTTAAGCGTCTCCCCGCACGACGGAACGGAAGCGGCGGTGGACTTGATCGAGCTCGTGACCCGGGCCAAGCCGGTCATCGTCAAATGCCGCGGCGAACCTCGCGCCGGCTTCCTGCTGGGAAAGGGGACCAGCGATCCGGACAAAGTGAACATCGACGGCCCTGCGCAGGACGTCGACGCGATCCAGAGCGTCAACACGGAGGAGATCGACGTCACCGATCTGGATAAGAACGTCATCCGCGAAGTGGCCATCGCGAACACGGTCGACGTCAACGGCCGCACCTACAATGTCCATTGTTTACAGCGGGTGCACGTGACCGTCCCGATAACCTTACCGGAAGCGCACCGCGTGGTAGTCTTCGACGTCAAGACGATCGCTCCGCCGGGATTGTCGATGCAAGTGGAGCCCAAGCAGCTCGAAGTCGACCTCGTCGGCAACGAGACGGATGTGGCGTCACCGGATGTGCTTTCCAAGATTGTGCTGTACGTGAAGTGGCCCGACACGCTCGACCGCCCGACCGATCCCGGCGTCATCACTGACCCGCACAGCGCGCAGATCCAGGTGTTCGCACCCCCGCATATCAGCGTTCGCAGCAAAGACGATGGCCCGCTGCCCACGGTCTCCGTGCGCGGAGCGCTCGCGCCGGCTATTAAGCCCAAGGAATGATCGCCAACGGCGTTAGCAGATATTTTCCATTGTCCATTGTCTCCATTGTCCATTTTCCGTTTTTCATTTTCCATTTGCCCTCGCGGGGAAATGTCGCGCCCGCGCTTTGCATTCCCCCGCATCGGCGATATTATCTGGGCCGGTTCGGAATCTCACGCGGGAAACGATACGACCATGCCCAAACGCATTCTCTCTGGTGTGCAGCCGTCGGGAAAAGTGCATGTAGGAAACTACTTCGGCGCGATCAAGCAGCACATCGCGCTGCAGGAACTCCCCGATGTGGAACGCTTCTATTTCATCGCCGATTTCCATTCGATGACCACGATCCAGGACGCTGCGACGCTGCGCTCGTATGTACAGGGCGTCGCGGTCGACTACCTGGCGCTGGGGCTGGATCCGCAGCGGTCGGTGTTTTTCCGGCAGAGCGACGTGCCCGAAGTGACCGAGTTGGCGTGGATGCTCTCGACCGTGACCGGCATGGGCCTGCTGCAGCGCGCGCACAGTTACAAGGACAAGATCGCCAAGAACATCACGCCCAACGTCGGGCTGTTCTACTATCCGGTGCTGATGGCCGCCGACATTCTCATTTACAAAGCAGACATCGTCCCGGTCGGACACGACCAGGTTCAGCATGTCGAGATGACGCAGGACATGGCCGGGTATTTCAACGAGACCTACAAGACGAAAGTCTTTGTGCGTCCGGAAGCAAAGTTGAGCGACACGCCGAAGGTGCCGGGGACAGACGGCGAAAAAATGAGCAAATCCTACGGTAACACGATCGATCTGCAGTCGGACGAGAAGGAGCTGAAAAAAGTCATCATGTCGGTCAAGACCGACAGCACGCCCGTCGACCAGCCCAAGGACCCGACGACCGATAACGTGTTCGCGCTGTACTCGCTGTTTTCAACCGAGGACGAAAAAACCGCGCTGGCCGCGCGTTACCGCGCCGGTGGAATGGGCTACGGCGACGCCAAGAAGCTGTTGCTGGAAAAAGTGATCGCGTACTTCGCCGACTACCGCAAACGCCGCACGGAGCTGCTGGCCAGGCCGGAATTCGTCGACGAAATACTGCTCGACGGCGCTCAACGCGCCCGCAAGGTGGCGCGGCAGACGCTGAATGACGCGAAGTTTGCGTGTGGGTTGATGTAGCACACATTTTGTGAGTCACCGCTATGGCTCCAATCGATAAAGCAGAACTGTGTGAGCGACTTTTCAATATCGTTGCCGCGAAGTTCGACGTGTCGAAGGAGTCGCTGCGAATATCGACGAGATATTCTGTAGAACTCGATGCCGATGAACTCGATCAATCATATTACGTATTTGCAATTGAAGAGAATTCGGAATTCGGCTGCCAGACGATGCTGAAGGAACCAATATTACGCTTGGAGATACGATAAAGCTTATAGGTCAAAGGTTGGATGTACCGGGAATCAATGAATACATCGATCAACGTGAACTCGACGAAATTGGCGAGGCCGAAGTAAAGCGACGGCTAATGGTAAGAGATCGGAATCAAGCATCGGCGAGAGAGTATAAACAGGCCGGAATGCTCAAGAAAATTTGGATGGTATTCAGAGACGGAATTCAAGCGCCCTAATACATCGTTACCCCAGCGCCGTCTCAATCGCCCGCCGCCCTTCCTGCAAAATCAGCAATCCGCTGTCGATGCTACGCACGCCGGTAACTCCGGTGAGCGCCAATGCGCAGAGCGGCTCGCCTTTGGCCGCGATGGGAATCGAGAGGCTTAAACCGTCCTCGGTCTGGTAGCCGCTCAACACCAGGCAATCGTGTTGAAGATGCGAGCGAGCGTTTTTCAGACATTCGGCCGGCGTTTCCGGAACGCGCGGCGTCGGTCGCGTCCAGCCATAGCGCAGACGAGACGCGTTCAGGATGGCGATCGCTTCTTTTTCAGGCATGTCGACCATCAGGCGCAACGCCACCACCGACAGATGCAGCGGATATCCGCCGGCGAGCCCCGCGATGACTTCGTGTCCGGATTGCGCGCGCAGAAGATAAATCAGCTCGTTCCGCCAGAGCGTCGAGAGCGTCACGAGCAGATCGGGATAGCGCGCCGCGATCTCCACGATCTTCGTGCGGGGTTTGGAGGTGAGCGGAAAATTCGCGAGCGCCCGGCCACCCAGCGTCATCACACCGTAGTCGACCGTGAAACTCTGGTACGTCGGTTTTCTCACATAACCCGCAGCGGCGAGCGTCTTGAGGATGCGCGACGCAGTACTCTGATGCAGCCCCAGCCTCGCCGCGACGTCGGTGGAGGTCATCGGCGTCGATTCGACCAGAAGACGCAGGATCTCCAAGCCGTGCGTCAAAGCCTTACTGTTGGAGTCCTTTGTCTGGGAGCCGGCCTTCATTGCTGATCCTCACCCAAAAGCAGAACGGACATTTTCCATTTTCCATTTACCATTTTTCATTTCCATTGGGAGCTTCGGTATTCTTCCGAGTCTCCGCTTCGCCCGTGAGGGCAATGGAAAATGGTAAATGGAAAATGGAAAATGTCCGTTCCCGCCGTTGGCCGATAGATCTACTTACTTTCTCCGACTTCCGCGTCTCCCGAATGCATGAGGTAGTACTCCGCCGCGTGGAGTTTCTCCGCCCAGGTCTTCACGTTGTCTTCGCTGCTTCCCTGGATGCCGCGGTACGGATCGGTTGCGCTGTATTTGTAGTTGTCCCAGTCGAAGTGGAAGTTATTGGGCATGTTGGTCCACGGGTAAATCGACGCAGGGTAAATCAGGAAGCGCTGCACCCAGTCGGCGCGCAGGCGGCGTTTGACGTTGATCAGGTTCGGCGCCCACTTCGTCTCTTTGGGGACCAGGTTGCCGACGGCGTGGCACTGGATGCAAGCCATGCCGCCCACCTTTTCCTCGGCAAAGATCAGATGTTCGCCGTCTTTGTAAACCTTGCGTTCGTTGTCGGTCGCCAGCGGAATGGGCTGGGAGCCGAACGTCTTGACGCCCGCGTCGGCGACAAAGAATTCGTCCACCTGCGCCGCGTCGTCGGGGAGCTGTGCGACGGTCGGGGCTTCCGCTGACGGCAGCGGCTCGCCGTCGACGCCGGTGTTGCGCTTGAGCGGGTCGATGGCCGAGAGATGGCCAGCCGGGTAGATCGACTTGTACTTTGAGAATTGCCCGTGGGTCCAGAAGCTGGGAATGCGCACGTCCAGGCCCTGGCGCAGCGGATAGACGTTGTGCAGGAATTGATAGAGCCAGTCGGGCTGGACCTTGCCGCCTTCGTAGCTCAGACTGGGCGGCGCCTGCTGCTGCGTGGCAGGATCGACGCCTTTTTCCTTCTCAAACGCGATGATCGCCGGAACCACGCGGCCTTCGCCGCGCTGGAACCGGACTTTGATCATGAACGGCTCGTAGAATTCCTTCGTGACCTTGCGGTCTTCGATCTGCAGCGCGGTCAGGCGCTGTTCTTCCGGCGCCGTCGCCAGCGCCTGTGTGCCGGCCAGCCGTTCGTACGCGACTTTCTCTACATACTTCTTGGAAAGCTTCTTGTATGCGTCCTGCGCGTCCTTTTCGCTGCCGTAAAGATACTTCGTCACTTCCAGGAAGCGCTCCGGCGTAATCACTTGGCCGTAGGGAACCCACTCGTCCTTCTTGATCGCCTTGTCTTCGAAGTGGAAACCCAGCGAGGTCAGCGGATCGGCGATGTTAGCGCGGAGTTTCTTTTCGCCGAGGATGATCGGCGCGGTGATGTCCGTGACGTATGCGCCGCGCAGTGCGGCGACGAAATGCTGCAGCGAGGAGGGACTGTCCGCTTCCTTCGCTTCGTAATCGAGGTCGGCGACGTCTTCGTCGAGGTAAATGCCGTTGCCCGGCTTGCGCAACTCCTGCATCGCTTTGGTGCCAGCCTGCGGTAGCAGTGCGACGAGCGCTTCGGCGGGGATGGATGACGGATAGGCCTCGCCGCCGTGCTCAATATCGCCGCCCACGCCGATGATGTGACAGCCGGTGCAGTTGAGCTCCCGGATGACGCGGTGTCCGCGATCGATGGCGATTTCCTGCGGCGCTGGAGCGTGCTGCATTTCAGTCGGGATCTGCTCCATCGTCAGGCTGAGCACATGCGTGACCAGGCGTTCGATCTGGTGCGGCGTCAGGCCGTAGGGCGTGCTGTTCTCGGCCAGATCGGGATTTGAGTCGGGATGCAGGCTCGCGTGCTTTTCGTCCTTCTTCTCAGTCGCATCGCCACCTTCGCCGCCCCCCTTACCACCTTGGGGGTTGTATCCGAACCACGGCATGCGCAGTCGATCGAAGGGCAGAATCAAGTCGAGCTTGCCGATGTCGTAGACGCGCGGGCGGGCGATCTTCGTGTAGAACCAATCCCACTTGGTGTGCCCGATGGCGTTTTCCGCCAGCGTTTTGCCGAAGTCGAGTTTCTCCAGGTCTTTGTCGGCTTCGCCCGCGAGACTGACGCAGGTCAGCGGCGCAAACGTCCAGCCCTGGATGTTGTGACAGCCGTAGCAGCCGTGATGCTGGATCAGCGTTTCGCCGGTGTAGAAGGCTTTCGCGGCGCGCTTGGGATCCTTCGTACTGCCGATGATTTCCTTCAGTTTCTCGATCTGCGCCACGGTCCATTCGCCGTCGCCGGTGTCGACGCGCTTGCCGTCCTTGGCGGTGACGAACTTTACTTTATTCTTGAGGGAGTCCTCCATCATCTTGGTCGGATCTTCGAGCAGCGTATTGAGCGTCGGGATGGGGATCGTGGCGCCGAGTTTATCGCGGATGATCTGATCGAACGCCGTGTCGTCGTTGTCCTTGACCGGCGGCACGTCCTTGATCTTCATCGTCGTCATCAGGAACGCCGTCAGGTCGGCGGCTTCCTTGTCCGACAGGCGCAGATTGGGCATCTTCGTTTCCGCCCAGTAATTGCGCGGCTGCTTCAGCCAGGCGTAGAGCCAACCGGGCGTAAGCTTGTCGCCGACGCGGCTCAAGTCCGGGCCGTGTCGGTTGTAATCGTACTTTTCATCCTTCTCTTTGGCGTCGAGCGTTGAATGGCAACCCAGACAGCCGATGCCCTCGAACAATTCCTCGCCGGCTTTCGCATCGCCTGGCGGCGGCGCGGGGGGCGCGACTTCGCGCAGTTTGCTGGCGGTGAACAGGTACGTGGCGATCGCTTCGATTTCGACCGGATCGCGCGGCATGTGTTCGCCGTTGACGCTCAGATCGTTGTCTTTGTCTGTGCGGTTTTCAAGCCCGAAGAAGCGCGGCATCTTGGTGCTTGGCCGGAAACTCCAGGGATTGGCGATCCAGTTCCGCGCCCAGTTCAGGTTGGTCTTTTCACCGATGCGGCGCAGATCCGGCCCAATGCGGCCGACCCAGGCCATGTCTTTGTCGCCCGACAAGCCCATGTGGCAGTTGGTGCAGCCGCGGTCGCGAAACAGGTAGCGGCCTTCGTTGAGCTTGTTGGCCTCAGGCACATCGTCGAGGCCCCTGTGGCACTTCAGGCAGGCCGCTTCGGTGTGCTGCAGCGGGAGCATCTTGTTGTCCCAGTAGTGCAGGAACTCCCAGTCGTATTTCTTCTCCCATTCCTTCGCCTGCGCTTCGTTCTGCGGCGAGTGCGCGGCGCGGGAGAAGGTGGTGCCCATCGGCTTGCCCTGGTGGCAGATCGTGCAGCCGAATTGTTTGTACGGATGTTTGCTGTTGGCGCTGACAAACAAGTCCAGGCGCGGATGAGAACGCAGCACCGGTTCGAGTTTCTTCGGATCGTGCTCTGTGTACGAGGCGTCGAGGTTGTCGATGGCCTTGTGGCAGCTCACGCAGCGGTCGACGCGCTGGGTCTTCACGAAAAATCGCTCTTCGGGAAGATTGGGCAGCACGACCTGTTCGATGTGGTAGCGCGGTCCGATGAAGTTGATGCCGGGAAAATCCTTAGCGATGTTGATCAGCGGACTGCCGACGGCTTTCTTGATCTTCGCGTTCAGATCGGTCTCAGCCGACTTGAGCACGTCGCGTTCCTTGGTGGAACTCTTCAGGTCCGCTTCGGCGCCGGCGATCACGGCCTGAGCGGCGTCGCGCTTGGCCTGCAGGTCGTACACTTCGGTGGCCTTGTCGGTGGTCTTCTTCTGCATCGCCTCCAGGTCTTCCATCCGCGCTTGCTTCTGGTCGATCTTGTATTTCAGCGTCATCAAGTCGGACTTGGTGAAATTCAGATTGCGCTTTTCGAGCTGCAGCTTGTCGTCGATCTTGCGCATGTCGGCGCGGGCGTTGTCGACCGCCGTTTTCTTATCCGCGAATTCCTTCTCGCCGTCCTTGATCTTCTGCTGGACCTTGTCCAATTCTTCTTTGTAATCGGCCTGCGTCAGGTCCTCTTCGGCCACCTTGCGCTCGCCGGTCAGGCGCGTCAGTTCCTTGGAGTAATAGTCCTGCTGCCAGGGCGTGTATTCCCGTTCGTAGTCCTGGTAAAATGCATACACGGTGGCGACAAGCAGAACCAGGCAAGCCGCACCGAAGGCGATATGCATGTTCTGGATGGACGGTCCGCCCTTCTTGGACATTATTTCTCTCCGGTGTTCCGTAGCGCGGGCGTCTCGCCCGCGGTTGTTTCAAAACTTCAAGTCAATGCGGGCGAGACGCCCGCCAACATCCGATGGCATTTTGAATTTCTTTTTTATCCGACGACGATGAACGACTCCGCGTCGCCCCACTGCTGCAAGTCCTGGCGATATTTCTTGGATTTGTCGACGATGATGTTGCCGGCGGTGTCCAGGAAGATCCGGAAGCGTTCCAGCGGGCGCGGGGTCGGGCCTTCGAAATTCACGCCGTTCATGTAGTAACCGGAGCCGTGGCACGGGCACTTGAACTTCTTTTCCGCTTCCAGCCAGTTGGGCGTGCAGCCCAGATGCGTGCAGACCGTCGACAAAGCCACGAGATGGTCCTGCCCGTCCTCAACCAGGCGCACAATCCACACGGCCTGTGACTGCTTGAAATCTTCGTAGACGTGATTGTCTTCCGGGTATTGCGAGCGCTTGCCAGCGATGAAGCGCGGATCCGATTCGTAGAGCACGTTGGGGAACATGAAGCGCAGGAACATCGTCCCGACGCCGCCCAGAAACGCGAAGAACACGACCCAGGCGCCAAACGCCCACTCAATAAAGGTGCGCCGTGTCGCAAGCTGGGGCGGGGGAGGCAGCGGAACTTCCGGAGTCTTCGGCGGTTTCGCGCCACCGGCGGCCTTGGGCGCAGCCGTTGCTGCAGCCAGGTGCGCCGCGGCGGGCTTGTTGGCCGGAGCGCCGGAGGCTTCAACGCCGGAGTCTTTGCTTTCGGCAGCCTTGGGTGGAAACGGCTTCGCGGGTGCGGCAGCAGCGGCCGGCGCCGCGGGTTTCGCAGCAGGCGCAGGAGCGGCAGACGCAGCAGGCGCCGCGGCCGGGGCAGCGGGTGCAGCAGCCGGAGCCGGTACAGCAGGCGTGGCTCCGCCGGCTTTTGCAGCCGCCGCTTTTGCTGCGTTGGCGGCGCGAACGGCGTTCAGACGCGCCATCTTCTCTTCAGCCGTCAACACTTTAGCGGGCTCGGCCGCAGCGGGAGCAGGAGCAGGCGCCGGCGCTGGATTCGTGTTGGGAGCAGGATTGGGAGTTCCGGGCGCTGGGGCAGGGGCTGGAGCAGGATTGGGTGTGTCGGACATTTAGGACTTCCTCGTAGCAAACAAACGCAACACGCGCCGACTGATCAGCGCGGCTGCCATTTTTACTCGTCCACTAAACGACTGATGCACAGACCTTATCGGCGAGCGTTCAGGGGTCAACAGAAAGTGAAAAACGCAGGGTTCGAAAGTTTCCTCCATTTCATTCAACTTCCGCAGCTTCTTTTAGGCGTCTGGCCACGCGATTCGCACCAGAAGCGCAACACATTGGGTTGTAACGAAACACTTTCTGCCCAATGCAGACCGCTGAGCAAACATTAATGCAAAGTTCGGGCCGAGATTCGGACTGGCTGCACGCGCGCATAACAGCGCTATGAAAATTCGTAAATGTCCTGCGCGTAACAGTAACTAAACTTTGCCGGTACGGGAGTTGCAATAGTCGGCTAGTCGACCATTTTTGCGGTCATGGTGTTGCCAATCGACCCAGTTCAGAGCCCTTTTGTGGCCCTTTAGCCGTGTCGCTTTCAATTGACAGCGACGGGACCTTGGATATAAGGCGATCTGATTCACCTGCGCCTATTTTTCCCAATCTAGGTTCGCGTCTGCGAGCAGGTAGGCATTTTTGACAAAGGAGTCCCACGATGTTGATGTTGAAGCGAGCAGTCGCTTGTCTTTCCGTGATGTCATTGATTGGATTGTATGGATGCGGCGGCGGCAGCACGCCTGACGCGACAAGCACGGGCTCGGGCACGTCCGATGCGCCGAAGCCGGCTGATGCGCCTGCGAAACCGAAGGAAAAGGCCGGCGCCGCCGCGGCGTTCGATAAGGCCAAGGCGACGGCCACGATCAAGGGCACCGTCACGCTGGTCGGCGACGCCCCGAAGATGCCGAAGATCAACATGGACGCCACCAAGGCCTGCTCCGATATGCATGCCGGCACAGAAGTTCACAAGGAAGACGTCGTCTCCAAGGACGGCAAGCTCGCCAACGTCGTGGTGTACGTCAAGAGTGTCGACGGCAAAGCCGTGGAAGACACCTGGACCTTCGAAACGCCGACCACCGAAGCCAGCATCGATCAGAAGGGTTGTATGTACAACCCGCACATCCTGGCCGTGCAGGCCAACCAGCCGGTCGCTATCACCAGCTCCGACGACCTGGCCCATAACATCCACTACGTCCCCGGAAACAACCGAGAGTTCAACGAAAGTCAGCAGAAGGCCGGCTCCAAGAAGGTCGTCACGTTCCCGGAAACCGACCTGGGCGCCAACTTCGTCTGCAACATCCACGGCTGGATGAAGGCGTACCTGTTCGTTGTGCCGCATCCGTTCTTCGCGGTCTCCAAGGAAGACGGCACATACGAACTGCCCAAGCTGCCGGCCGGCAAGTATGAACTGGTCATCTGGCAGGAAAGCGCCAACGACAGCGGCAAGCTCACGCCGGTTGACAACGTCACGGTTGAATTGAAGGACGGCGAAACCCAGACGAAGGACTTCGCGTTCAAGGTCAAGTAAATCCGGTCCAAAGTTCACCGCGATGCGCACAAAGATTTGAATCTTTGCGCGCTTCGCGGTTCTCAATGAATCATTTCATGTTCGGATTTCAGAGTTCACGTTCAGAAGGGACAGACGAATGACAGATAGTGGACGCCGGAGTTGGGCGGGCCGAAATTTGGCAGTGTGGGGCCTGCTGCTGGTTGCGGTCGCCGCACTAACCGTGACGGGAAGCTGCCGCGCCGACAACCCATCCAATCCGGAGACGTTCTGGGGCATGCCCTGGCTGCCGGAAGGGACGAGCACCTACTCCGAGAAGATCGACAATCTCTTCTACTTTATTTTCTACCTGACCGGCGTGGTGTTCGTGATCACCGAAAGCCTGCTGGTCATTTTCGTCATCAAGTACCGCCGGCGCGATGCGGTTAAGAGCGTCTACACGCACGGCAATCACAACCTGGAGCTGGCGTGGACGCTGATCCCGGCGGGCATCCTGGGCCTGATCGCGATTCTGCAGAAGTCCACGTGGGACGAAATCAAGAAGCCTGAATTTTTTCCCAAGGGTCCGGAAGTCGTACACATCCAGACGATCGCCAAGCAGTTTGAGTGGAATTTCCGCTACGCCGGAACCGACAACAAGTTCGGCACCAAGGACGACGTCATCGACACCAATCACCTCGTCGTGCCCGTGGGCCGGCCGATCGTGATGACGCAGACGTCGATGGACGTGATTCACTCCTTCTTCCTGCCCAACATGCGCCTGAAACAGGACGTCGTGCCGGGCATGCAGATCAAGGTCTGGTTTCAGGCGACGAAAACGACCGCACAAATGCGCGAGACGCACGGCAAGTACGTGATGCCCGCCGAATTCGTGACCGACAAGAACAAGGGCCAGGTGCAGGAAGACTGGATGTACGAAATTGTCTGCGCCGAACTGTGCGGCATTCAGCACGGTGAAATGCGCGGCTACATGGAAGTGCTTGAAGAGAAGGATTATGAAGCCTGGCTGGCCAAGCAGTCCGCGGGTTTCGCCAGCGGCGACAACGATCCGAAGGACGAAGTCTGGAGCCACTGGAAGGTCGGCGACCCGGACACCGGCGAGCGGCTGTTGCCCAAGTTCGTCGAAAAGAAGACAGTCAAGAAAGAAGAATAATCTGGAAGAGTGCGCGCAGGCCACGTGTGCGGCTGCACGAACTTAAGCTGAGAAGAAAAGACACTTTTGGGAGTGGTGAATACATCCATGTCAACTGCAGCGCTGGCAGATGCCGGTCACGCTCATGCTCACGACCATCATGAGCCGAGCTTCTTCTTCAAGTACATGTGGTCGACCGATCATAAAATGATCGGCAAGCAGTTCCTGATCACGGGATTGACATTCTTTCTCGTCGGCGGGCTGCTTGCGCTGGCCGTGCGCTGGCATCTGGCGTGGCCGCACGCGAACGTGCCGTTCATCGGCGAAATGGGCGGCGACAAGTACAACCAGGCCTTCACCATGCACGCCTCGATCATGATTTTCCTCGTGATCATCCCGCTGCTGTCGGGCGCATTCGGAAATTTCCTGATCCCGCTGCAGATCGGCGCCCGCGACATGGCCTTCCCGTGGCTGAACGCGGCATCCTATTGGACCATGTGGCCAGCGATGGTCATCCTCTGCGCGAGTTTCTTCGTTCCCGGCGGCCCGGCCCAGAGCGGCTGGACGTCGTATGCGCCGCTGAGCATCATTGCCACCGGCTCCGCCCAGACGAGCAATACGCCAACGTTCTTTAACGGCCAGAACATGTGGCTGATCGGCGTGATGTTGGTCGGTTTCTCCTCGGTCTTCGGATCGCTCAATTACGTCGTCACGATCATCAAGATGCGCGCGCCGGGCATGACGCTCTTCCGCATGCCACTGACCGTCTGGTCGCTGTTCATCACCGCGATCCTGGCGCTCTTCTCCACGCCGGTGCTGACCGGGACGCTCTTCATGCAGTTGATGGACCGTATCGCCGGCACGTCCTTCTTCAATCCCGGCAATCTGTTTTCCGACTTGGCCACCAACAAGCCGTTTTACTCGCCCGGCGGCGGACAGGTGCTGCTCTGGCAGCATCTGTTCTGGTTCTACTCGCATCCGGCCGTGTACTTGATGGTGCTGCCGGCGATGGGCATGGTCTCCGACATCCTTCCCGTCTTCGCGCGCAAACCGATCTTCGGCTACAAGCCCATGGTGTACTCCATGGCCTCGATCGCTGGGCTGGGTTTCATTGTCTGGGCGCATCACATGTTTCAGTCGGGCATGAATCCCGCGCTGGGCATGACCTTCATGGTCTCGACCATGTTCATCGCGCTGCCGTCGGCGATAAAGACCTTCAACTGGCTGGGAACGCTCTGGGGCGGCAACATTCAGTTCCGCACGCCGATGCTCTTCGCGCTCTCGTTCGTCAGCATGTTCATCATCGGCGGACTCTCCGGCATCTTCATGGCCGCGACGCCGGTCGACATGTTCATCCACGACACCTACTTCATCGTCGCGCACATTCATTACGTCGTGTTCTGCGGAACGGTGATGGCGATCTTCGGCGGAATCACGTTCTGGTTCCCGAAGATGTACGGCCGCATGATGAACGAGACCCTCGGCAAGCTGCATTGGTTCCTGACGTTCGTCTTCATGAATGGCACGTTCTTCGCCATGCATATCCTCGGCATCGGCGGACATCAGCGCCGCATCGCCTCGATTGAGCTCTACCGCAATCTCTGGCACATGCAGTATCTCAACGTGTTCATCACCTGCTGCGCGCTGGCGCTGGGCGTCTCGCAGTTGATCTTCATCTTCAATTTCTTCTACTCGATGTTTGCCGGTCCGGTCGCCGAGCAGAATCCGTGGAAGGCCAACACGCTGGAATGGACCGACGCGCCGTCGCCGGCCGGACACGGCAACTGGCCGGGCGCCATCCCGATCGTCCATCGTCCGCCCTACGAGTACAGTTCGCCGGAAATCAAGGAAGACTGGCTGCCGCAATCCACGTCCGCGGGAGCCATCGCGCAAGTCTCAACGGGTCACTGAGCGAACGATTGAGGTGTCGCACGCAACGAACATGAGTGTCTTGTCCATCAACCACAGCGACAGCGCGCCGCTCTCCATGCCGCGCGGCGCGGTCGCGGCGCGCAGCGAATACCAGCCGGTCGTGCACGGTCTGGCGGTGTTGCTGGTTGCGTGGGCGTTTCTGGTCGTCTGCGTCGGCGGACTGGTCAAGAGTTCCGAAGCCGGCCTCTCGATTCCGCAACCGTTCCTGGTCGAGTGGCACTACGACTGGCTCTTCGTGCAACGCTTGAACGCCGAATACGGACATCGCGCGCTGGTCGGCGTGATGTCCGGGCTGACTGTGATGCTGACCGCCGCCGTGATCTTCAAAGAGCAGCGCCGCAGCGTGCGCAAACTGGCGGCATGGTTGATCGTCGTCCTTTTCGCGCAAGCGTTTCTCGGCTACCTGACCGTGAAGTACTTCGCGCACGCCAAGACCTCGATCCCGCACGCCGTGCTGGGGCAGGGATTCCTCTGCCTGGCCGTCGCCATGGCCGCCGTGACCTCCAGAAGTTGGATGTCCGACGCCCCCGCCGTCGTTTCAGAACAGAAGCCATCGCTGCGCCGCCTCGCCGTTTACGCCGCGGTCGCCGTCGGCGTGCAACTGCTCCTCGGAGCGGCGCTGCGGCACGACGACGAGGGCCTGGCCATGCGCAGCGGCCGCGGCTTTGTGTTTGTCTGGCATCTGGTCGCGCACATCGCCGGCGCATTCACCGTCGTGTATTTTCTCTTCCGCTTGCTCAGCCGCGTCTTTCACAATCATCGCGAACAACCCGAGATCATGTGGCCCGCGAAGATCGTGATGATGCTCCTGGGATTGCAGTTCCTGCTTGGACCCGGCGCCGCAGCGCTGAAAATCCTGACGCTCGAAGACTACAACAATCCGCCGCTCGAACGTATTCTCACCGCCACCGTGCATCTGGGCGTCGGCGCGTTGATCCTGTCGCTTTGCGTGTTGCTCGCTCTGCGCGCGTTCCGCTTCACGAGGGCCGCCGCATGAGAGCCACCAATCTCAATGTCGACGCGGTTCTGCCGTCCGATGAGCGCACATTAACTCGCGCGAGCTCTGTGACGCTGTTGTCCGACGTGGTCAAGCTGACCAAGCCGCGCCTGTCGGCGCTGGTGATGCTCACCGCGCTCGTCGGCTTTTACTTTGGCACGCGTGAGCGCATCGACTTGCCGCTGCTGCTCGACGCCACGCTGGGCATCGGCTTGGTGGCCATGGGCGCCAGCGCGCTCAATCAATTTCTGGAACGCAACGTCGACGGACTAATGCAGCGCACCAAGGACCGGCCGCTCCCAGCCCGCCGCCTTACGGCCAGCCAGGTGCTGTACTTTGGCGCGCTCTCCGCGACTGCCGGCATGGTTTATCTGCTGCTCAGAGTCAACGCCGACGCCGCACTGCTCGCCGCGATGACGCTCGGCCTCTACGTCTTCGCCTACACGCCGCTGAAGCAAGTCACGTCGCTCAATACGCTCGTCGGAGCCATTCCCGGAGCGCTGCCGCCGCTGATCGGCTACGCCGCCGCGCGCGGCGCATTGACGCCGCAGGCCTGGGCGCTCTTCGCGATCCTGTTCATCTGGCAGTTGCCGCACTTCCTGGCCATCGCCTGGCTCTATCGCGAAGACTACGACCGCGCCGGATTCAAGATGCTGCCCAAAGTCGACGTCGACGGCTTCAGCACCGGCCGCCAAGTCGTCGTGCACAGCGTCATGCTGATTCCGGTGAGCCTCGCGCCGTTTGTGCTGCACATGGCCGGACTTTCATATGTCGCCGGCGCACTGTTCTTCGGCGTGGTGTTCCTCTTTTTCGGAATCAAGTTCGCCGCAAACCGGACCGACGCGGCGGCGCGTAAATTGTTTCTGGCGTCGGTGATCTACCTACCGCTGCTGCTGGCGTTGATGATGTTGGACGGCATGTAATCGGATGTAGCGCGGGCGTCTCGCCCGCATCTCATGTAAGTTTGAAAAGTGAAGGAGTCATAAACACAATGAGTCAGGCGCATGTGATCGATCCGGCGGAGCCGGCCATTCCCAGCGTGTACCACGGCAAGCTGGCGATGTGGTTGTTTCTCTGCTCGGAAGTGATGTTCTTCTCCGGGTTGCTGGGCGCGTACATCACGCTGCGCACAGGCGATCCCGTGCGTTTCGACGCAGGGCACGATTCGCTGCACAATCACGTGCAGCTCGCGGCGTTCAACACCGTGCTCCTGATCAGCAGCAGCTTGACGATGGCCCTGGCCGTCCTGCGCGGACAGCAGAAGCGCACCGGCCAGCAGCGCATGTTCCTGCTGTTGACGGCGGCGATGGGCACGCTCTTCCTCGTCTTGAAGATGTTCGAATACAAACATCATCTGTCGATCAACGAAACGCCAAGCACCAGCATCTTCTTCAGCTTTTACTACACGCTGACGGCGCTGCACGGCTTCCACATTCTCTGCGGCGTCATTCCGATCATGGGTCTGTGGTGGTACGCGAAGGACAAGGACGTCTCGCACGAGACCGAGATGGTCGGACTGTACTGGCACTTCGTCGACTTGGTCTGGATTTTCCTGTTCCCGTTGCTATACCTGATCTGACCCTCATTTGTTTCGAGACACTGGGTTTTTACGACTGAATAGAGACTGAAAACGGAGAAGAACATGTCAGACGCAGCAGCCCCGCTGGCCCCTCAAACGCACGCTGAGGAACACCACGAACATCCGCCGGTCCCGTACCTGGCGATCGCCCTGACGTTGTTCGTGATGACCGGCGTGACGATTGGCGTCTCGTTCGTAGATCTGGGCAAAGCCGGTAACGTCGTGCTGGCAATGTTCATCGCGGCGTTCAAGGCTTCGCTGGTGCTGCTGTTCTTCATGCATTTGAAGTACGAAAAGAAAGTCATGGCGTTGATCGCGTTGATTCCCTACATCCTCGCCGCGATCCTGCTCTTCGCGTTGTTCCCAGACGTGTTGTACGGCCAGTTGACACATAGTTGAAGAGGTGCTGGTTTTGAGCGACTCAGAACTCAAAACTCAAAACTCAAAACTTGCTGTTGAAGTCTCTGAGCTCTTCCACAATTACGGCAATCGCACCGCGCTGAACGGCCTGACGTTCAGCGTGCCGCGCGGCGAGATCTTCGGGCTGCTCGGCCCCAACGGCGGCGGCAAGACCACGACTTTTCGCATTCTCTCCACGTTGATCCGCCCGCAGCGCGGCAGCGTGCGCATTTTCGGCTTCGATCTCGCCACGCAACCCCAGGAAGTCCGCCGCCGCATCGGCGTCGTCTTCCAGTCGCCCAGCCTGGATAAGAAACTCACCGCGTACGAAAACCTGATGCATCAGGGCCATCTCTACGGCTTGCGCGGAGCGGAACTCGACCGGCGCATTCGCATGCTGCTGGACCGCGTGAAGCTCGCCGACCGCGCCAACGAGTACGTCGAGACGTTTTCCGGCGGCATGCGCCGGCGCGTGGAGCTCGCGAAAGGGTTGATTCACGGACCGCAGCTCCTGCTGCTCGACGAGCCCTCCACCGGACTGGACCCTGGCGCGCGGCGCGATTTATGGCAGTATCTCGAACAGCTCGGCCGCGAAGAGGGCGTCACCAGCCTGCTGACCACGCATTACATGGAAGAAGCGGCGCACTGTTCGCGTCTGGGCATCATCAACAAGGGCGAGCTGGTCGCGTTGGATACGCCGCAGCGCCTGCGCGAAACAATTGGCGGAGACGTGGTGACGATTCAGGCCAATGATCCCGACGCGGTAAAGCGGCAGATCGAAGAGAAACTGAAACTGACCGCCAACATCGTGGACGGCAGCGTGCGCATCGAACGCGAGAACGGCCCGGAGCTGATCGCGGCGCTCGGGCAGACTTTGTTCGGGCAGATCGAAGCGATGACGATCCAGAAGCCCACGCTGGAAGACGTCTTCATCCGGCGCACCGGCCACAAATTCTGGGTCGAAGAAGAGCAGGGTGCCGCAACCAAATTGAAAGCCAAAGCCGGGCGGCATTGAGGCATCAAGAAATGGAACAAGCCAGCGCACTTCCAGCATCAACGGCATTCGCGTCGCCCACTGCGGCCGACCGCGTCGCCAGCGGCGGATTTTTTCTGCCGGTGATGACCCTGACGCGCCGCGAGATCGTCCGCTTTTTCCGGCAGCGCAACCGCGTGGTCGGCGCGCTGCTCCAGCCGCTGATCTTCTGGGTGCTCTTCGGCGCCGCGTTCCGCGAATCATTCAAGCCGCCCGCGGGCTCTGAAGGCATGTCCTACCAGGAATACTTTTTCCCCGGTACGGTCGTGATGATCCTGCTCTTCACCGCCATTTTCGCGACCATCTCGATCATTGAAGACCGCAAAGAAGGTTTCCTGCAGTCGGTGCTCGTCGCGCCGATTTCTCATCTGACGATGGTGCTGGGAAAAATCCTGGGCGGCACGGCCCTTGCCATGATTCAGGGCGTGCTTTTCCTGCTGTTGGCCTTCACGATGAAAATCCCGCTCGACGCCGTCACGTTCATCGAAGCGCTGGGCGTCATGTTTGTCATCGCTTTCTCGCTGACCGGGCTGGGCTTCCTGATCGCCTGGCGCATGGAATCGACGCAGGGCTTTCACGCGATCATGAGCGTCTTCCTGTTACCGATGTGGCTGCTCTCCGGAGCGCTCTTTCCCGCCGCCGGCGTGCCGTTCTGGCTGGGCCTGATGATCACGCTCAATCCGTTGACCTACGGACTCTCCGCGTTCCGCCACGTGCTCTACGGCGTCCGCGCGCCGGCCGATCTGCCGTCAATGCCGCTGTCGCTGGCGGTCATGTTCGCCTTCGGTATCGTCACCACGCTCGCCGCCGCCCGCATCGCGCGCGGACGCACAACCGGCGATCTGCAGTAATATGGAAGAATCGACGCTAACACCAACTCCGCTGCTGCCGCAACACCGCCTCGTCTGGATCCTGCTGATCGCAGTGATGCTCGCGCTCTTCGGCGCCGCCGGAGTCAGCCGCATCAACGCGGAGGCCGCGAAGCTTCCCGTTCACCGGCAGGTGAAGGACTTCAATCTCGTCGATCAGAACAATCTGACCGTTTCGAACACGTCGCTGAAGGGCAAAGTCTGGATCGCCGGATTTATTTTCACCCGTTGCGCCGGAACGTGTGTGATCATCACCAACGGCATGGCGGAGCTCAACAAAAAGCTCGCCGACCAGCCCGCGATCCAGATGGTGTCGTTCAGCATGGATCCGGAGTTTGACACGCCGGAGGTGCTCCAGCATTACGCCGCCGGTCACGGCGGCGGCAGTCCGCGCTGGCATTTTGTCACCGGCAGCAAGGAGCAGATCTACCGCCTCACGCGCGACGATTTCATGCTCGCCGTCCGCGAGGGCGGCAACAAGGATGAGCCGATCCTCCACAGTTATCTGCTCGCGCTGGTCGACCGCACGGGCCGAGTGCGAGGCTACTATTCAGGCATCATGCCCGACGAAGTTTCCAAAGCCGCCGCCGACGCCGCCACGCTGCAGCGAGAACTCGGCGTCAGCGCGCTTCCGGCGCTCAACGCCGCATTGAACACGTTGACGACGATCCTGCTGATCATCGGCTACGTGCTGATCCGCCAGCGCCGCGTGCTCGGCCATCAGACCATCATGATGACCGCCGGCGTCTCTTCGCTGGCGTTCCTGACGTCCTACGTGATCTATCACTACCAGGTCGGCTCGGTGAAATTCCAGGGGCAGGGCGGGGTACGCAACGTCTACATTTTTATCCTGATCACCCACGTCACGCTCGCCGCGGTGATCGCGGTGCTCGTACCGATCACCTTCTGGCGCGCCTTCCAGGGAAATTTCGAACACCACCGCCGCATCGCCCGCATCACGTACCCGATCTGGATGTACGTGTCGATCACCGGCGTCATCGTGTATTTGATGCTGTACCAGTTCTACGCCGCGTAAATGCGCTACGCATGCATCCGTGGCACAATCTTCCCCGCCAGGGCAAATGGAAAATGAAAATTGGACAATGGACAATGGAAAATATCCGTTGCCGCCGTTGGCAGATATACCTGCACACTCAGAGCCAGTATCTGACCTGGTACGCGAGTGTCTCCAATAGCATTTCGTCCCAGGGCCGCGCGTCGTGGTATTCCTGAGTGACTTCGCGGCTGGCGCGGATGTCGCTGGTGATCTGGTCGCGCAGGCGTTCGGCGAATTTCTTGTCGACGATCAGCGCGCCGACTTCTAGATTATGCATCAGGCTGCGATGGTCGAGGTTGTAGGAGCCGATCATCGACCAGATGTCGTCGATCACCGCGACTTTGCTGTGCAGCATGCTGACTGGATATTCGAAGAGCCTCACGCCATGGCTGAGCAGTTCCGAATACAACGACCGCGAAGCCATCGCGACCACCTTCACGTCGCTGTACATAGCGACGCCGGCAGACACGCTGACGCCGCGTTTGACGGCGCGGTACAATTCTCGGCGGATGCCGCGATC
>Ga0206927_1095_pt1 | contig 19689 bp, 11 predicted proteins | sample Alteio_BWOrgHeat_60_FD_153249 | JGI IMG/M metagenome (GOLD analysis project Ga0206927, IMG submission 153249) | Enriched cells from forest soil in Barre Woods Harvard Forest LTER site, Petersham, Massachusetts, United States -... | ecosystem: Environmental > Terrestrial > Soil > Temperate forest >... | reverse complement strand
GATTCAGCGCGTCAGTGCAGGATTCGTTCTTGAAATACCATGACAGCGCCGGGCAACTTTCGTTGAATCTCAATACAAAGCAGGCGGACGCCCAGGCTCTCGCCGTTCAGGAAATGGCCGACGAAAAGCGGCGCTTGATCTACGTGGCTCTGACCCGCGCGATGTTGAAGCTGTATGTTCCGTTTGCGCCGCAAAACAAAGCAAGAGGGCCGGTGGTTGAATTGCTCGGGCCGGCGCTCTCCAACACGCTTTACGGCACACTCCCGGCATCGTTCGGTTACGAGGATGCGCCCAAAAAGGAATGGCGGCCTCCGGGATCGAGCAAAAGTCGGCAGCCGCCGCCGGAGAGTAATGCCTTGCCGTTGAGTTCGCCGTTGATGCCCGAATTGGATATTGCGAAGGTGGTATCACGAAGGCTGGAGTTGCAGTCGTTCTCGCGACTGGTCCACAGAGCGGGGCAGGCGGTGCACACGCCGGAATTGGAGCGGCCTCCGCGAGAAGACGACGATGATCCGCGCGCGTATCTGGAAGATGATCTTCCACCCGGCGCGGAAGCGGGCGAAGCCTTGCACAATATTCTCGAGAAAATCGATTTCGCAGCCGTGAAATCGATGTATCGTCCCGACGAACTGCTCAAACACAGCGAGATCGGGCCGTTGATCGAGGAATGCATTGACGCGCAATTGCCGCTTCCAGAAAGCGCAGCCGACGGAGAGAAACCTCGTCGTTTGAAGCGCGCAGCGGAACTGGTCTGGAACGCCCTGCGCACGCCGCTCCCAGAATTGGGCTCCGCCAAGCTATGTGAAATCCCGGCGTCTGATCGCCTTCACGAATTGGAGTTTTACACCACTTTCAATGCGGGAGATCTCCCTCTCGAAGAGATTACAGCGAATTCCGGCATCATGACGGGATGGATGGATCTCGTCTTTCGTCACCGCGGTAAATATTTCTTATTGGACTGGAAAAGCAACGCGCTTCCCGCGTATGCTTCCGCCGACCTGGCGCGCGACATGAACGCGCGGTGCTACACGTTGCAGTACACCATCTATCTCCATGCCTTGCGCCGTTGGCTGCAGCGCGTCCGTTTTTGCATCCGCGGGAAAGCGGACGACGGTGATCGCTTTGCGACCGGTGTTGTCGACCACGATCTCCGGACGCTGGCCTTCCGGCGCCGCATGTACCGGCTGATAGGCGATTCCGTCCGCGCCGCTGAAAAAAGCCTTATCGCTGAAAAGAGCATTGAGGCCCGCGAGCAGCGGCTCGGACGAACGGTAGCTGGTATTGAGCGGAGTCGGAATGCCGCCGCGACTTTTCAATTCGTCGCGCGCTCGAATGTACATCTTTAGATCGGCATTGCGGAAGGAATAAATGGCCTGCTTCGGGTCGCCCACCAGAATCAGCCGATGGCTTTCGCCGCCGTAGACAAAAATGCTGCTGAAGATTTTCCATTGCAGCGGATCGGTGTCCTGAAATTCATCGACGATCGCAACGCGGTAGCGCGTTCGCAGTGCGGCGAGCAACATTGGCGCACGCAGGTTCTGCTCCTCGTCAAGCGCTTCAGCCATGCGCGACAGGAAATCGTCGAAACTCTGCATTCCGCGCGTTTTCTTGTGCGCGTCCATGCGCTGGATCAGCGCCTGCGCCGTCTCCACCGCGAGTGCAAACTGCATTTTCGGAATGGAGGCGCTCATTTCGAACAGCAGTTCGACAATCTTGTCGAGCTTTCGCGCCACATCGCCTTTTTCCTTCACATACTTATTGAGCATGTCAAAAGGATGTTTTTTGTCGTCGAAGTGCTCCGATAGCCGTTGAAATGCGCCGATCTGCTCATACGCCGGAATGTCCTCAGTGGCCCAGAGCAGCACCGGGATCAAATAGCTGTTGCGATGCAGATCGCGATACTGTTTGAATTTGTAATCCAGCGTTCCAAAAGCCTGGTACAGCGGATGCGCCGTCGCAACGCCGGAAAGCGGGCCAACTAAGTTCTTGATCTGCGCGTGCGTGCGCGCGAACGTTCCGCTGAGCGCACGCAACAGTTCCAGATCGATGGCTTCGTTCGGCAGCAGTTTGTGGCCGCACGCAGGCCGGTACGATCCCGCCAGTTTCAGCACCTTCGTTTCAAAATTCTTCCCAGTTCCGAAATCGGCTAACGCCAGGACCGTGCCGAACATCTCCCGATACTTTTGCGGCCAGTCGCGGCGCTGTATGTCGCGCAGACACGTCTTTATGATTTCTTCGTCCTGCACCAGCCGCGAACGCGAGCCGTGCGCATGATCGAAGGGATACTGCTGCAGCACGCGCAGGCAGAACGCATGGATCGTGAAGACTTGTGCGTTGTCATAGGTTTCGAGGGCGTGATCGAGCAACAATGGGGCGAGCGTCTTATCTCTGGCGTCCAAAATCGCGATGCGCAGCCGTTCGAGCAGCTCGGCTGCTGCTTTTTCGGTGAACGTGACGACAAGAATCTGCTCGAGCGGAATTCCTTCCTGCAGCAACGCCACGACTTTCTGCTCGACCTTGTACGTCTTCCCGGTGCCGGCGGAGGCTTCGTAGATTTCGTGCTGAAGGTTCGGCATCGTTACGATTTATTCCTGTTCGTTCTGGGCCCGAGGTCCAGCAAGTGAAACCGCCGCCGTACTGTCTCGAACGCGTCAGCCGCGACGGGCGTTTGAATCAGGTCAACGGGCTCCAACCGTGAGATGTCGCTGCGATCGAACTCCTTCTTATCGATGGCCTCTTGAAGTTTTTGCATGAATTCGGTTTCGAGCTGTTCCAGTTCCGGGCTTCCGTCCGGCAGCTCGTATACATTACTCAGCTTCTCGCTGATAATATTGAAAGGCAAGACGTCGAACGATTCCAGCGACAGGTAGTCGCGGACAAGACTCTCCAGGTAGTCACGCGCCTGCGCCGCCGTAATGCCACTATAATCGTATTCGCAGATACCTTCTTGATGCGCGATCGAAACGGTCAGACTGCGCGCGCCCACCCAGGCGCGCGATGTGACCCCGTCGCCGTTGGGCTCGTCGCCGGCCAGCAGCGCCAGATAAAGGAGCACGGGTTCGAACAGCGCATAGGAAAGTTTTCCCTCTTTATCTCTGGTTACGCCGTGAGAGATCAATAGCGCCTCAATATGCCGTTCGTCGCGCCAGATCAGGTTGAATGCGCCACTCAAGCTTGCGGTGAGGGCGCCGGCGTTGAGACGCAATGCAGGAAAGCAGGTCCGTGCTCCCGTGGGAGTCAGCGCGCTGCCGATCTGGAGCGACCCACAGAAAAATTCGGAGCGATGCTTGCGCGCCAGCGCTGCCATGCCGTTCGCATCCAGAAGCCTGCGGCGGACGTCGGAACGCATGCGCGCCAATTCAATGTCCGCAAAAACGCCTTCGGGAGCCAGCCCTTGAAGTTTGAGGTTCTCGTAGGACTGAGCAAGCTTCGCGACATACTCTGACGGTTCCGCTCGCGTTTCGCCGGAAGCAGTCCTGACGTAACGCGTCAATACCGCTTGAACTTGATCGCGCTCATCGAATTCCGGCGTCGCGAGCGGTTCGTCATCGCCGGGCTCCCGCTCATCTTCACTGCGCAGGCGAAGATGGCGCTTGATCGACTCCTTCGCCGGATTATTCAAGAACGTACACAAACTGCGGATGCGGAGCTGGGCAATTTCGGTATCGCCCGTGGAAGTCTGTATCGCCGGTCTCAAATTCGCACGCGCAGAGTGCTCCAATAACTTCTTCAGTTCAGGCGTCGACGCTACCGCGCCCGATGCCGCCGCTTCTTGCAATGCAAGCAGACGATGCGATCGCTGATATGTGACAATGGCGTCGCTGTACGCGCTCATTTGCGGCGATGGCGCGAAGATGTACTGAGAATCGTGAGCATACAACGGCGCGCGGGCGATTTGAAATTTCGAGAGCCCTCCCCCGGGCTGGCGCACCAGCACCGCTTCTTCGACATAGGCGATCAGCCGGTTGATCATGGAGCCCGGATAGAGCTTCTGATCCTTCTGGATTTCGCGGCTGCAATAGAGCAGATAAACTTTTTCCCTGGCCGCGCAGAGCAACTCAAGAAATTGCTGGCGATGCACTTCGGACATGCGGATATCGCCTGGCAACGGCGCCGCGTATTGCCGCAGATCGAACGGCGAAACCACGTCCGGCGCCGGAAACAGTCCCTCGCCTAGGCCTAGCACGTAGACGATTTTGTATGGCAGCGGCCGCACGGACTGCAGCGGCGCAATGGTCACGCCGCCAAATCTGCCGCCCGCCGAAAGGCTGATCTCGTCCATTTGCGCCGCGATGAATTCGCGGATCAACGGCATCGCCAGTTCTTGCGGACGGGACGTCGCGGCATCCAGCGTTTTCAGCAACTCAAGCGAAGAGACGATCGTCGCGCGAACGAGCGACTCTTCTGCGCGCGTTTCCGGTATGTCGAGAAACGTGTCCATCAGCCTGCGGATTCGTTCGGCCCACATTGCCCCCGTGGCCGGAACGCGCCGGAAATGCGCGAGCGCCCGCAACAATTCCTCCACCGCCCGACAGAACACGTCCAACTGCCGCGCGTCGGCGCTCTCCAGATCGGCGTACGGGACAATATCGTGAAACTTCGGCAGCGGCGCGTCGGGATCGCTACCAGGAGTTTCCATGATGCGACCCAGACGCAAACGCTGCAGCGCCAGGCACCACGAATACAGCCGCGAATCCGTGTACCCGGACTCGCGCTTGTCCTGCCGATCCCAGCCATGATAAACCGCGAGCTGCTCCGCCCATTTCAACCAGATCGCGGGTTGGTCCGGATCGGCGTTCAATCGCGCGAGCACGCAGGGATTGGACAGGAGGTTGAGCACGCGCGAACGCGGAAATCCTTCCAGCGCCGCATCGAACATGGCCAGCAGCGCCTGTCCGTAGGTGCTGAATTCGGCGGCCGGACATTCGCTGAGCGAGTAGGAAATCGGCGAGCGCGGATGGTCGCGAAAATCCGCGCCGGGCTCGCAATTGCGCTCGAACACCGACTGGATAACAGGCCGATACAGATTCATATCCGCGACCAGCACCGCGATTTCGTTCTGATTCAGCGTCGGATTGGTCTGAAGATTATGCAGGATGCTCTGGTAGACCGTCTCGACTTCGCGAAAAATGCCCGGGCACGCGACCACTTGAAGCGAGGTGTCCTGCGGCAGCCGTTCTCCCACCGCCGCGCGCGGTTGCAACAGATCGTGCTGTATGCGCTTCAGAACATTGTCCGTACCTCGCGGCGGCGTGGAAACGAACTGAATGCCAAAGGGCGCCTTGCCCGCTTTGGGATCGAGCAGTTCGGACATGCGCCGCAAACTGGCTACGCCGGCTTGCGTCCACGCGCTGCGCACCCGGTCGTGCGCCAATGCATCGCGCGGCTTCGCTGACGCGGTCTTTTGCAATCGGGTGAACGCCGAACCGCGTCCCTCCGGATCGAACTGCGACAAGATCGGATTGACATGATAGATGCGCAACGCCAGTCGCGAGCCCAGCCACCGCAAGAGATGAATGTGATAGGGTGAAATCTGCGAGACGCCGAAGATGTGAATCGGCCGCGCGCGCAACGCCGCCCACTGGCCGGCGTCCTTCAGATTACCTTCCATCACCTCCTGCGCATATTGCGGAAGTGTCTTGAATGTTTTTCCCTGAGCGCGAGAGATGCGCGCGCGCACGCCGGATTCGGGATCGACGATGCGTTTGAAAATCGCGCACTGACAGCGCTCCAGTGCCGCGGAATCGCCTTGCGCGTCGGTCAACGCCAGCCCGCCGAAGATCCATTCATGAATGATTTCCGACTGGCGATGATACTCGTATTCTCGAATCAACCGCGCCAGTCGATCGGAGACGTCCCACAATTTGCGGCAGTATTCACGGCTGCCTGGCTCTTTGGATTGAGTCCATTGCCGGATCGGCGCGAGATCGGGATCGTCGGCGTGCTCCAGCAATATCGCCATCACCAGCAGCCGGTAGCGATTGTGTTCCAGGCGCGCGACGGGCGCCTCCAGCGGCATCTCGGTGATCGAATCCAGGATTGTCCAGAGCAGGCTTTCCAGATACTGCACGCGAATATTGATCGCCACGCCGTGCTGCATGGCGAGCCGGACCTGCAGCCAGGTCTTGACGTCGTTGCTGGGCGCAACAATTGTCGCGGGAGCAAACGGATCGCGTCCGGAAGCCGACTCCTGATCAAGCAGCTCGCAGAGCTTCTCAGCCAGCGGTTCCAGGGAAACGCTTAGATAAAGTGTGCTGTCCAACGGCATCGACGAGTCCCGGCCTTGATAGACTCTCGATGATACACATCAAGTTCGGCGATACATGGCAAAAACGGGCGTGAACGCGCGAAGATCAGAGGAGGAAATTCGCTCGCCAAAATTCATAAAAACAGGCGGGGAACTACCCCGCCTGTTCAATGAGTAATCGATTCTGACGCTTCAGGCAGACGCCGCTGCGAGCGACTCAACGTAGGCGATCTTCTGCATATTCGCGCTGCTGCCCGGGCGCAGCCAGTGTTCTCGCCAGCGCTCGAACATGAACAGCGTCCAGAGCGGCTTGCGGTTGTCCTTGCGGCCGGCCAGATGGTCTTCCACCAATTGATTGACCGCCTTGGGACGCAGGATGCCAGTTTCGCGAATGCGCCGTTCATGCAGCGTATCCAGCAGCATGTCGCGGAATTGGCCGCGGAACCATTCGCCGACCGGAATCCCAAAACCCTTCTTCGGGCGACTGAGAATATCATCCGGCAATATGCCATGCAGCGCCTTGCGCATGATGTACTTGGAGAGGCCGCCCTTGTATTTTAGATGGCTGGGAATCGCACACGCCAGAGCGATGAATTCGTGGTCCAGCAGCGGCGATCGCGCCTCCAGCGAGCAGGCCATCGTGGCGCGATCGACCTTGGTCAACACGCCTTCAGCCAGATAGGTCTTTGCGAAGATGTAACCATCGCGGTCAATGTCGTCGCGATGGGAAACATTGTCGTACATGCGTTCGACATCGCCATAGAGCGAATTGGTGTCGACCGACTCCAACACCGATGGCTCAAGCAGGCCGGCAAGCTCTTCGGGCACAAACGAACCCAGCCAGCGCCAGAGTCTTTGCTTGTCGGAGACTTTCGCGCCGCGCAGAAACTGACGCACTCGGAAATCCAGCGAAAAGTTGCCGTAACTGACGGGCATCAATTTCGCAATCCGACGCACCACGCCGCGATCGATGGGGCCCGGCACCATCGCATTGTACATGCGGACGTAGGGCAGCGCTTTAAACGTGTCGTAACCTGCGAACAGTTCGTCTCCACCGTCGCCGGCCAGCGCCACCGTCACGTACTGGCGGGCAAAGCGGGCCAACAAATATGTCGGAAGAACCGAGGCATCGGCGAACGGTTCGTCCAGGAACGAGATGACCTGCGGCAGGATGTCCATGGCGACCGTCGCGCTGAGATGGTCTTCCTGGTGCTTGGTGCCCAGGAACTCAGCCATGCGCCGGGCGTGCGGGCTTTCGTCGAAGCGTTTGTCGCTGAATCCGATGGAGAACGTTTTGACATTCTCCGGGCCCATGATCTTGGCCATCATCGCCGTAACCGCGGAACTGTCGATTCCACCGGAAAGGAACGAGCCCAACGGCACGTCCGAGACCAGCCGGCGCTTTACCGCGGCCTCCAACTCAATCAGGATCTGTTCCTTCCAGTACGCCTCCGTGGCATTGGGCGGATCATTGCGTGTGGCAGTGTACAAGTCCCAGAAGGACTTCACTTCGACCGTATTCTTGTCCAGCGAGAAGGTGATGTGCTGCCCGTTCGCGAGTTTGCGGACGTTCTTATAAATCGCGTACGGCGCCGGCACGAACTCATGCAGGAAATACCGTGCGGCTGCGTGCGGATCCATTTCACAGGGAATCGCCGGATGCTGCAAGAGCGCCTTGGGTTCGCTGGCGAACGCAAACAATCCGCGGCCGTGATAGTAGTAGAAGGGTTTCTTGCCCATACGATCCCGTGCGCCGAACAACAGGCGTTTGCGGGAGTCGTAAACGACGAACGAAAACATGCCGTTCAGTTTCACCACGCAGTCGCTGCCCCACGCGGCGTAAGCGTTCAAACACGTTTCCGTATCGGAGCGCGTCTTTGCGTGAATTCCCATCGCGGCCAGTTCTGCGTTCAATTCGCGATAATTGTAGATTTCGCCGTTGAGCACGATACTGAGTCCGCGCTCTTCGTCGCACATCGGTTGAACGCCGCCCGCCAGATCGATGATGGACAGCCGGCGATGCCCGAGCGCCACCGGGCCTTGAATCTTCAGCCCTTCAGCGTCCGGACCGCGGCGCGAGAGCGTCGCAGCCATACGGCGCAATGCGTGGATCTCTTCCTTTGGAAGCGTATTGGATCCCGTGCGCGCGAAACCGACTATCCCACACATCGCTGCTTTCCCCTGTGCCCTAACTCAATTTGCCTACGTCTCGCTGCGTTCATTACAAGAAGTCAAAGATGCTTGCACGAGTGACGGGTACACGCGCGTTAAAAAGTTCCTCATCCGGCAAATGCGCCGGATCTGGCACAACCAACTGGTAAGGAGACTTGAATCTGTATATCTCACCCGAGATGGCTTTTACAGAGTTTTTTAGAAGTTTACTTCGATTTAGAAACGAAGTCGGCAATAACAATGCCACATTGGGCGTTTCAAAAAACTTTGTCTTCATTTCGTCTTGCAAAATTGTATCGATCGGAGCGGGAACACGATCTAAGTACCAGGACGCTTCATTTGAATTCGTCCCGTACATCACCAGGCTTCGGTCGCCAAGGTTTTTCGACACCTCGGCATAGAAGGGATCGAGATTCAATTCGCGTTCATGAATTGGCAGAATCACGCTGACGTCACCGAATGACATTAGCAAGGCTATTGCCACGAAGCATTGCACAATATAATTTGTATTACAAGTCACCCATCCTGCTGCCGCCCGCCAGCAAGCGACCAATAGTAAAACTCCGATCAGACCACAAAGCACGATTTCCAATGTCGTACTGTCGTGTCGCGTTAGAACCGCAGCAACGTATCCAAGCGCCAACAACGCCACGACGCCGATCGCACGAATCGACCAGACGGCGATATTGCCGCCCGGCAAACTCAATCTCGGCAGAAACGAGCGCTCAAAAAACCAGCCGACCCAAAGCGCTAAGAACGGAAAAATAGGCATGAGATACAAATGCCGTTTGCTGACCGACATTCCGATAAAGAAAAAACCAACCCCCAGAGCGCTGATCAGTAATTTGCCTCCGTCAGTCAACGCGCCACGTCGCTCGCGCCAGGATTTGAAGGTCCACCAGATCACAAAAGGCAACGCCAAAATCCACGGCGCGAAAAGCATCGGCAGTGAGATCAAGTAATAAAAAAAAGGAATATAGTGGATATGATCCTTGAGCCCCAGGAAGCGCGCGAAATTCTCGATTGCGAAGAATTCTTCGGCGTTCTGGCCTCTCACTTTTATCGCCTGAAACCACGCCAATCCCATTGCCAGGGCGAGCGGCGCGCCCCACCAGATTCCGGCCGACTTCAACACCGACAGCCTTCGCGTCCAAGCCAGGTAGACCACCACAGGAACAGTCGAAAACAATGCGACCAGGCAGGGGCCCTTGGTCATACTTGCCAGACCCAGCGACACATAAAAGCCCAATAGGAGGAACATTCGCGGCCGACCGCTTTCAATTCTTTCAAGAGCCATATGAAAGAACAGCCACGACCACAGTATCCCAGCCGTCAGCGTCATATCGACGACCAATTCACGGCACGTGTTGTGAAAATGCAGATTGGTCATCAAGACCATTGCGCTGATGAATGCGCCGCGCCGATTCAGGATTCGTTCGCCAATCAGAAAGACTGCAAACACGGTGAGCAGCCCGGCCATCAAAGGCACGAAGCGAAAGCCGATGGTCGTTAGCGAGAGTCCGACCGCGCTGGCGATTGTTCCGCTGGCCACGAGCAACCAATGGAACAATACCGGCTTTTCGACTCGTGGCCGGCCGTTGAACCACGGCACAATATAGTCGCCGCTCTCCATCATGTGCCGCGCGGCGCACGCATAACGCGGCTCGTCCGGACTCACAACGTGTTGAAGATTCAAGTTCCAGCCGGTAACGATCAAGTATACAAGGGCAAGCGTAAGCAGCGCCACGCTTCGCCGCTCGAATATGATGGACGAAATTGCCGAGTGCGCGTTTCTCGCTACTGGAATTTCGTGTCCTCCAATCACTCGATCTTCGGCAGCATTTCCCGTGATGTCTAGCATCGCATTCCTGAATGAGCAATTGGCGTTGTTATTGGGGCTTGACGCTTTTGACACAAATCGCCTTCATTACAAGGAAGGAACGCGACAATCATTTTAATGCATTCTAATAATCGACCCTATTTCGACTTACAAAATGAATGCTTCCGGCATTGTTTGACGAGATTGATTTTCCAATACGTCTCAAATATAATCGTCTCTAATTCGTTTTGACTTCAGGTAATTCCCTTGGAGTGTTCATGCAGATTTCCCCGTCGGTCGCAAGAGCGACCGAAAAGACCTCCGTTTATAGCACCACCGACTACTCCTTGACTGTTCCGCGCGCCATCCTCATTCTCGCCGCCGTCTATGGGATGGTCTCATTCTTGAATCTGAACGGGCAATCCGTCTCCAATCCCGATGAGCCTCGATTGGCCTTCGCGGCGCGCGAAATGCTGCGTGGAAAAGACTGGCTCGTGCCGCAATTCAATACTCAGCAGCATCTGACCAAACCCATTTTTTTCTACTGGGTCATTGCCATCGCGGGATATGTGGGGCAATTCCTGGGACTGGGATTGAGCGCGGCATTCCGGCTGGGTCCGGTTTTCATGGGATTTTTCACGGTGCTCGCCGTGTTTTTCATCGGCCTCCGCTTTCGAAACGTTCGTTACGCCTTCTTTTCGGCCGCCATCCTGGCCACTTCGTTTACATTTCATCGGATTTCGCGCTTGTTGGTCGTCGATATGACACTGTCGGCGTTCCTGTTATGGGCATGGTATTGGTTTATACTCTCACTGGATCGCATAGATAATAATCGAAGCGCATTAAAGACGCTGCTTGCCTTTTATATAACTCTTGGCTTTGCCTGCATGACCAAAGGGCCAGGGGTTGTCGCCGTATTTGTTGTCGTTCCCGCCGGCCTGCTTTTATGGTGGGAAGGCAGATTGAAGCTGCTTGCACGCGCAGGATTGTGGTGGGGCGTTCCACTCGCGCTTTTGCTCGGGCATTGGTGGTTTATTGCGCTGGCTTGGCGTGGTTTAGATATGAAGCGCAACTTTCTCGTTGAGAATTTCGGGCGTATCAGCGGGTTGGATCATTTGCGCCCCGTTCCATTTGTATTCTATATTGATGCCATTATTGGCGCCTTTGCTCCCTGGACTCTATTCCTACCTTTTGCAATTGTCGCGGCCGTAAAGGAATTTCGGGCGCGCGCATCCGCGCCGCTCGGTCGTGATTATAAAATACTTTGCTGCTGCCTAATCTTCCCATTTACAGCCATCGGTCTTGCTGTTACCAAGCGCCCGCTTTATGCGCTGCCGCTTTATCCGTTTCTGTCTTTGCTGCTGGCGCGATATTTCGAATTGACGTTATTCACCCGTACGGCCCCCCTTCTCATGCGCCGCTGGGTTAAGGCGCTTCCATTTGTACTGCCTGTCCTATTTGGAATCGGCTTGGCAGTTGCGTTACAACATTACCGCGTACCCAGCGATATGGCCCTTTCGCCAGCCAGCATTCTTGCCGTGGTGATAGTACTAACTGCAGCTCATTTTTCACCGCGAGCGGCTATACGGCAAGATTGGCTCCGTATGTTAAATTACTGCGTCGTTCTCGCCGCCGGCTTGCTGCTTTCGTATGAAGCAGCCATCGCCCCGACATTTGAGCGGCAACACGATACGGAGGCATTTTACGCCAAAGTAGGCGGGCGTCTAAACGGTCGGAAGCTGGTATTGTACGGAGACAATACCAACGAGGCCGTCTGGTATCTCGACCGGCCCACCATTGAAGTCGAAAGCGTAAAATTCAACCCGTCGTTACCAGACTCGCTAAAACTGACCGATACGGCCATTCTTTGCACCGCCGATATCCTGAGTCGCACCCCTGCCCTGAAGGAAGCGCTGGTTCCTGAAATGCATCTTGCGCGTGACAATGAGGACTGGGTGCTGGGTTCCGCCGCGGAATTGAAGCACGCGATCATCGTCCACAATTTTGCGACAATTCCGGCTACCAAGGATGATTAATGCGGCTACTTCGCGTTTCTCCAGAACTTCCAGTCCGCCCGCGTCTGCGCCACCATGCTGTCCACGCCCTGTCCCAGCCAATTGGGCGATTCTTTTCGCAGTCGGGTGAAATCTTTCTTCACCGCCGCGATTGCCTTGCGGCTGCCAAGATGGATATTGGCGGTTTCTCGCCCCATGGCGTGCAGGAAACGCGCCGCATCTGCTTTCGGCATTTCCGCCAATTCGATTTTCGCGCAACTCGGGGACAATCTGCGCACCACCCAGCGTTTGTCGGTGCGCATGATCGGGTCCGGACAACGCACCGCCGTGCTCCTGATTTTCTGATCGAAAATATCGTCGAACTTCTTCAGCCCTGTTGCCCACACGCATGCCGACGGCGCCATCGCCTTGGCCTCGCGCGCAATCATGCCGCCGCGCCAATGTCCCGCGGTGACAATGCGCACACGGCCAAGGCTGCCCATGCCAGCCCGCCGCGCACAGACTTTAACCTCGACGTCCGGCTCCGGCAGGGAACTCTTCAGTAGCGCCAGCGCCTCGCGCGGAGCGGCCATGCTCAAGCGCGGCAACGCATCGATTTTTTCCCAGAACGCCACTGGATCGCGCAACTGCGTTTCCGCCAGCAGCCGGAGCCATCCCGCCTTTTCCGCGAGCACAAACGGCCGCCCGCCGCTCTCCAGCCATTCTCCGTATCCATCCAGAATGGCCTCATTGGCGGTAGCCACGTCCACGCTCAGTGTTTTCGCCTCGATCGCCAGTTTGACGCTGGCAGCCAGGCGCACCAGGTCGTTGGTGTAAGGCAATTCGAATGCCTCATCGAAGTCGTTGATGCCCCACACCAGTCGGCCGTCCGTATCGCGCCAGGTGCCAAAATTTTCCGCATGCAGATCGCCTACCGACAGCACTTTTGGAGCGTCGACAAGCTCGGGACAGAGCGCGGGATAAAGCTGCGCCCAGCGATAGAATGTAGCACGTAGAAAGCGAAACACGTCCGCGGCCATCTGTTCGTGTTTGTAGTTCAGATCCGCTCGTATCAGCGTCACTTGATCGCCGATCCAGGCTTCGAAACTCTTGGTTGCTTCAACGATATTCTGCATGCCGATCGCCGCTCCCGCGTGGGTTGAGTGGAAGCGGGGAACGATATATCAATTCCGCTGGGATTGCAATCGAGCGGCGAGACTGCCAGGAACGGCAGTCGTCGCTTACTTAAAGGTTTCTTCCGGCGTCAGGCCACCCTTAAGAATTTTGACGGAAGTGCCCGACGACAGCAGTTTTTCCAGCACCCCTTTCGATGCCCGTCCAGTCAGCGTCAGCCACTCGCCGTCCGCCTCGCGCGAATCCTCGAAAAAGTGCGTTGCCAGAAACGAAAGCGTTTTTCCGTCGCCCGCGTGTACGGAGAGCGTCAGCGGTTTCGCGCCTTCGCGAGCGCGCTCCCGGATCTCGTTCTTCAAACGGTCGAGACCTTCGGCGCGCAATGCGGAAATCGGAATCGCCTCCGGATAATCGCGGCGCAACACGGCATAATCCAATTCCGACGCGGGCTCCGCGCCGTTCGTGTTTCCATTCAAGGTCACCGGCGGACCCAGCGCATCGGTCTTGTTCAAAACCAGAATTGTCTCTGTCCCAGCCGCCCCGATTTCGCTCAAGACCCTGTTCACCGCATCGATCTGCCCGCGGACCAGCGGCGAGGACGCGTCGGCGACGTGCAGCAACAGGTCTGCATGCCGGGCCTCTTCCAATGTCGCATGAAAGCTGGCGACCAGATGATGCGGCAACCGCCGGATAAATCCGACCGTGTCCGAAAGCAGCGCATGCACGCCGCCGCCCAGTTTCAGCATGCTGGTTTTCGTATCGAGCGTCGCGAAGAGTTTGTCTTCGACCAGCACTTGCTCACCGGTCAGCGCGCGCATCAGCGTGCTCTTTCCGGCGTTCGTGTATCCGACGAGTGAGACGAGGAAATGGTCTTTCGCGCGCGCACTGACCATGCGCTCCTTGCGGTTTCCGATTTCCTTCAATTCATGCTTGAGATCGTCGATCTGCTTTTCGATCTTCCGGCGATCGACTTCCATCTGGCGTTCGCCCGGACCGCCGCGCATACCGATGCCGCCGACCTGCCGTTCAAGATGCGTCCACAGCCGTTTCAAACGAGGCAGCCGGTAATTCAGCAGCGCAATTCCAACTTGAACGATGGCCATGCGCGTGCGTGCGCGGCTGGCGAAAATGTCGAGGATCAACTCGGTGCGGTCCATCACTTTCAATCCCGTCGCCACATCCAGGTTCTTAGCCTGGCCTGGCAGCAGGTCGTGATCGAAAAGCGCGCATTTGGCGCCCGTCTGCGCAGCCAATTCTTTGATCTCCAGACACTTCCCTTTGCCGATGTACGTTGCAGGCGTGATCTGTTTGATGTTCTGAACGATCCGGCCGACCACGTGCGCGCCGGCGGTCTCGGCGAGACGTTCCAGTTCTTCGAGGGGTTGTTCGCCTGAGAGCAGGTCGCCAGGACGATAACCGCCCACCAGAATGACTTTTTCACGTCCCGCAGTGAATTTTACATCGCGAGCCTTGGGAACTGCCATAAAGAGCCCTATCCGATTCCTAACAAAGATGCTTTTTCTACAACAACCGTCTCGATTATCCCCTACCAAAGTGCATCTAGCAACGGGATTATGAAGATTGTTTCCGCACATTGTTTCACGAGTGATTGAATTTCGGTTTTTTTGAGATTCTCTGACACGATTCAGCGGTTAAGGCATCTAATTAGGCGGAAACCTTGATTTCATTGAGCGGACGATTTGACGGGTCATTTGCGGCTAACGAGTTGTATTTAAGTTGATCCATGTTAGCCTCCCTGTTGGTATCCGCATGCAATTGAATCAACTCGGTCTTCAGAATCGTCGGTGTTGGGAGGAACTATGCGCCAGCTCAGTGTTGGATTTTGTGTCGCGTTAATCGTCGCTTCTATGGCCGTTCGCGCGGAAGACGAAGCTAAATTGGCCGACAGCCTGGCGGAATCCGCAGCAGCTTTCGCTACCAGTGGCCGCGCCGAAGAAGCGAAGCTGTATTATTACAAGTCGCTCTTCCACGATTCCAATTGCGCGACGGCTCTGTATGCGCTTGCCAAGAGCTACGAGACTGCCAATGACAACGTCAACGCCTTGAACTTTTTCGTGCGCGCCGGTCAGGAATTCAATAAGAACGCCGCCGCCGATCCAACCGCCCGCGCCAAAGCCAAGGACTGCGAGAAGCACATTCTTCTGCTCAGCCCGTACACCACGCAGTTCAATAAGATGATCGAAGACTACACGCTGGAACTGGGAAAGATCGCCGCCAAGAACCAGGACACTCTGACCCAGGAAGAAGCAGGTACGAAGGTCACGTCGTTGAACCTGACGACGCTGGTCTCGCCCGACAAGATGCCGGAGTCCTTAAAGGATCTCGCCCTGGCAAAAGAGAAGAAAGCCGAGCAGCCCCGCAGCCGGCGCTTCCCAATGATGGGCGACTCGAGCCCTCCGCCGGCCGCAGTCATGGCTCCCGACGTAGAACGCGCGTTGAAGGCCGCCGGCTGGACTACCATCGCCGGCACAATCAAGAAGAAATCCGACGGCGTCTACGAGATCACCGACGGAAAACTAGAAGCCGCGAACGCCAACGGCGCCATGCAGTTCATCGTCCAGAAGGGCGGCACGGGCACGGTGCGCGCGTTTGTGCGCGCTTCACGCAACGAATTCATTGGCGATCCCGATCTTGGCGGAGCGACCTCGAAATTCGCCGGAAGTTTTCCGAGTGGATTCGGTTGGATCATCAAAGACACTGAAGCCAAACAATACACGGCCAATGGCGGCTGGACCGACGGCGAGAACAACAACATTCCCGAGCTGGATAAAACCCTGCCGCTCGCCGGACCCAAAACTATGTTCAGCATTTCCGTTCAAGACAACAAGCTCGAGCTGTCCGTGAATGGCGCCAGTCCTCGTAAGATGAACAACCGCATCACCCACGAAGGTCCGATGCAAATCGTAGTCACTGGGACGATGGTGATCGAGCAGCCGCAGACCAAGGGTTTTTAGCGTTGGTATAGCTTGGTGACCCGGGTCACTAAGGTAGCTCAGATCAAGCCTGTGGCTCAAGCCGCCCGTGCTGCGTCAGATAAATCGACAGAATTGACAGATCCGCCGGCGTAACGCCGTCTAGCCGCAACGCCTGTCCGAACGTCCGCGGCTTGTGGCGCCGCAGCTTTTCGACCGCCTCGCGCCCGAGACTGACGGCGCTGAAATCGATGCCGTCCGGAATCAGCCGATCCTCCAGATACTTCAGGCGTTCCACCTGTTCGGTCTGCCGCTTCAGGTATCCCTCGTATTTGGCTTCAATCTGCAGCCATTCCGCAATCTCCGGCTGAACTTCCAGTGTCACGCCGCGTTCCTTCTGCAGGCGCTCGTACGTCATTTCTGGCTGTCGCAGCAGGTCCCAGTAAGTCTTGGGATCACCGTGAGTGCGATGGGTGCGTAGAAATTGCGCCGCGGCTTCCTGGCGTGCGTGCTTCGTCTCAACGTTTTTCTGCGCAGCAGCGTCCAGCAGCCCCAGGCGCTGCGCGTGCTTCATCAAGCGTCGATCGGCGTTGTCTTGCCGCAGGAGGAGCCGGTATTCGCTGCGTGACGTAAACAATCGGTACGGTTCGGTGATGTCCTTGGTGACCAGGTCGTCGATCATGATGCCCAGGTACGCCTCGTCGCGGCCGAGCACGAACGTTTCCCGCCCGCCCGATCGGACCTGAAGCGCGGCATTGATGCCCGCCATAATCCCCTGCCCCGCGGCCTCTTCGTAGCCGCTGGTGCCGTTGATCTGCCCCGCCAGGTACAGTCCTGGCACGCGCCGCGTGGCCAGTGTCTGGCAGATCTGGTGCGGAGGAACCATGTCGTATTCGATCGCGTAGCCGAAGCGCAGGATCTCGGCGTCTTCGCAACCCGGCACAGACTTCACCAGATCCACCTGCACATCCGGCGGCAGACTCGTGGACAACCCGTTGACGTAGAATTCTTCCGTGTCGACGCCCTCGGGTTCCAGAAAGATCTGGTGGCTTTCCTTTTCCGCAAACTTGACGATCTTGTCTTCAACCGACGGGCAATAGCGTGGACCGCGCGACTGAATCTGCCCCGTATAGAGCGGCGCGCGATGCAGATTTTCGCGGATCAGCTCGTGCGTGCGCCGCGTCGTTCGCGTCAGATAACAGGCGAGGCTCGGGCGTTCGATTTTCTCTGTGCGGAAACTGAACGGAGGCGGCGGCAGATCGCCCCATTGCGCTTCGAGCCCCGAAAAATTCAGCGTGCGTCCGTTGAGCCGCGGTGGCGTTCCGGTTTTCAAGCGGCGCAGCTCAAAACCCATCGCCTCCAGCGATCCCGAAAGGCTCATCGCCGCGACTTCGCCCGCACGTCCGCCGCGGCTCTGTTTCGTGCCCTGGTGGATCAATCCGCGCAGAAAAGTTCCCGTGGTCAGAATGACCGTCGGCGCAACATACGTCAGTCCGCTTCCGCCACGAATGCCGCGCACGCGCAGGGTTCCGGTGGGCGGCGGCGCGGTCGTAAGCGCCTCTGGAGCCACGCCCTCGCGAAGTTGACTCAAGCGCGCTTCGTACGCCTGCAGCGCGCCGGTCGCGCACTCCTCGACCAACACCTCTTCGATCATCTCCTGCCGCAGCAGCAGATTGGGTGTGCGTTCGATCAACTGCTTCATCAGGATCGCGTACTGCCGCTTGTCGCATTGCGCGCGAGGCGATTGCACCGCCGGCCCGCGCGAACGGTTGAGCATCCGGAACTGGATTCCGGAGCGATCGGTGATGAGACCCTGCGCGCCGCCGAGCGCGTCGATCTCGCGTACAACGATGCCCTTGGCCGTGCCGCCGATCGCGGGATTGCACGACATCTGCGCCACCGCTTCCAGCGAGATGGTGGTCAGCATCGTCTTGGCGCCCATGCGCGCCGCCGCGAGCGCCGCTTCACACCCGGCATGGCCCGCGCCGACGACAATCACGTCAAAATTCTGAATCGAACTGCTCATCTAATTCTCGAATGCTCGATAAGTGTGTCTGATGACTGCCGCGCATCGAATCCCGCCGACTGCGTCACCGGCCGAGCACGCCTAATCCGCCGAAAGTTCTGCTGCGGCTGGCATAGTCGGCCAACGCTCGCGAGAGGTGTTCGCTGGAAAACTCGCTCCACGGGGCGTCGACAAAGAGCAGTTCGGCGTAGGCGCTCTGCCATAACAGGAAATCCGACAATCGCGAGAGTCCGCCCGTGCGAATCAACAGATCGACGGGCGGCAGTTGCGCGCTGGCGATGTGTTTTCGCAGCACTTCCTCCGTGCCCACATCCACACTTTCGTTGTTGCGTGGTGAATTGGCGAGGCCGCGCGCCGCCTCCGCCAATTCCGCGCGACCGTTGTAATTGATGCCCAGATTCACCCGCAACGATACGCGCTCGCCGGACAGTGAAAACTTTTCGATGGCGCTCAACAATACTCGATCATCGTTCTCTGACCGCCCCAGCGCGCGAAAAGAAACACCGGACGGTTTCAACGCCGGCGCGCGGGCCGTCAGCCATTCTGCAAGGAGCCTGTGAAGTTCACGTTTGAATTCCGATTGTTCCGGCGCGCTGACATGGACGCTCAATACATCCACGCTAAGCGTGCAGCACTTTTCGATCAGCGCGCTCAGCGTGGAAATCCACCGTCGCGCGGCGTCGGGCGTCTTTTCCAAGTGCGGCAATTCCGGAGCGATCGCGATGTGGCGCGGCGTAGCACGCTTCGAGTCGCCAGATGTGCGGATTGCGCGCGATTCCGCTGCCGCGGCCTGCGACGTCTCCGCTATCTCGACTGCCGTAAAGGGAACGTGCGACATGGATCGAATTCCTTGGGCTATTTTCCGCGCGCCGCGCGCACCAGAGTTTCTAGTTGGTCGAGATAACCCTTGAATTCCTTCTTACCCGCCGCCGTCATTCGGATCATCGTGCTACTGTTGCGCCCGGAGCCTTCTTTCGCGCGCTCCAGCAGTTCCGCCGATTCCAGCGTGCGCAGATGCGTGGTCAGGTTTCCATCCGTCAGCGATAGCGAATCGCGCAGATCCGAAAATGAAATGCTCGCATCGGTCGACGTGAACAGCGTCGTCAGGATCGACAGTCGCGTCCGCTCGTGAATCAGCGGATCTAGGTACACCACGTCGCTCAACGCCTTTCCATCCGCGATCGGCTTCTTCTCGCCGGGCGTTCGCTTCGCCTTGGCGTCCAGCTTCGGCGGTCGCGTTGGTACCGATAACATCATCGACAGACTCAGGCTTCCCGCGGATCTCATTGGCGATACCTCGTCATCACCACAGTTCCGAACAACATGTGCAAACCGCCGAATCCCAGCCCCAGGGCGAGCGGCGAGAA
>Ga0206927_1094_pt1 | contig 19703 bp, 21 predicted proteins | sample Alteio_BWOrgHeat_60_FD_153249 | JGI IMG/M metagenome (GOLD analysis project Ga0206927, IMG submission 153249) | Enriched cells from forest soil in Barre Woods Harvard Forest LTER site, Petersham, Massachusetts, United States -... | ecosystem: Environmental > Terrestrial > Soil > Temperate forest >... | reverse complement strand
CTATGCACTCATTAGCCATGGCAAAAACGGCATTGGCGCATGGAACCGGGCTGGTGGAAAAACTACTGGTTCTGGCAGCAACTCAACCCAAGAGAAAGCCAATGGCAATCTCAAATCCTCAGATGGTAGCGCACTTGCCAGCGGTAATGCCTCAATTTCTACCACTTATTACGATATGCCTATAAATGATGCAGGCACCGGCACAGGCGCTTATTTCGATGATATTGTTCGCTGGTCAACTGCGCCGCAAATTGATTATCTGGCCAATCACTAATTATTTAATCATTCCCCTTCGCGTCTCCTGACGCTCAGATGGAATATCGCTTCGCTTGGCTGATTGCTCGCTCGGCTCCTGCCTTGCATTATATGTTGCGAGATTTGAAATAAGCTTTTAAATTAATATTATGAAAAAAATTGCTATTGCATCAGACCATGCAGGTTTTGAGTTGAAAGAGGATATAAAATCTCTCCTCAAGAATTATGAAATTTTAGACCTTGGCACCAACAGCACAGAATCTGTTGATTACCCTGATTTCGGCAAGGCGGCCGGCGAGGCAATTTCCTCTGGCAAAGCTGATTTGGGAATTGTTATTTGCGGCTCTGGCATTGGCATTTCAATTGCCGCCAACCGCAACCCGAAAGTTCGCTGCGCATTATGCACAACGGTTGAAATGGCCAAACTTTCCCGCCAGCATAATGATGCGAATATTTTGGCGTTAGGCGCGCGGATTACTGATAAGAGCACTGCTGTTGAGATTGTGAAGGCTTTTCTTTCCACCAAATTTGAAGGTGGTAGGCATGAAAAAAGAGTTGAGAAGCTGACAAATTGCGGCTAAAACACTGTCTCAAACCAATAATTATAGTTTATGCCAACCAACCTCGCTCAAAAAGATAACCAAATGACCTCACAAAACTCATTCTTCAAAACCCCATTAAACCAAGCAGATCCGGCCATTTTCAAAGGCATTCAGGATGAGCTGCACCGCCAGCAAACGCAAATTGAGCTGATCGCGTCTGAAAACATCGCCTCAAAAGCAACTATCGAAGCGCTCGGCACTGTATTTACCAATAAATACGCTGAAGGCTACCCAGGCAAACGTTATTATGGCGGCTGCGAATTTGCCGATGTTGTTGAGTCACTCGCAATTGAACGTGTAACTAAATTATTCGGTGCGAAATTTGCTAACGTCCAGCCACATTCAGGCGCGCAAGCTAATGGAGCAGTTATGTTAGCACTCGTGAAACCGGGCGATACTATTCTTGGTATGTCACTCGCAACCGGTGGCCACCTTACACATGGTGCTGCCCCTGCTCTTTCTGGTAAATGGTTCAACGCAATTCAATATGGCGTGCACAAAGATACGCAATTGCTTGATTATGAAGAAATGGAACGTTTGGCGCGTGAGCATAAACCGAAAATGATTATTGCCGGAGCTTCGGCTTATCCACGCCAGATCGACTTCGCTCGCTTCCGCAAAATCGCCGATGAAGTTGGCGCTTATTTATTTGTGGATATGGCGCATTATGCGGGTTTGATCGCAGCTGGCACTTACCAATCACCAGTTCCACATGCGCATGTAACAACTTCAACAACTCACAAAACTCTGCGTGGCCCACGCGGCGGAATTATTCTCACTAATGATGAGGAAATTTTCAAAAAAATCCAATCTGCGGTGTTCCCTGGTTTGCAAGGCGGCCCGCTAGTTAACGTAATTGCTGCGAAAGCGGTTTCGTTCAAAGAAGCTTTGGAACCATCATTCAAACAATATGGTAAAGCAGTTATCGACAACGCCCGCGCAATGGCAAAAGTTTTGGTTGATCGCGGACTTGCAATTACTACCGGCGGCACTGATTGCCACTTGATCGTAGTTGATTTGCGCCCGAAAAAACTCACCGGTAAAGCAGCTGAAGAATCACTTGAGCGCGCAGGTCTTACTTGCAACAAAAACGCAATTCCATTCGACCCTGAGAAACCATTTGTGACTTCAGGCATTCGCTTAGGCACACCAGCTGGCACAACTCGTGGCTTCGGCGTTGCTGAATTTACCAAAATCGGCACACTAATTTCTGATGTATTGGATGGTTTGACACAAAATCCAACTGATAATAGCAAAGCCGAACAGGCAGCGAAAAAGCAAGTTGCGGAACTTTGCAAAGCGTTCCCGATTTATTAATTTAACTGGAATTTTGTCTCAAGAAATTGATTTTAATGAGACAAGTTCTAGGAGAATAAGTTTTTTTAACCAGAGCGTATAAATAATACGTGAGGATTAAAAAAAATTATGCGACAAAGAAATTGGCCATTAAAATAGATTTGTTGAGGCAAAATGCACTGCCCATTCTGCGGATTTGAAGACACGCAAGTAAAAGACTCTCGCACCACGGAAGATGGCTCGGCCATTCGCCGCCGGCGCTATTGCACACAATGCAAGGGCCGCTTTACAACGTTCGAACGCGTACAGATGCGTGAGTTGTTTGTACGCAAATCCTCTGGCGCCAATCGCTTATTTGACCGCGATAAGCTAATCCGCTCAATTAATATCGCTGCCCGCAAACGGCCAATCACCGAAGATCAGATTGAGCAATTAGTGAATAAATTAGTGCGCGAATTATCATCACTTGGCGAAAATGAAATTCCAACTTCGGTCATCGGCCAAAAAGTAATGGCTGAGTTAAAACTGCTCGATGATGTGGCATATATCCGTTATGCCAGTGTTTATTCTGATTTCAAAGACTCCAAAGATTTTGAAAAATTCATTTCGAAAATTGGCAAAAAAAGCCGGAAATAGGATATCCTAAACCCTATGTCCGATAAAAAATATATGCAAATTGCCTTAAACCTCGCCCATCGTGGCTTGGGGCGCACTTGGCCAAACCCAAGCGTTGGCTGTGTGATTGTAAAAGACGGCGAAATAATCGCGCGCACAAGAACTGCTAATAGCGGGCGGCCGCATGCTGAAAGCTTAGCGCTCAAAAATATAAATGCAAAAAATGCTACTGTTTATGTCACATTGGAACCATGCTCGCATCATGGCAAAACCCCGCCATGCGCAGAGGCGCTGGTTGAAGCCGGAGTTGCCGAAGTCGTGATTGGTTGTATTGATAGCGATAAACGCGTTTCTGGAAATGGCATAAAAATTCTTGAGAAAGCCGGGATAAAAGTAACAACCGGAATTCTGGAAAAAGAATGCCGTGAATTAAACAAAGGGTTTTTCAAACACGTCGAAAAGGCTCTGCCTTATGTGATGTTGAAAATTGCCGTTTCAAAAGATGCAAAATATTTGAGCGGTGATGGAAAACCTAAATGGGTCACCGGCGAGTTAGCCCGAAACTATGTTCAACTGCTCCGCTCGCAATATGAAGCAATTTTAACTGGAACCGGAACTGTGCTTGCTGATAACCCGCAGCTCAATTGTCGTTTATCAGGAATGGAAGATTTCTCGCCAGTAAAAATAGTTGTTGGCGAAACCGTAATTCCTAAAACCGCTAATATATTTAACGGTAAAGAAACCTGGCTCTATAGCGGAGATTTGAAAAGAGTTCTTAAAGCTCTGGCCGAGCGTGGCATTACACGTATTATGGTTGAAGCCGGGCCTACGCTTTCTAACGCATTTTTAAAAGCTGGTTTGGTTGATGAAGTGGTTATTTTCCAATCACCACAAGTATTAGGCAAACATGGCGATGATTTTTTTGCGCCTAAAGCTTTGGATAAGTTTCACAAAATCGATGAGCGAGAAATAGGTGATGATTTAATGCTGAGATTAACAAATAACTAATTACGCTAGGCTGAGTCTTATGCGCAGCGATTTTCAAAAGCCGGAAGCGCAAGTGTAAAAGACATACACGCGAACCTGAAGTTTGGAAATTGCAAGCAAGAAGACCAGCTTAGTAGTAATTTAATCCCATTTCACGACGGGCGGCATAGACATAAGTATGGCCTCAACATTGCCATCAGTCATTAAACCGAATTTTGTGCCGCGATCATAAAGCAGATTGAACTCCACATAACGCCCGCGTTTGCGCAATTGATATTCACGCTGCTCTTCCGTCCATGGTTTATCTTTATGCCGTGCAACAATTTCAGCATAAATTTCGAGGAAAGTTTTGCCAACATCTTGGGTGAAAGAAAAATCTTTTTCGAAAGAGCCACTGTCTAAATAATCATAGAAAATTCCGCCTACTCCACGCGTTTCTTTACGGTGTTTTAAATAAAAATATTCATCGCACCAGTTTTTAAATTTGGCGTAATATTCTTCATCATAAGCATCACATACATGTTTTAAGCTCGCATGAAAATCTGCGGTGTCTTTATCATTTGGGTAAATTGGCGTTAAATCAGCCCCGCCGCCAAACCACTGTTTTGTTGTGCATATAAAACGCGTATTCATATGCACAGCTGGCACCAGAGGTGAAGCCATATGCGCCACCAGTGAAATTCCACTCGCCCAAAAACGCGGATCTTCTTCTGCGCCAGGAATAGTTTTACGAAATTCCGGTGAAAATTCACCCCAGACAGTTGAAATATTTACGCCGACTTTTTCAAATACCTTGCTTTTCATGATCGACATTTCGCCGCCACCACCTCCATTACGGCTCCAGCTTTTACGCTCAAAACTGCCCTGCCCGTCAAGCTTTTCAAATCGCTCACAAATTTTATTGCGAAGTTCACGAAACCAAGTTTCGGCACGTTGTTTTCTTTCGATTAGTTCATTCATATTAAAGGTATATAATGATGAAATGAAGATTATCGCAATAATTATATTAACGAATATATTAGGAGCTAGATTTGGTCATAAAACTGGAACGACAATTTACTTGCGAGGCAGTAGCCGAGCGAGCCGTCAGCGCACCGCTTTCGGTGCTGTTCCAACTGAACGTCAGGAGATGCGAAGGGGAACAATATATAATTAATGAAGTTGGGATGCTTTTGGAATATTTGGGGTTTCTATTGTAAATGAAGCCATACTGGGCGGTGACGCTGGTAAAGCTGCAGAAGGCTTAGATTCAGTTGTCGGTTTATTATCATCTGGTTTTGATGAACTAGTAGGAGTGGCAGCTGGCACAGCCGGGCTTGGAATTGAATCAATAGGTGCCGTATTAGGAGCAATAGGAGGGGCCGCTAAAGCAGGATCCGCCGGAGGTTGAGCTGGAGTTGGAGCTGGGGCTGGCGCTTCTTGAGCCGAAGGGGAAGCCGGTGTTGAAGAAGGAGCCGGAGCTGTAGGCGATGTAGTCGGCGCAGCGGCATCCGGAGCCTTAGAATTTTTATCATCAACTGGCGCAATCGATTTTTTAAGCAATATAATACTTATCCTACGGTTCTGCGCTGCATCAGGCTTTTCTTTATCAAGCGGATCACGATTCGCCTTACCTTCAACTTTTGAAATGCGTTTTTCATCAAGCCCCGTACCCGTTAAGAAACGACGGCTTGCATTAGCGCGGTCTGCGGAAAGTTCCCAGTTTGAATAGCCATTATTATTTTTATATGAGAGCGCGTCAGTATGGCCGATAATCGCAACTTTATTATCAACTTTCTGAATCGCTTGCGAAACCTTTGTAAGCAAAGGCTGAGTTTCCGCACGAAGTTTAGGGCTACCGATTTCAAACATCGAAACACCATCAAGATCGGTGATTTCAATTTGCAGACCTTCCGGCGTTTCTTTAATTTTCAGGTTATCTTTGAAAGCTTTCAAAGTCGGATCTTTTTCCATCGCATCATTGAGTTCTTTCTTAATCTGTTCAAAACGCTTTTTCTCCAAATCTGCTTCAGCTGCTTCGGCCTGAGTTAAGTTAAGCTGTGGTTTGCTGTCAAAATCCGCTTCTTTATCTTCATCACTTTCCGGTGCCTTTGGGGTATCACCTGTTGTCGGCGGCGCACCAGGCATAACACTTGGCATAGCGCCCGGTTTTGTTTTAATGCCATTATCTACATCGGCACTTGCACCTTTTAGCTGAACACCGCTTTTAGCCTGAATACCTACGGTCGGCGTAAAATAATCCGCCAAACCCTTTAACTTTTCTTTAGGAGCTTGCGCCAAAAGCCATAAAAGTAGGAAAAACGCCATCATCGCTGTTACGAAGTCGGCATAAGCAACTTTCCACGCGCCACCATGGTGGCCACCCGATATCTTTTTGACCTTTTTAATGATTATCGGCCGCTTATTTGGGTCTTTTGACATATATAAAAAGTAACGGAAATATATGAAGAAAGGGTAAAAATCCCAGGCCATAAGCCTAAGGAAACTGGCCTTATGAACAATCCTTATAACTTATAGCTTCTAAATAACCCTTCTTTAACCATTTTGCGGTTAACTGGAGTCAGAGATTTTTGATTTGATTTTTGATTTATGGCAATTTTAATTGGTATCGCTATCGTTCTAGGCTGCGTCTTCGGCGTATATATTGCGTCGGGCGGTAACATCGGCATCATCATCGAAGCTGCCCCGCATGAAGTTGCAACAATTCTGGGTGCTTCAACTGGCGCATTGATCATTGCCAACCGCGGCCATATTTTAAAAGGCGTTCTGAAAGGTTTCGGCAATGCTTTTAAAGGCCCAATTTACAAAAAACAAGATTACATGGATCTTCTTTGCCTGATGTATATTTTGGTAAAGCTCGTTAAATCGAAAGGTCTAATTGCGCTTGAACCACATATTGAAAAGCCGGAAGAAAGCGACATTTTCCAAAAATATCCAAAGATTTTGCACGACCATTTTGCCGCACATTTTATCTGCGATACATTCCGTATGATCACTATGAGCCTTGAAGACCCTCACCAGATTGAAGATGCGATGGAAAAACAAATTGAGAAACATCACCATGAAGCATTGCAGCCTGCCCATGCGTTGCAGCAGATGGCTGAAGGTTTGCCCGCAATCGGTATCGTTGCAGCGGTATTAGGTGTAGTAAAAACTATGGCATCAATCAATAAGCCAGTGGAAATTTTGGGTGCGATGATCGGCGGCGCACTTGTCGGTACATTCCTTGGCGTATTTTTCTCCTATTGTATCTTTGGCCCAATTTCTAACCGATTAAGTGAAATTAAAAACGAAGAAGCGCATTTCATCTATATTATCCGTGACATCATGGTTGGCTATTTGAATGGCCAGGCAGTGCAGATCGCCGTAGAAGTTGGCCGCGGCAACGTGCCAAGCAAATTACAGCCGACATTTTTTGAATTAGAACAAGCTATTGAGGCGGCGACTGCTTAAGCGCAATTTACAAGTTATTTTCCAATACAAAACTGCGAAAAAATCACATCCAGAATATCATCAACATCGATTTTGCCGGTAATGCGGCCAATTTGTGATGCTGCATAACGTAAATCTTCACCCATCAACTCAATTGGTTTTTCGGTTGAGAAATTTTCCAGTGAGGCTAAAGCTTTTGAAAGCGCTTCGCGGTGCCTTGCGCGCGTAATAAGCGGCGTTTCATTAAGTTCAAATTTCTTTGAGATTTTTGCAGAAAGTGCAGCAAGCATTTGATCTAAACCATCCCCGGTTTTGATTGAGATATTTAACGCATTCTTTTCAACACTTTTCGCGCGATCAATTTTATTCACCACAACAATCGAATCTTCATCCGCAAATGTCAGAACAGACTTATCTACCGTACCAGCTTCCAGCATAATAATTTTAAGGTCAGCATCTTTCGCGCGGTCGCGGGCGCGTTTTATGCCCTCGCTTTCAATTTCATCTGTAGTTTCGCGCAAACCTGCCGTATCAGCAATAGTCACTGCGAATCCACTAATTTCCATCTGCACCTCAATCACATCTCTCGTGGTGCCGGCATGTTCAGAAACAATCGCCGCATCACGCCCGGCCAGATAATTCAACAAACTTGATTTACCAACATTTGGCGCACCTATAATGACAACATAAATCCCTTCGCGGATTTTTTCGCCACGGCGATTATCAGTTAAATAATTTTTGATTTCTGCTTTTAAATTTTCGATTTTTGCAGTCAGGCGATCAATCAATTCCTGCGGCAAATCTTCATCGGGAAAATCTATATAAGCTTCAACAAATGCCAAAATTTCAATAATCTCTTTCCGCCACTTTTCATAAATATGGCCAAGCTGACCCTGCATCTGCCGCAACGCCTGGCGGTGCTGGCTTTCGGTTTCAGCATCAATTAAATCAGCCAAACCTTCGGCTTCAAGCAAATCCATTTTACCATTCTCAAAAGCCCGGCGCGAAAACTCTCCAGGTTCAGCCATGCGCAAATCTGGCATTGCACCTAATATTGCTAATATTTTTTTGATTACTGCCCGGCTGCCATGCGTGTGTAGTTCAACCACATCTTCGCCGGTAAAACTATGCGGCCCTTTAAAATAAATTGCCAAAATCTCATCAATAGCCTCTCTCTTAAAAGCAAGCTTACAAAGCTTAGCCTTTCTAGGTTCTAAGTTCCCAGTTCCAAGTTCTCGCGCAGCGTTAAGCGCACCGTTACCCGAAATCCTTATCACCGCCACGCCTGAGCGAGTAATTGCCGTTGCTACGCCAAATATTGTTTTCATTTAACTTTTATGAGCTATATTCGTTAAGATGGTAGAAAATAACCAAAAACTTCAGCAAAAACCACAGCAAAGTGGCATCGATAAGATGACAGGCTTCTATAAGCGCGTCAGCGGCTTTGGCAAACAGGCATTTTACAAGCTTTCAAACCTCGAAAAATCTAATATGGAACTTGCCATTCGCCAGCTTAAAAAGGGTGAATTTTTTGATGCGGCCATGCGTTTCAAATTTGTCCTTTTATTGAATAAAAACAATTCTATTGCGCAATATCTGCTCGGCAAAAGCTATTTTTTCGCCGGTAAATTTGACAAAGCAGCGGCACCTTTAAAAAAAGCAATTGCCGCCCGGCCAGATCTTGATGAAGCGCGTTTTCTTTTAGCAGCATGCGGCGGTGATATTACCATAAAATCAATCCCGCGTTCGTTCATTATTGAAAAACTGGATTTTATCTCAACTCGTTATGAAGCTTTTGTTGAAGGAACTTCTTCCGTTTTAAATAACATTCTTGCTGAAGAATTTAAAAAAATTATCGGCGAAAATATGGGTTTCAATGTGCTTGATCTCGGCTGCCGCGGTGGTGATTCCGCACAGATCTTGCGCCCAATTTCCAATGCCGTAGTTGGAGTTGAACCGTCGCTCAAAATGGTAGCAATTGCCAGAACGCGCCGAATTAATGACCTTCTCACTTTCAATTTGATCGCAACCAAATTCCCTGAAGATTTCATGAAGGAATGCAAAGATAAATTTGCAGTGGTGATTTCGACTTATTATCTTGATAACCTCGGTGATTTAAAAGATTATTTCCATGATGTGCACAATCTGTTGGAAAAAGGCGGGCTCTTTGCTTTTAACATCAGCCGCGACCTTGAGCTCGGAACGAATGATTATGCTTTCAAATCAAAAACGCTCATATTCTCTCATTCGGCAAGTTATATAAAAAAGCTTGCAGATAATATTGGTTTCAACATAGCTTCCGAGCGCGAAGCAACCTATTCATCCGGCGCGGTTGATTTAGTTTATATTTTAGAGAAGAAATAATGCATAACCTCACTTTCCCAGACATCGTCGGCATGACCGGTACTATCCTCCTGATTCTTGCCTATTTCCTTTTGCAAAATGGCCGTGTCAGCAGCCGAAGCGCAACTTATCTTTACATGAATTTCGCCGCTGCCAGCTTTTTACTCTTCTCATTATGCTTCACTTTCAACCTCGCCTCATTCGTAATCGAAATCTTCTGGATCGGCATCAGCATTTACGGTATTTGGAAAAATAAAAAAATATGAAAATCCTTCCACTCTCATCAAAACTCTCTCTAGAAGTTGGCACAATTCATTTCGTCGGTATCGGCGGTATTGGCATGAGCGGCATCGCCGAAGTGCTGCACAACCTTGGCTTTGCTGTACAAGGCTCTGATCTTAGTTCTAATTACAATACTGAACGTTTGGCAAAACTCGGCATCAAAGTTATGAAAGGCCAGGATGCCAAAAATATTGATGGCGCAAGTGTTGTGGTAATTTCTTCTGCGGTAAAAAATGATAACCCGGAAGTGCAAGCTGCGCGTGAAAATCACATTCCGGTTGTGCGCCGCGCTGAAATGTTAGCAGAATTGATGCGCTTAAAAATTTCTATCGCCATTGCTGGAACGCACGGCAAAACCACAACTACAACCATGATCGCAACCATGCTTGATGCGGCGAAGTTTGACCCGACAGTTATCAACGGTGGCATCATCAATGCGTTTGGCACCAATGCTAAACTTGGCAAATCTGAATGGATGGTGGTTGAAGCTGATGAATCTGACGGCACGTTCAACCGCATTCCAGCAGCTGTTGCAGTTGTCACCAATATCGAGCCGGAACACTTGGATTTTTACGGCAATTTTGACAAAGCGCGCGAGGCTTTTAAAAGCTTCGTCAGCAATATTCCGTTTTATGGCTTCGCGGTGATGTGTTTGGATCACCCGGAAGTGCAGTCGCTAATTGGTCAGATCAAAGACCGCCGAATTATCAGCTATGGCCTCTCCCCACAAGCGGAAGTGCGCGCTGAAAATATTCGCACTGATGCAACCGGCTCAACTTATGACGCAATTGTGAATGGTGATACGGTCATCAAAGACCTTCACATCCCAATGCCGGGCAAACATAATATTTTAAACTCGCTGGCGACAATTGCCGTTGCGCATGAATTAAAAATTAAAGACAGCATCATCAAAAAAGCTTTCGCGAATTTTGAAGGCGTCAAACGCCGTTTCACTAAAGTTGGTGAAGCAAATGGCGTAACAATTATTGATGATTACGGTCATCATCCAACTGAAATTATGGCAACCTTGCAAGCCGCGCGTTCAGTGACGAAAGGTAGCGTTATTGCAGTGGTGCAACCGCACCGCTTCACTCGCGTGCGCGATTTGTTCGGCGAATTTGCAACATGTTTCAATGATGCGGATAAGGTAATAGTCACTGATATTTACACGGCCGGCGAAGAACCGATTGCCGGAATTGATAAAGACCATTTAGTAGAAAATATCCGCTCGCACGGACACAAAAATGTGGTTGGTTTACCAAGTGAAGATGCTCTACCGAAACTAATTGCTGAGAGCGCCAAACCTGGTGATATAGTTGTCTGCTTAGGCGCAGGTTCGATCACTTACATGGCCGCCAAATTGCCAGAGCAGCTAGAAAAACTTAGTGGGAAAGTGGCGTGAAACTCCCACAAATCCGCGGTCGTTACACTGAAAATGCTGATCTTAGCAAGACCAACTGGTTTCGCGTCGGCGGGCCGGCTGAAGTTTTGTTCAAACCAGCGGATCTGGATGATTTAATTTATTTCCTAAAAAACAGACCAGTCTGCCCTGTAACGGTTTTGGGAGTTGGCAGCAATATTATCATTCGTGATGGTGGGATTGATGGCGTTGTCATCAAATTGGGCCGAGAGTTTGCGAGTTTAAGCATATGTTCCAAAGATAATCACCGTGTAAAAGCAGGAGCCGCAGCGCTTGATATCAACACTGCAATTTTTGCCGCCGAAAACAATATTACCGGCCTAGAATTCCTAAGCGGCGTTCCCGGCGGTATCGGCGGTGCGGTAGCGATGAATGCCGGCGCATATGGCAGCGAAATTAAAGATGTATTGGTCAAAGCAGAACTGGTCGACATGAAAGGTAATATTCATAAATTCAGCAATGAAGAACTAAAATTCACTTACAGAAAATGTGGCAAGATGCTGGAAGAGCAATTTATTGTCACCAAAACCTGGCTACAGGGCACGCCGGGAAATTCAGCCGAAATTTACGCGCGCATGGCAGAAATTAAAAATGCACGCGAAGAATCTCAACCCATCCGCTCGCGCACGGGCGGCAGCACTTTCAAAAACCCACCCGGTGAAAAAGCCTGGCAGCTTATTGATAAAGCCGGATTACGCGGGTTTTCTATTGGCGGCGCACAAGTATCTCAAAAACACTGCAACTTCTTCATCAACACCGGCACTGCCACTGCCGCTGATTTAGAAAACTTGATTAATGAGGTGCAGAAGCGCGTGCTTGAAAACTCCGGCATAAAACTCGAGCCGGAGATAAAAATTATTGGCAAAGCCAAAAATTAGCTGGCTGATTTGCCGATGTTGGCTCGACAAAATTCAATAATTTCGCTCGTAGTTTGGAAAGTAAGGGCCAAACCTGCTGCTGTAAAAAATTCCCATATTTGATTGAAGTTTGCCTCTAAACCCTCAACAAATGGCCCACTATTGGCAATAAAAAGATAATCATCTTCCAGATAAATCGGCTGAGATTCATCATAATCAAGCCGTAATTTCTTTAGCAACCGAATGCGCTCAACTTCAGCCGCCGGAACTTTGAGCAACAGGTCTACTTCCGAGCCGAGAGGTTCTACCCCGGCAATAACTTCCAGCTTGATTTCCAGCCCAGAGCTGGAATCATTAATAACCCTAGTTTCGCCAATTTTTACCACAAATTCTTTTAAACCATTATTTTTATTACCAATAACCGCAAATTTACCTTTAAATCAAGTATGTAATCGAACTTGTAATACGCAAAATACCGCTTTATATTCCAAGCCCCAAGGAACATATATGACAAAAACACTCACTGGTTCAGAAATCGTTATTAAATGCCTGTTAGATGCAGGTATCGACACCATATTCGGCTATCCGGGCGGCGCCGTGCTGCCAATTTATGATGCGCTGTTCAAGCAAAATCGCTTGCGCCATATTTTGGTGCGCCATGAGCAAGGTGCAATTCACGCGGCGGAAGGTTATGCGCGTTCCACAGGCAAAATCGGCGCGGTGTTGGTAACATCCGGCCCAGGCGCAACTAATACAGTTACTGGTTTGGCCGATGCTTTGTTGGATTCAATTCCGGTTATTTGTTTGACCGGTCAGGTTGCCACTCACCTCATTGGCTATGATGCATTCCAGGAGGCAGATACTGTCGGCATCACCCGTGCGTGCACTAAGCATAATTACCTTGTGAAAAAAGGCGAAGACCTTGCGCGTATTATGCATGAAGCCATTCATATTGCCCGCACCGGCCGCCCTGGCCCGGTTGTGGTTGATTTGCCAAAAGATATTTTGAATTCACAAATTGAGTATGTTGAAACAAAATTTGAGGCACGAAAATCATACAAAATCCCAACTAAAGGTGATGCTAAAGCTATTAAAGAAGCTGTAAAACTTCTCGCCAAAGCAAAGAAGCCAGTTATTTATGCTGGCGGCGGGTTGATCAATAGCGGTGAAGAGGCTTGTAAAAAATTGCATAAACTTGTGAAGCTTACCGGCTTCCCAATTACTAATACACTGATGGGTTTAGGCGCGTACCCTGCTAATGAACCAGAATTTCTTGGCATGCTCGGCATGCACGGAAGCTTAGAAGCTAATATGTGCATGCATGATTGCGATGTGATGCTAAACCTTGGCGCTCGCTTTGATGACCGCATCACCGGAGTTATTTCTAAATTTTCGCCAAACTCGAAAAAAATCCATGTTGATATTGATAAATCTTCAATCAACAAAGCGGTCAAAGTTGATATCGGCATTGTTGGCGATGTAGGACTAGTTATTCAGCAGATTATTGATGAATGGAATGCGCAGAAAGTTAAAAAACCTGACCTCACCAAATGGTGGGAGCAGATTGCAAAATGGCGTAGCAAAAAATCATTCCGCTTCAATCAAGGCGAGAAAGTCATTAAGCCTCAATATGCTTTGCAACGGCTCGATGCGCTTGCGAACAAGCAGAAAAAACCATTCTTCGTCACCACCGATGTTGGCCAGCATCAGATGTGGGCTGCCCAGCATATCAAGTTTAGCAAACCTCACCATTGGATGACCTCCGGCGGTTTGGGCACTATGGGCTATGGCTTACCATCAGCGCTCGGCGTTGCGGTTGCGCACCCTAATGCACTTACCGTTTGCGTAACTGGCGAAGCGAGCATCATGATGTGTATTCAAGAGCTTTCGACCATTAAGCAATACCGCCTGCCGGTAAAAGTTTTCATCTTAAATAATCGCTATATGGGCATGGTTCGCCAATGGCAGCAAATGTTCCACGGCAATCGCTATAGTGAAAGCTACATGGATGCATTACCAGATTTTGTCGATTTGGCCGAAAGCTTTGGTATCAAAGGCATGCGGATTAAAACTGTAAAAGAACTTGATAATGCCATCGAAGAAATGATCGATCATGATGGCCCGGTTGTTTGCGAGGTTCTGGTTGATGACAAAGAAAATGTTTATCCGATGATTCCGGCTGGTGCTGGGCACAATGAAGTTTTGCTTTCACCTGAAGATGACTCGCCTGATTTGGATTCTGAAGAAGCGCGCAATGCAGTCTAATATGCTAGGGTTGTTATTATCCCCTGCCGGAAAAATAGACCGCCTCACCTTCATCGGCGCCGGTATCTTGCAATTCATAATCCTTGCGGTGTTCAAGTTCGCCGTCCACTCATTCGCCTATTTTCACCTGCATATCAACGAACACAATTTTACATTTTACCTGCCAGCATTACTTAGCTACTGGATCATATTTGCTCTTCTCATCAAACGTTACAGAGATATTGGCGTTCCCGGAATTATCACCTTACTATTATATTTCCTCATGACAGGCTTTACCGAATATATGTTCCACATGCTTTTAAACATTTCCACCGTCAACCAAACTGAGGGCAAAATCATCATCCACCCCAACCTTGCCAACATCAGCCAACAATCCGCCGAACTAACCTGGATATGGGCGGGTTCGTTAATATTATTCTATTGCATCATCCCGCTTTTCTGGCCAAGCCGCAAATAGCCTTTATAATTTTTTTAGACCTTCGCCCCTCCATAAACATCGCTTTTTAACCAGCATTTGACGATCATACATACTCAATTCTTATTCAAGAGAGGGTATATGAAAATTATCAACCAGGCTTCCGTATTACTTTTAACAGCCAGCATGCTTACCGCCTGTGGCTCAACCAAGGGTGAACGCGCACTTTCTGGCGGCGGAATTGGTGCTGGCGTCGGCGCAGTAGGTGCCGCAGTAATCGGCGCGAATCCAATTACTGGCGCACTTGTCGGTGGTGGTGTCGGTGCAGTTACTGGTGCAGTTACCAACAAACATCAAATCAATTTGGGTAACTAGCTTTTCATTACATAAAGCTGATTCAAAAACCGATAATAAAGCTGCGACATTTTGGTGATGAACACGTCATTCCAAAGCTCCAAACTATAACCGCGATTGAAAGCTTCGTTGTAAATTTCAATTTTTATCTTATCGACGATTTCAGTGGTTGGGATCTGATTTTTCTTATCCAGATAAAACCATTCTGGCGCTTTGCTTCTTTTCAATAATAGACTAACAAAACTGCCGATCATGCACCCCTACCTTTTTGGCTCATTTCAGCCAGATGCATCATTAATTCTCTAGCAAAAACCTCCAAACCTTTAGTATTGGCCAGTTTTATATCGGAGCGGTTAGCGTCCATTTCTAGATTTATCCTAGACATGCTTTCCTTCAAAATTCCATCCAATATGCCCATGAACTATACCAATTGCATAACTTAAGCCATTGCTTTATTCTTTATATATAACCTAATTTTGTGACCATTTTGTGACCGCCTTACGGATTTTTTATGTCGTTTGATAATTTACAGGACTTTGTTGCCCATCTGGAAAAACACGGCGAGTTGGTTCGCATCAAAGAACCGGTCTCAACCAATTTGGAAATGACCGAAATCGGCCGCCGTATGGTAGAAAGTGGCGGACCTGCAGTATTAATTGAAAAGCCCGTGAATAATGGCACGGTTTCAAAAATTCCCGTTCTACTAAATCTCTTCGGCACGGTGAACCGTGTAGCGATGGGTTTGGGAAGAAAGCCAGAAGAATTAAAAGAACTCGGCGAATTGCTGGCGTTTTTGAAATCTCCCGAACCACCGGAAGGTTTAAGAGAAGCCTGGGAAATGTTGCCAATAGTTAGGCAAGCCATGAAAATGCGCCCGAAGTCGGTTAAAAAAGCGCCATGCCAAGAAGTTGTTTTGACTGGTGATGATATTGACCTCGCCAAACTCCCCATTCAAATCTGCTGGCCGAATGAACCGGCACCGCTCATCACTTGGCCACTGGTTGTGACTAAAGGCACAGGATCAGAAAAAACTGATGATTATAATCTTGACATTTACCGCATGCAGGTCTTGAATAAAAACCAGACATTGATGCGCTGGCTAAAACATCGCGGCGGTGCAGCTCATCATCGTGGCTGGAAAAAGCCTGAACCTTTCCCTTGCGCTGCCATAATCGGCGCTGACCCAGCAATGATTTTAGCAGCTGTCACTCCTATTCCTGACACTATGAGCGAATATGCTTTTGCGGGATTATTGCGTGGGCAAAACACTGAGCTTGTTAAATGCAAAACCATTGATCTCGAAGTTCCCGCCAATGCCGAAATTGTTTTAGAGGGCCATGTAAGTTTTGATGATTACCGCAATGAGGGACCATATGGCGACCACACGGGTTATTATAACTCGGTTGAACAATTCCCGGTTTTCACAATTAGCGCAATTACTATGCGCAAAAACCCAATTTATCATTCAACTTACACTGGCCGCCCACCAGATGAATGTAGCGTTCTGGGCGAGGCCCTCAATGAATTGTTCGTGCCATTATTAAAACAGCAATTCCCAGAAATCGTTGATTTTTGGCTGCCACCAGAAGGTTGTTCATATCGCGTTGCTGTGGTTTCCATCAAAAAACAATATGCAGGCCAGGCGCGCCGCGTGATGATGGGGATTTGGAGTTTCTTGCGCCAATTCATTTATACCAAATTCGTGATCGTGGTTGATGATGATATTAATATCCGTGATTGGAAAGATGTGATCTGGGCTATATCAACGCGTATGGACCCTGTGCGTGATACCATGCTGGTTGAAAACACACCGATTGATTATCTGGATTTCGCCTCACCTGTGAGCGGCCTCGGCGGCAAAATGGGGCTGGATGCAACTAATAAAATTGATGGTGAAACTTCCCGCGAATGGGGAACGTTAATTAAGATGGATGAAAAGGTGGAGAAGAAGGTTGATGAGCTGCTTAAGAGCCTAGGCTTGTAACTTTCTGCCTCGATTTGCATAATTCATCAGAAACTACGCAACCAGAAAAACCATCATTTTTCTCTATTCCGCGCCTAATTAAAAGTTCTACAGCCTGCTTCGGATTAAAAACTAAACTTCCTTCGCGGCCTGCATTTGACGTTGCATATTCTGCTTCTGCAAGTTCTTTTTGCCAGACATGGCGCACGGGCATTCTCCCAGCTTCACTTTCCGCTGTAATATAGCTCCATTCGCCAACTCCTAAACCAAAGTAACGTGAAGCCATTTCTGCGCTGTTCGCTAAAAATTGAAATTCAGATTCTTCGGGAAGACTAGGCCTAATTATCTTATCCCGAACATAAGTTGTGCCTTTTAAAGGAAAATCTGCAAAGCAATGTAAAATAACTCCGCAATGCCCTAGGCTTTCAGATTTATTTGGTCTGAACGAACTTATCCAGGCAATAGTTCGAGCCTCACAACTCAAATTACTCTTGCGCGATGCTTGTTGATTTTCTTGTGAAATCATGCTCACCCATGCTCTGGTTTGATCTTCATGTTTTAAAACATCTCTTGGCGAACTCCTAAATCTTTGCCATTTATTTGACCTTCCCAATAAATCTTCGGGTCTAGGCCGATAACCTGCCGCATCTTCACACGCATTCTCGCCAAAAGCCGTAACTGGCTTTGGCCCGACCATCGTAATATCAAGTTTGTTAGCTATTGCGAATTGATTTATAAGCTCAGGAAGCCCAGATTTATCATTGCCAAACTCAGCTTGAGGCCACCATCTTAACTCAAAAGTCGAAAAATCTTGCGCATCGGTCCCAATAAGATTTTTTGCCGCATAGCGAATCGGAATATATTTCCCATTGAATTGAATGTGATATCCAGCTGTGAGCCCAGGCAAAGAATCAATTGCATGGCGCAAATTTCCTTCACTATGTGACCCTGACACACCGGCACAATCCATTCCTCCTATAAAAACGACTTTTGGTTTTTTATGCCTATACGGATATATATCAAAAAAAGCTGATACTTTCTTTTCTATTTCCTTGGCGTGATTAATTCCAAAGCTAAGGCCGGTAGTCACTATTACATCTATTTCATTTCCAACGGATGTAGACGATAATGTGTAATCAATAACCATGCTTGATATTAAGTCGATATCATCCGGTGATATATCATAACTGTCTTTTAATTGTGGTAACGCGCCTAACTTGAATCTCCAGTAAGGAGTTGTTGATAGATCCATCCTATTTAGCGCGAGCCTTAAATAACTCCTATCGTGACTAGGAAAACTATCTAGTGGGTTATAATCATGCCTTGTGCCGTCACTCAATATTCTGACGACAATACTACCGGGATGGGCAGAAATATTGCCACCGGTCTCTATTAAATGTAAATCTTGGTTGCGTATTATTGGTATTGCATTCATTTTTAGTTCACATCTATAATTGATAAAAATATATTAAAATTCATTAATAATGTCAACCCTCCTTACGATCTCTTATGGCGATACTGAAACCGGGCCGGAACTGCTAGAAGCCGCGCTTTCTGTGCTTGCTGAAGCCGGCGGCATGTTTGAAATTGAAACAATTCAGCTTGGAGAAGAATTGGTAAAACTGGGCTATGATCAAGGGTTTAGCGAAGATGAGCTGCGCAAAATTCATTGTTCACACATATTATTTATTGCGCCAACTAAGGAAAATATTACCAAAAACCTCTGTGAAGCGCTGCAAATCCCCGATGTGCGCGAAACTTATGGAACAGCACAGGCTTATTTAAATGACGAATATGCAATTTTTGAACCAAGTGACCTGACACCTTCTGCCATGCTTGATACGGCAATAATGTTGTTAAAACATACGCAGCAAATTGAAACTGCCGAACGAATTAAAAAAGCTCTAAAAAGCGTTGATCCGGAACTGCCCACAGAAAAATTTATTCAAGCAGTAATTGCAAAACTTTGGACTAATTAATTTTAGGCGCATTACATACCATGATATTGAAAAATTCATTTATATGAGATGAGTACGTCGTAATTTTTCGCTCGCAGAAACTGAAGTGTATAACAACATACATGAATGTTTCGAGAACGAAAAATTACAAGTAATCAACCATAGAAATGGATTTTTAGCTTGCGGCGGCCAAGAGTTTTTCTGCCTGATCATGAGAAATCAAACCCTCAATCATCTGCTCCATCGGTTTGCCACCATCCATGAAGCCGGTGATATCTTGCGTGCTCTGATTAATGCGGTGATCGGTCACACGGCTTTGCGGGAAGTTGTAAGTGCGGATACGTTCAGACCGGTCTCCGGTACCAACCTGGTCTTTGCGTGCCGCCGAATATTCAGCTTCTTTACGTTGGCGCTCAGCTTCATAAATACGCGAACGCAAAATTTTCAAAGCCTTCTCTTTATTTTTAATTTGCGATTTTTCATCCTGAATCGCCACCACTACGCCGGTTGGAATATGCGTAATCCGCACAGCAGAATCTGTAGTGTTTACCGATTGCCCACCTGGGCCAGAGCTTCTGTAAACGTCGATGCGCAGATCTTTTTCGTGAATTTTGATATCAACTTCTTCCGCTTCCGGCAAAACTGCAACCGTGCAGGTT
>Ga0206927_1092_pt1 | contig 19719 bp, 15 predicted proteins | sample Alteio_BWOrgHeat_60_FD_153249 | JGI IMG/M metagenome (GOLD analysis project Ga0206927, IMG submission 153249) | Enriched cells from forest soil in Barre Woods Harvard Forest LTER site, Petersham, Massachusetts, United States -... | ecosystem: Environmental > Terrestrial > Soil > Temperate forest >... | reverse complement strand
CACCGCGAATTTTGATCATATCTACCAGTTTACCGCCGGTGGTTATTAGCGCCGAGGTTAGAATTTGGTGAACTTTTTCAGAATCTTCAGGAGTATCTACTTCGCCGGAAACAATTACGCCGCCGCTTATTGATTCAAATTTGACGTTTGAGGTTGGTATTAAACCTTTGATGATTTTTCCTATATAAGCGGTATTGGCAGAGACAATAATATCCGCTTGCATGATGGTGTTATTATTAACATCAAGCGCATGTAATGTGGTTTCGCCGCTTTTTACACCATAAACATAAATATAATTTGGTGAGCGAACATCAATATCTGCAATATCAGGATCGGCAATAAAAACGTGAGCAGCAGGGCGCGGCAGTTTAACGATTTCGCCTTTACCGACACCAACTTCAATTGCCATAGCACTAGGCGCGCTAATCATCAGCGCCAAAAAAGTGAATGCTATAATTGCTCTAGATAATTTCATCATTGCGGTATGTCCGTAGAATGCGGAGTTGGTTTTGTACTTGTATAAGGCTGCGCGGTCGTAGGTGACGGCGCCATTATTGGGCCAGGCTGAGTAGTATCAGGGCCAGCATTTACTTTAGTATCCAAGCTGGCTTTACCGCGTGTAACCGTAACGTCAAAATTGTTATCCGGGCGGTATTGATCAAGCACTTTGCTCACTTCATTATCTTTCGTATAAGTCTTGGTTTCCACATCAGTTACCGGGTTGAACGTCACGCTGCCGAGGCTGCGCAAAATTAGCGATATTTTGCCCAATTCTTCCGCCACCAGAACTTCTTCCGCCTGTTTTGGCGTAACTTCTAAAGTCACAGTTTTTGGAACCATGGTTTTATGGTCAGGATTATTCACTTGCTGGTCAATTGCCAGAACGCGAACATCTTCAACAAAGGTTTCACTAGCATAGCTTTTGCCGCCAGCCGGAAGATCAACTTCGTGAGTCAGTAACAAATCAACATGGTCACCTGGGAAAACGAAGCCAGCATTGGCCGAAACCACGTCAACGCCAACCGAAATTGCGCGTTTGCCGGGCTGCAATACCGCACTTAAAAATCCGCCTTCTTTCGGGGTGACGATTTTATCTTTTTCCAGCGGCTCACCAGTTTTTATGAAGCTTCTGATAACCGCGCCATCCAGATCTGCCATATTGGCATTTTTCTTTTGGATATAATTAGGTTTTATGTCTTTCGGATCCATATCAACCAGGTTGATATCTGTAGCTGCCACAAGGAATTTGCCGGAAGTAAGGTCAACCTTGGCAACCAGCACTTTTTCGCCATCATTTGCCTGGACTTCAGGCTCATCTTTCGACTTGAGCGCAAAGGTCACACCCGCCGCAAGAACCAAACCGACAATAACGATAATTATGTAGCGCATTTTCTAGAATTTACCTCTAAAACATCCAGGATCTATGGTCATAAGACCACAGTTTCGTTAACAAAGCGTAAACGCGAATTTAAGCCATTGTGGCACGGGTTTTCGAGAAGGAAAGTTTTAACGCAAGTTTGGCGGCTTTAGGCCATATAATAGTTAGAACTGAGATTATGCGGCTACAGAAGGGTTATTTTGATTAATTAGGTTCTTTGTAGAAAGTCTCTTTAACATTAGCCAAAAACCTTTCAGGCACAAACCATTCAGTAAATCCGCAACTGCCACAAACGCGAAGATTAAATTTAGCTGCGTCAAAATCTTTTATCGGCAAAAGCATTGACCCAAGTCCTCCTAGGCGCCCATTAGCAGAAACTTCGTTGCTGTAAATTTCGGTGCCGTTGCAATTCTTGCAATTTTTATCTGTCATACTCACTATGTTATTTAGAAGATTTCATCTGATAGCTTAAATAATCATCAATCTCAAAACTATCCACCATCACTGCGTCAAGCCATAGCTCGTTGGCTTTTTTGAGTGATTCAGCTTCTTCTTTGGTGATGATTTCCGCAGCCAAAGCCTCTTTCACCAGCATTTCCGGCTTTCCTTTTGGCAAGCGCTTCTCTTTACTGGCAGCTTTGATGCGGGCGAGAACCGGCTCCATTTCGTAAACTGTAGCATGGGCTTTTTCTAGCACCGACAAATGCTCTTTCGCATCCGGCATGAAAATATCAGCGGTTAAGTGATCGCGGAATTCGCCTTGCTCCAGCAAGCGTTTCGCCAGTTTGTGGCCCAGCCAATCTGCTGGCATGGTGCCTATTGGGTTGATGCGTGAGAGCAATCCGAATGTATATTTGAAGCCCCAACCCATATTTTCATATAAACCTTCGAAAGCTTTTTGCGTTTCATACATGCAATATTGCAAAACCCATTCCACGCATTCGCGGTCTTCCTCGCGTGAACCTTCGGCGGTGTAACGGCGCAAAGTGCATGAAGCCATTAGCATATATGATAATGCATCGCCGAAGCGTGAGTTGATGCGCTCTTTCATTTTAATTCCGCCGCCGTAAAGTGCGAGTGCGACATCAGTCATAAATGCGAATTTGGCAGAGCTCCAAGCGAGTTTGCGTTCGTATTTGCCGACAATTCCGCCTTGTGATGGTTGATGGGCATAACCGCGGGTGATGAAAAACACTGCCGAGCGGCATTTGTTGCGCACCAAATGGCCAACATGCGCCCAGAAATTATGGTCGAATGCTTCCAAGTCATCATTCATCAGCGCTTTAATTTCAAGATATGAATATGGATGGCAACGCACTGCGCCCTGCCCGAATTGGATTAGGCCGCGCGTCATAATATTTGCGCCCTCAACCGTAATTCCCACCGGAACGCCCATATATGGATGCGCCAGCAAATTGCGTGGGCCGCGAATAATTGCAGAACCGGCCAAAATATCCATGCCGTCATTTATAATAGTGCGGAATTTTTCAGTCGCGTGATATTTGGCAATTGCGTTTGTCACCGCCGGTTTTGCGCCGCGGTCAACTGCGCCGGCAACGAATTTGCGCATGGCTTCTATCATATATGTAAAGCCGGTGATGCGCGCCATCGCTTCTTCAATCGCTTCGAATTTGCCGATGCTCATGCCGAATTGTTTGCGCACGAGTGAATAATCACCCACCACGCGGCTAACCAATTTTGCGCCGCCTGCTGAAGTTGATGGGAGCGAAATTCCGCGGCCAACTGCCAAGCATTCCATAAGCATCAGCCAGCCTTTGCCGATTCCTGCATCGCCGCCGATTACGCGGTCAGTTTCGATAACTACATCTTTGCCCCAGAGCGGTGCGTTTACAAATGGCACGCCCATTGGATCATGGCGTCTGCCGCGTTTGATGCCGGGTAAATCGCCTGGAAGTAATGCGCAAGTAATGCCCGGTTCTTTGCCGTGGCCGAGAAGATTTTTCGGATCGGATAATTTGAATGCGAGACCGATAACTGTGGCGACGGCACCTAATGTTATGTAGCGTTTTTCGAAATTGATTTTGATTTTGATTTTGCCGTCTTCATCTTTAAACGCTTCGCCGCGCGAGCTGATATTGGCAGCATCTGAACCGGCATTTGGTTCAGTCAAGGCGAAACACGGAATTTCGCGGCCATCTGCCAAGCGTGGCAGGTAATAATTTTTTTGCTCCTCAGTGCCATAACGATGCAACAACTCACCGGGCCCAAGAGAATTTGGCACCATTGTGGTGATGGCTAAAACTTGTGAGCGGGTTGCGAGTTTGGCGACAACTGATGAATGGCCGAGCGCGGAAAATCCGAGGCCACCATATTGTTTTGAAATTATCATGCCGAAGAATTTTTCCTTTTTGAGGAATTCCCAAACTGCCGGTGATAAATCCCGATCGCGGAAAATTTCCCAGTCGCTCGTCATGCCGCAAACTTCGTTTACTTTAGTATCCATGAATTCGCGTTCTTCTTTTGAGAGTTCTGGATATGGTTCGGCAAAGATTTTGGCGAAATCTGGTTTACCGGAGAATAAATCCGTTTCAATCCAATTGGTTCCGGCGCGAAGCGCGGTTTCCTCAGTTTCGGAAACCTTCGGCACCAGGCCTTTTTTCTTGATAAAATTGAATAAGTTAGAAGTTATATATTTACGACGGATATCTTTTATGAGGAAAACTGCAAAAACCGGCACAACTATAAACAGCAGCGGCCACCACACCAAAAGCGCCGCTATAGCTGCAAAACCCGCCCAAGCAGCCAATGGCAGCCCAAAAAACCCGATTGCGAGAGCTGCGATAAGAATCAGAATCAAAAGCATAATTTCCCCTATTTTGGATGGCTGATTCTACCATATAAATAGTTAACTATCCTCTAATTGTTAGTCACAGCCAAAAAATCACTTACGGTTTCATATTAGTGTAACAAAACTGGAGTATTATTAACCTATCAACAGGAGTAATTATGAGTCACCCACATGGTTTTCACCCGCATTTATTTGTTAATGTCAATCTTGGGCCTCTAAATGGTTGCAGCATGCCATCTGGCCCAGTTTCGCCTTATTGCAAGCCTTTTTACCCGCATCATGGTGATGGCATAGGCCATGAATTAAAAGAATTAGCAGAAAATACAGCTTTGCTGCCTCTTCACATTATTGAAGGCGTGGGCAAAGGTTTAGCCGGCATTTTCGAAGGCGGCCCAGGCGGCGGATATGGTGGTCCAGTACACTTTAGCGCCCACGTCCACATCGGCGGCGGCGGTTTTCATAGATTTTAAGCAACCTCATACCCTGGTTGGAAAAAGCCCGAATTTTTTCGGGCTTTTTCATTTTTAGCTTGGAATTGCGCCTAAAATTATGCCAGAATTATGCGATTATTATAAAATTCTTAAATAATTCGCTTTTGTTTCATAAAACTGCAACATTGATGGGTTAGGTTGAAGGTATAAAGAATAACAATTTGGATTTTTCAAAATGGCCGAGACATTTTTCACTGTTGATGATCTTCTCAAGAATAAGGAATTCGAAGCAGCTCTTGCTGATATTGCTACAAGATTTGGCCCTCAAAAAGGCGATGGTTATGTTGAAAAAGGCCTAAAGATGGCAAAGCTAGGATTGAATGTAAATGGAACTTTAGCAGCTAAAATTGCTACAGCCCAAAATGATCCAGATTTAACAAAAGCAACAAAAGAAGATGGCATGGGCGGTCTTATAAAGGCTGCTATTGATAAAGGTTATATTCATATAGATCACGATCTAGATGCCGATCTTGCAACAAAACAGCTAGAAGCTATTAACGCTCACCCTGGTGTAGATGGATTATTAACAGAAAAAGAAATCCACGATATAGTAGCGGCGGCAGTAAAAGCTGCGGACGAGAGAAATAATGCCAAGTCTACTGTTGCAGCAACAACCACAACCCCGCCAGCCAGCGAGCCATCAGCCACTGCCACACCAACAACAACAACCCCTGCTAATTCGGCAACTCCTTCTGCTTCTCCAGCACCTACTAGCTCTACCACAGTTAGCGCTTCACCTGCTGCTGATGCTACAAAACCGCAAGACGCATTAAGCCAATTGGCCGATTTACAAAAACAAATGCTTCAACAACAGGCAGAGCAAAAGAAAGATGAAGCTAACAAAGCTATAGAAGCGAAAATTGCCGCAGCTAAAGAAGCTGAAGCCAAAAAACAAGAAGAAGAAAAAGACAAAGAAGATAAAGGTAACGTAAAAACGATAATAGGTTTCATTGATATGTTATGCTCAGCTCTTCATATGGATGGCTTAAAAGAACAGCTGGAGGCTATGGTGAAGGGTGTTGCGATTAAAGGTGGTGATCCTTATAATATATCTGCCATGGGAATGTTTTCCGCTGCCGGAGAATTTATGTCAGGTAAAAGCCCTACAGAATTAGCTGGCGCCAAAACAGGCAATACAGCCGGTAGAACAGGCACCTAATCTATTTATAAAACTTTCCACCACTCTTCGCCATTTCAGTCAGTAGTTTCGCTGGCTTGAAGCGCACGCCGTATTTGCTTTCAAACTCGGTTAAACGCGCTACCACATGTGGAATCCCAACTGCATCAGCATAACGGCATAAACCGCCGCGGAATGGCGGGAAGCCAGTGCCCATTATCATTGCCATATCGAGATATTCCGGTTTTTCGATGATGCCTTCCTGCAAACACATTGCGGCCTCGTTGACCATTATCAATATGCAGCGGTCGATGATTTCTTGGTCTGGTAGGTCGTTGGTGCCAGTGCCGGAAATTTCAGTATTGAGCGTTTTTTCTTTGCCGTTATGGATATAAAAACCTTTCTTGGCTTTTTTGCCCAATAGCTTTTTATCTTCGTAAATTACGCGCAGCAGTTCTGATAATTTCACGCGGTCGCCATAAGCATCTTTGAGGATTTTGGCTACTTTATAGCAGACGTCAATTCCCACTTCATCAGCTAGCGTAAACGGACCCATTGGCAGGCCGAATTTATACATTACTTTATCAATTTTTTCGATTGAGGCGTTTTCTTCTAACATCAAAACCGCTTCATTCATATATGGCAGTAAAATGCGGTTGACGAGGAAGCCTGCGCAATCGCCCACTTTTATTGGCGTTTTGCCGAGTTTTTTGGCGAGTGCGAAAGTGCTGGCGATTGTTGCATCATCGGTTTTTTCACCAGGGATAACTTCGACGAGCGGCATACGATTTACCGGGTTGAAGAAGTGCATGCCGATAAATTTTTCCGGGCGTTTGAGTGGCGCAGAAAGTTTGGTGATTGATAAACTTGAAGTGTTTGATGCTAAAATCGCGTCAGACTCAATGTGAGTTTCGGTTTCAGCGAGAACTTTGTGCTTCACATCCATATTTTCAACAATTGCTTCAACGACAATATCGGCATTATCAAAGCCGCTGAAATCAAGCGTGCCGGAGAGTTTGTTCATTTTATTATCAATTTCCGTATCGCGAATTTTGCCGATTTTTTTTAAAGCCTGCCAAACTTCGGCCACGTGTTTGTAGCCGACGCCAATCGCATCCCAGTCGACGTCTTTCATGCGGATAGAAATATCTTTGTTGGTAAACGCCCAGGCGATACCGCCGCCCATTACGCCTGCGCCTAAGAGTGCTGCGTTTTTAATTTCTTTTAGCTCAACTTTGCCGGAAACGCCGGTGTCTTTTTTCAAAGCTTCGGATGTGAAAAATACCTGGATTAGGTTTTTGCTTAAATCTGTAACTGCAAGTTTGGCAAATTCTTCGCGTTCAATTTTTAAGCCAGTTTCAAGCGAAGTTACACGGTAAGTTTTTTCGATAACATCTACTGCTTTTTCTGGCGCTGGATAATGGCCTTTAGTGCCTTTTAGCACTTGTTCGCGGGTTTTCTTATATATGTAAGCGCGGCCAAGGCCAACGCGTTCAATTGTTGATGAGCGGTCTTTGCGTTTTACTTTGCCAGCAACGATGTTGCTGATGAATTGCGGGAGTTGCTCATCTATATAACCTTCAGGAATTGCGGTATCAACCAAACCGATTTTTTCAGCTTTCAAAGCATTCACAGTTTTGCCTGAGGTGATGATTGTAAGCGCTTGAACTAAGCCGATTAGCTTCGGTAAACGTTGCGTGCCGCCAAAACCTGGGAAAATGCCGAGGTTGACTTCGGGCAGTGCGATCAGTGTTTTTGGTGTATCGATTGCGGCGCGATAGGTGCAGCATAAAACCAATTCGGTGCCGCCGCCCATGCAAGCGCCGTTGATGACAGCTATCGATGGATATGGGAGTTTTTCGATTTTGCCGAGCACGTCCTGGCCGCGTTTTACTTTTGCTTCAGCATCAGGAATGGCGCGGAGGTCTTTGATTTCCTCAATATCAGCACCGGCAATGAAAATGCCCTTTTTGGCGGATTGGATGACGAGGAGTTTGATATCGGTTTGCTTGGCGAGATCATCGAGCAATGCATCAAGCTCAATCAAAACTGGCGCTGAGAGCTTGTTTACCTTCTCGCCGGCCAAATCAAAAGTTAGAGTTGCGATGCCGTTTTCTTTCTTCAAATTAAATGCAGAAGCCACAGTTTTCCCCTTATTCTATTTCCAACATGCAGGCCGCGCCCTGCCCGCCGCCGATGCAAAGTGTTGCAAGGCCGGTGTTTTTGTTCTGGCGACGAAGTTCTTTGAGTAATGTAATGATAATGCGCGCGCCCGTCATACCAACCGGGTGGCCGAGTGCGATGGCGCCGCCGTTGACGTTTAAAATGCTACGATCAATTGTGCCCAAGTTTTCCTGCACAAAGCCGCGTTCGCAGGCAATTACTTGCGCGGCGAAGGCTTCGTTGATTTCGATTAATTCAAAATCTTTTAGATTGCCGCCGGTTTTTTTAAGCAATGCTTTGGTCGCATAAACCGGGCCCATGCCCATGCGGTGCGGGTCTAAGCCAGCATACGCCCATTGGGTGACATAGCCGAGTGGTTTTAGGCCGAGAGCTTTGGCGCGTTCCTCGCTAGTGACGATAAGTGCTGCTGCACCATCGGTGATTTGTGATGAGTTGCCGGCGGTGACGGTGCCGTGTTTACGGTCAAAATATGGCTTAAGTTTTGCAAGCGCTTCCGGCGTTTGGCCGAGGCGAATGCCTTCATCAGTTGAAGCGACTTTGCCGGTGCGAAGATTAGCGACGATTGGCACAATTTCATCTTTCATTTTATCGCGCGCAGCTTCGGCCTTGTTGTGGCTCCAGGCGGCGAATTCATCCTGCTCGCGGCGGGTGATGTGGTATTCTTTGGCGAGAACTTCAGCCGTTTGGCCCATGTTCATGCCGCTGATAATATCGCTCAAACCCAGCTCTAAGCCGATTTTTGGCTTGAATAATGACGGTTTAAAACCAAGAAGCGCTTTCAATTTCATCTGCGTGGTTTTGGCCATGGCAAGATTCATGAAGAATTGTTTGCCGGCATCATTGAACAAAAATGGGATATTGCTCATGCTTTCCGCACCTGCGGCGATAAAAATTTCACCATCTCCGGCGCGGATTTTATCACCGGCGTTTGTAACTGCTTCCATGCCGGAAGCGCAATTTCTGTGCACAGTAAATGCTGGAATATGTTTGGCGATTCCTGCTTTTAAAGCCGCAACGCGTGCAATATTCATTGCATGCGCGGGGCCCGCGACGTTGCCGAGGATTACTTCATCAATCAATGATTTATCAAATTCGGCTTTGAGCAGAACTTCCTTAATCACATGCGCGGCCAAATTATCAGCCTGAACGCGGGATAATTCGCCACCCATTTTACCCATTGGGGTGCGGATCCCGTCAATAATTGCAATTCTTTTCATATTCCTATTATACCAATTTTATTAAGATTTGAATTGCCATGTTTGATACCCACTACTATGTGATCCCAACTGATCAGCTATTTTAATGTAACCCTGAGCTTTAAGATACTTCTCCAAGCCGCTTTGCGCCCATAGAGCAACTAAAACTGTAATAATAATTACAGCAAAACTCAAAATAGGATTAACCCCATTTCTTATTGATTTTAATGGATCTGTAATATATCGCGCGTCTTCTTTAAAAGCTATCAAAGTAAAAAATTTAATGGGAGAGAAAAAAAGCAATGGAATAATAATATAATAGATTTTAATCGGCGATACGTGATGATTAGCTTCGTTGAAAATATCCCAAAGAAAGTAAACCATGAAAATTGTTAGTAACAGCCATACTGCACCCGCACGATAAGGCCATTTACTTTCCCATCTATCAATCGGCCCAGAATAAACTGTATTTTCCATGTGGCGATTATACCAGAAACTTTCCTAACGAAGAATTAATTCCGCATTATGATTTGAAATGCGTAAGATTTCATAAGCCCATGTGATATATTAAGTATTAAGCCAATCTTAAGCTTTTGCGCGTTATAATTCTGCCATGGATAAATATATAAGATATACTGGTTTCGTTCTCGATAAGCTTGATTATATATTCAAAGATAAAGTTACCGTCAGCGGCACGGAAAATATTCCAAAAGAAAACCCGATCATGTTTACATCCAACCATTTCACGCGGTTGGAAACTTTGCTTTTGCCATATTTCTGCAATCGCTATTCAGGCAAATTGGCGCGGAGCTTGGCAGATAAAGGGTTGTTCAGCGGCAAAGGCGGATTCACCGAATATCTGGAAAGAACCGGAACACTTTCAACCGACAACCCAAACCGCGATGAAATTATTACCGGCGATTTGCTGACTGGCGAGAACAACTGGATTATCTATCCGGAAGGCAACATGATGAAGAACAAGAAAGTTACCTTCGAAAAAGGTAAATTCATGCTACACTTGAAAGATAAGGTGAGAAGCCTTTTTACAGGTTCTGCGGTGCTGGCAATAAATTCGCAGCTTTTGCGCGGCGAGCTTTTGAAAGATGCCGATGCAGCTACAATGGCTAAATATTTCATTACTGGAAAAGCTATTTCGCCCCTGCCCACTGCTATTGTGCCGGTGAATATTTCTTACTACCCGATTCGCCCGGGTGGAAACAAACTGCAATTGTGGATTGGCAAATTTATCAAAAACGTTTCGGCACGCATGAGCGAGGAAATGGATATTGAAACCAATATTTTGGCTGGTGCGAACATGCATATCCACTTCTGCAAGCCGATTTATGTGAATGAATATATTGCGCGCACCAAAGCGGTTGCGGATAAAATTCCGCTAATTTCAGCAGAGCGCAAACGCGAGTTTATTATAAATTTCTACCGCCATAAACTGACGACAACTTTCATGCGCGCTGTTTATAACCACGTGGCGATCAACCTCGACCATATTTTTGCGATGACGCTTTATTTTTATGATAAGGACGAAATCCACATCAAGGAACTGATCTCGCGCATTTATCTGAACATCAAAGATTTGCAGAAGATTGAGCATTTCCATATGCACCAATCGGTGAAATTGAATGTGTTCAAAGTTCTGGCTGGCAAGGAATATGAACCGCTAAAAAGTATTCTCGACCTTGCGCGTTCGGAAGGGATTATTATGGGTGGCGAGGAATATGAATATCTACAAATCAACCGTGCGGCGTTTAATAATGAATATGAATTTCACAATATCCGCCTGAAGAATGTGATGAAGATTCTGATTAATGAAATGATGTTGCTGGATGAAGTGACGGATGTAATAAAGGCGAATGCGGCGAAAACTAATGCGGATATCAGCCAGCGGATTTTTGATAAATTGCTGCGAACGGATATTCATAATTTTGAGAAAGATTATGAAAAGCTCAAATCTCCGCTTTCGACCAAGCAGGAATTTGGTAAGCCGTTTTTCCTCAAAGGTAAGGATAACAAGGTAGGAATTGTCCTATCTCATGGTTATAAAGCTTCGCCGGAAGAAATTCGGCCATTGGCGGAATATTTGAATTCGCTCGGCTACAATATATATGGTGTGCGTTTGCATGGGCACGGAACTTCGCCAGAGAACTTGCAAACTACTAGCTGGCTAAAATGGTATGATTCATATATGCGCGGCGTGGTTGCACTTGACCAGATTTGCGATAGCGTGATTTTCGCCGGTTTTTCAACCGGTGGTTTACTTTCATTATATACGGCCGCCCAGCATCCGGATATTTGCCGGGGAGTGATAAGCATAAATGCAGCGCTAAAATTGCAGGATATTCGGGTAAGGCTTGTGAAAGTCGTCAATTTCTGGAACGAAATATCTGATAAATTCCGGGGACATGCCATAAAAGAGTATATTGAAGACACCCCAGAACATCCGGAAACCAATTATAGCCGGAATTATATAAAAGGCGTAAATGAGCTTGGCAAACTCATGAAACGGACAAAAGAAAGCCTGGATGAAGTGATCTCCCCAACCCTGGTTATGCAATCTAAGGGCGACCCAATTGTGAAGCCGGAATCTGGTAAAATGATCTATTCGGAGATCCATTCCCGCGAAAAAGAGCTAATTGAGCCAGATTTGAAAAATCACGTGATTGTTAGAGGCGATGTTTCAGAGCCAGTCTTCAAGCCAATAAGTGACTTTATTAACCATTTGATGCACAAGTGATTTCCTAATGGAATAATTATACTGGTAAATATAAGAAAGTTCTTGAAATTAATTTTTTTGTACTATACGATGCAATCTAATTAATATTAATTAATCGCTTAATACTCAGGTATAAACTTATGGCCAAAGCACCAAAAAAAGATAACTCGAAGGAAGTTCTTCGTTCTTTCATCAATTTCCGCAAGAGCGACCAGCCAATTCAGAGCAGCGAACTTCAACCGGGAGATGTAATGCTTGACTCACGCTATATCAAGCAATCATCAGCGCTGATCTCAGATGCTTTGCAAAAAGGCTTTGATGTTCTGCAGATGTCAAACGGAGATATCGTAACAACCGGAACTAAAACCGTTGTGTACAAATACACTTGGGATGATGAAGGCGGCAAATTGAAACGCTCTTCAGTCACCTCAAAACGTGCTAATAAAGATGAACTCGAACCAGAAGAAGAAATCGTTCTGGAAGCATTGGAAGATGTTGAGTAATCATCCATAAACGAATAAGAAAAACCCGCTCTCACCAGCGGGTTTTTTGTTGCCCGCAGTCACGCATTGTGTTATTCCGCCAGCATAAATACATAAATAATTGTCATCCTCGTGCTACGACACGAGGATCCAGTGCGTTACTTCACACAACCTGGATCCTCGGATCAAGTCCGAGGATGACAGATTAGGGAAAATATTATGGCTAAATCAGACAAAATCAAAAAAATCGTTCTCGCTTATTCAGGCGGGTTGGATACATCAGTAATTCTTAAATGGCTTCAGGAACATTACGAGGCTGAAGTGATTACTTTCACAGCTGATCTTGGCCAGGGCGAAGAGTTGGAACCTGCACGCAAAAAAGCTGAAAGCGCGGGCGTGAAGAAAATTTATATTGATGATATTCGCGAAGAATTCGTGCGGGATTTTGTGTTCCCGATGTTTCGCGCCAACACTTTATATGAAGGCAAATATTTACTCGGCACGTCAATTGCGCGCCCGTTGATTGCGAAGCGCCAGATTGAAATTGCAATTGAGAATGGCGCTGATGCGGTTTCTCACGGTGCAACCGGCAAAGGCAATGACCAGGTGCGGTTTGAGCTGGGTTATTATGCGTTGAAACCGGATATTAAAGTTATCGCGCCTTGGCGTGAATGGGATTTGAATTCGCGCACAAAGTTGTTGGATTACGCGCGCGAGCACCAAATTCCAATTGCGAAAGATAAACTTGATGAGCCGCCATATTCGATGGATGCGAATCTGCTGCATATTTCATATGAAGGCAATGCGCTCGAAGACCCGTGGGTTGAAGGGCCAAAATCAATGTATCGCCGCTCGGTTGATCCGGTAGATGCGCCAAATGTGCCTGAGTTTGTGGAAGTTGAATTTGAGAAAGGCGATGCGGTTGCAGTGAACGGCAAACGTTTGAAGCCGCATGATTTACTGGCTGAGTTAAATAAAATCGGCGGGCGCAATGGTATTGGCCGTTTGGATATTGTGGAAAATCGCTTCGTTGGCATGAAAAGCCGCGGCGTTTATGAAACCCCGGGCGGTACAATTTTGTGGGAAGCGCATCGCGGAATTGAATCAATCACACTTGATCGCGGCGCAGCGCACTTAAAAGATGAGTTAATGCCGCGTTATGCAGAGATGATTTATAATGGTTTCTGGTGGAGCCCTGAGCGCAAAATGCTGCAGGCGTTGATTGACCAAAGCCAGGAAACTGTTTACGGCACAGTGCGGCTCGCCCTTATGAAAGGCGCGGTTTCAGTGGTTGGCAGAAAATCACCAAAATCAATTTACAGCCAAGCGCATGTGACTTTCGAAGCTGATCAGGTTTATAACCAGCGCGATGCTGAAGGGTTCATCAAACTGAACGCCTTACGGATGAGATTGGCGAGAAAATAAGAAATAAGAAGTAAGAAAGATGAAGTATTTTATTTATTATTTCATCTTTCATATTTCGTATTTTAGTAGGCCGTCCACTTGCAAGTGGTAGTAATGTGCAATAGTGCTCTAAACTTCACCCTCTGTCATATAGTCATCTGATCATGGTAACCCTAGCGATAATACAGGTACGTATCACTACATACACTCACCCGCTAAGGACGATGCTTTCATACAGTCCACTGTTATAGGGTATGGACAGTTTAGAGGTACGTAAGGTCTTGAGGTCCCTATAACCAACCCCCTCAAGTGATCGGTTACAGCTCTAATTATCCGCTCGCCAATGCTTATTGTCAAATTAGAGCATGTAGATTTAGTGCAGAGTTTTCAGAGGGTTATTTAAAAACCTGTCATCCTCGTGCTTTTGCACGGGGATCCAGTGCATTGCTCCACACAACCTGGATCCTCGGATCAAGTCCGAGGATGACAATAATGAGTGAGAGAGGATGGCGAATGTAGAACTTAAGCAGCTTGCTTTAAGGCTTCGCCATTTGCTTTTAGCGTTACTTGCACATTGTTGCGCGTCGCTTTTGAATATGGGCAAACTTTGTGGGCTGCTTCAACCAGTTTTTGAGTTGTTGCTGCGTCAATGCTTGGGATAGAAACATTCAGAGCTACGCTAATTGAAAAACCAGTATCATCTTGGTTTAGGCTGACATCAGCTTGGACTTTTACGTCTTTTACTTCCAATTTTTGGAGTTTAGCGACGTGCTCAACTGCGCTGCCGAAACACGCGGCATATCCTGCGGCGAAAAGCTGTTCCGGGTTTGAGCCTGGTCTGTTGCCGCCGGGAGTTGCGAGATCAAGCGAAACTCTTTTGTCATCAGTTTCAGTGTGTCCGTTGCGGCCGCCGATTGCGGTTGCGTGTGCAGTGTAAAGTGTAGCCATGTGTAACTCCTATAAATTGAACGATTAAAATAAATTAGGCAGTATAAAAATTCTATTCGTATTCTACCGCGAAGTTTTCGAACATCGTGGTTTTGCCATCAAAGCGCAGTTTTACTTTGCCGACCGGGCCGTTACGTTGTTTGGAAACCAGAATTTCGGTGATGTTGCGTGCGGCTTCCATATCGGCTTGCCACTGGGCGTATTCGGCGGCTTTTTCTTCCGGCGGTTCTTTGCGCATTAGGTAATATTCGTCGCGGTAGATGAACATGACGACGTCGGCATCTTGCTCGATTGAGCCGGATTCGCGTAAATCTGAGAGTTGCGGGCGTTTATCTTCGCGTTGCTCAACCGCACGGGAGAGCTGCGAGAGGGCGATAACCGGAATATTCAATTCTTTGGCGATAGCTTTTAGGCCTTGCGTGATTTCAGAAATTTCCTGCACGCGGGATTCGTTGGAGCGTTTGCTCATGCCGCGGAGTAGTTGGAGGTAATCGACGACGAGGAGTTTTAGGTTGTGCTGGCGCTTTAGGCGGCGGGCGCGTGTGCGGATTTGGGAGATTGAAAGTGCGGGGGTATCGTCAAGGAATAATGGGAGCGCGGCGATTTCGCGGCTGCGTTTGATGAGGTTGGTGAATTCGGCTTCGTTGATATCACCTTTGCGGATTTTGTTGGAGTCGATCCCCGTCCCCATCGAGAGAATACGCGATGATAATTGGGCGGATGACATTTCGAGTGAGAATAAACCCACGCAGCCATCACCTTCAGCTTTTACTTCGAGGGTGGCGTTATAGGCGATGTTTACGGCGAGCGCGGTTTTACCCATTGATGGGCGCGCAGCGAGGATTAGCAAATCTGAATTGTTGAGGCCGCCGAGGATATTGTCGAGGTCGAGGAAACCTGTTGTTATGCCGACTACGTGTTTGGTACGCTTCATGGCGTTTTCGGTCATGTCGAGCGCTTCTTTGATCGGCGAAGAAATCGGCATGAAGCTTTTATTGATTTCGCCCACAGTTGCCAGGTTGAACAGCGAATGTTCGGCTTGTTCTATTTGCTGGTTGGCATCACTATCTAAATCTGGCTTGAAAGCGGTGACCACCATATTTTCACCAATTTCAATAAGTTTGCGTTTTAGCGCCAGATCATGAATCAATAGCGCGATTTCACGAATATCGACAATTTGCACTGCCATCTGGGCAAGCTGGATAAGATATTTTGAGCCGCCGATATCTTCCAGGGCCGGGTCTTTATCAAACTGGGCTTTCAAAACTACCGGCGTGGCAATTTGTCCGCGCTCGAGGAGTTTGACGATACACATATATATACGCTGGTGAACTGGCTCGTAGAAGTGCTCGGCAACCAGGATTTCATTAACGGTGCCGTAATAGCCGTTATTTATCAGCAAAAGCCCGATAAGTGCTTGTTCTGCCTCAATATTATGCGGCATTTCACGAATTTGGGCTTCTTTTTCTGGGGGAGTTTTAAGCTTTACGACTTCCATCCCTAACTAGTAGCACAATTATATAAATTGAGTCCAGAGCTTCTGCAAATTGGGTCCAGTTTGGTGTATATACCCCCGAATCCCGGCCGTCGCCGGGATGACAGGATAGAGAGAAAGTCCAAGGAATCCGCCAGTTGGCATATCAATTGCTTATAAAAACCCGAAGGAAAATTGTATCTATGCCTATAACAGGAATTATTAACGCGTTAGTCGCTCTTCCAGCCGCCGCTCAAGGCTTGGTTTCAGGCGCGTCTAATCCTGTAACTGGCGGAAACCCAAATTTAGCAAATACTAATAATGGCGCGGCTGGAACTGACCCATCACAATTGGGCGCATTGGCTGGAGCAAATGGCCAATTTGCAGGTTTATTAGCTCCGACAGTTAATGCAAAACCATTGCTACCAAACTTACCAACCCCAGCAGCAAAACCTGGCGATTCATCTGATGATAACTCAAATTCAAATACTCAGGCTGCGGTTAACCCGGCGCAAATTTCACAAAATGGCAATATCGCAATCCCGCCGATTTCTACTTATATTGACCAGCAAAACAACGCGAAAATTACATTAACGCAAAACCAGATTAATGATGCGACTGCTGCCAGCAAAAGACATGTGTTTGATTTGGCAGAATTGCAGCAACAAAACAGACTTTCAAATTTAAACACTTCGAGCGGAAATTCTAAAATTCAGGCAAGCGATGTTGCTAACAGCCAAGATGCAAAAGCTCAAGCAACTGCGGCAACTACTTCTGGCGCTTCTTCTAATACTGCTAGCACAACAACTTCAGCTCAACAAGGTGCGATTGCTTTAAATAATGTTCAAGAACCTAGTTCTGTTGATGAAAAACAATTTGCTGATGCGGTTTCAAAAATCATGCAGCAGGCAAAACAAAGTTCTGCTAACTCAGCTAGCAAAGTTGCAGCTAAAACTGCCGATAATATTACAGCAAGCGCTGATTCTCATACGGTGAACCCTTCAATGAGCAAAGCAGCATTGGCGCAAACTTTGGCACAAGGCCAAGCGCAAGCAAGCCAATTTATTGGTAAAATTGCTGCAAAAATTACCGGTATTAAAGATGATAAAATTAGCGATCCGGATGCAGAAGCAACTGCTCAGTTGAATGCACATCTTCAAGATTTTGATACGCAATTACGTAATAAAGATTTTACACAAATTAAAGCGGCAACAGACAGCATTGCCCAATCACCAGTTGACCAAGTTCAAGTTAAAATCAGCCAAGCAGCAGCTAATGGTTTGAGCAACATTAAAATCAACCTCCACCCAGCTGAACTTGGTTCGGTTGATGTTGATATGGATGTTGATCACACAGGCAACACTAAAATTCGCATCGTAGCAGATAGACAAGATACACTTGATATGCTGCGTAATAATGCGCATGACCTGACGAAATCACTTTCACATGCCGGCGTTCAAGCTGATGCAAGCAGCTTGCAATTCAGCCTTCGCGGTGATGGCAATAACCAAGGTAACACAAATTACAGCAACGCTAATACAAACAGCGGCAATCAAAATAACCAACAGCAATCAAACGCACCAGTTACTGGTTACTCAAGATTTTCTAGCATCAATGAGCAAGACCTGATGCTGACAATTCCAACTCAGGGGCTAAATATTTTAGTTTAGGTAATTTTATGACAACATCGGCAGGCGCAGTATCTTCGTTCTCATCTATACAGAACAGTATCAATAACGAAACAAGTGGCAAAGCTTCGTCAACAAGCACCTCATCTACACAAGGCACAACAGCCAGCTTAGACAGCCTTGGCAGCAATTTTACAGATTTTATTAGCTTACTTACCACACAGCTTAAAAACCAAGATCCAACCTCACCGGTTGATACTACAGCATTCACGCAACAGTTGATTGGATTCAGCCAAGTTCAGCAACAAGTTGATACTAACACTAACTTGCAATCGTTGATTACCTCGCAGCAAAATAGTGCGGTTAACACTTCAGTTTCTTACATCAACCAATTGGTCGATGCTAATACCGATACATTCAATCTCAAAAGCGGCAAACCGATGCCATTGCTTAACGTTACTCTGCCGGAAGATTCAAACGCTGTTACTATCAACATTGAAGACAGCACGGGCAAAGTTATCAAAACATATACAGGCACCGGAACTAAAGGCGCAAACCCTATAAATTGGGATGCTACAGATTCAACAGGAGCAACTGTTCCGGATGGTGATTACAAATTAGTTGTTAGCGCAAATGATAATACCGGTAATGCAATTTCAGGAATTACGACCGATGTTACTGATTATGTAAGCTCAGTTGGCCTTGCTAACGGCGTTAGCACACTTTACTTTGGCGACATTCCAATTTCGACCAGCAATATTATTTCAGTTAAAGGCTATTATTCACAAGCTACTCTGCCGGCAAATACTGGTAATGGTTCATCAAGCACCGATAATTCGTCAAGCTCATCAAATTCAACAAGCAATTCAGATTCTTCAACACCACCAACTTCGTAGATAAAAAATATAATTGTAAAAAGTTCCCTCCCCAAAACTAACTAATACCCCCAAGTAGAAACCTGCCTTTCCCCCCAAAGGCAGGTTTTTTGTTTATCGCGAAGCGATAAACAAAAAGAGATGAGAGGTTAGAGGTGAGTCATTTATTTTTCTATTCCCTGACCTTTGCTCTCTCACCTCTTCACTCTAAAAAATTTTTCAAGAGAAAAAATTTTTTTCAGTTGGCACATTAGTTGCTCATAAATCTCCAAAGAAATTTTTTTAATTACAAAAATAAAAAACAACAGGAGTAAATTATGAGTCTTTTCGGTGCATTATATTCAAGCGTATCTGGTATTGAAGCGCAATCAACTGCGATCAGTATTATCTCTGATAACATTTCAAACGTAAACACTACCGGTTATAAAGCTGGTTCTGCTCATTTTGATACGCTGGTTACAAACTCAGGCTCTGCGGTTTCTTATTCACCAGGTGGTGTGCGCGCCCAAAACAGACAGTTGGTTTCGCAACAAGGTCTTGTACAATCAACAAATTCACCACTCGATATGGCGATTTCCGGCAACGGCTTCTTCGTAACTACAAATGGTACTACTTCAAGCGCAGATATTGAATATACTCGCGCTGGTTCATTCCGTACTGACTCACTCGGTAACTTCGTAAACCCAGCAGGTCTTTACTTAAAAGCATGGCCGCTTGACTCAAACGGTAACATTCCTGCCAACAACGCAACATTAGGTTCATTACAAATTGTGAACGTAGGTGCGGCAACTGGTAACGCTACTGCCACCAGCAAAGCATCTATTGGTATCAACCTTGATGCTTCAGCTAAAATCTTCCCTGGTGCAACTGCTACTGCTAAGCCAGGTTCAGATATTACCCAAACAACGAACTCACAAAACCTAGCAGCAGGTATTATGGTTCCGGATGGAGATCTTGCAGCCGGAGACCATTTAAAAATGGCTGTAAACGGCGGAACCCCTTACG
>Ga0206927_1091_pt1 | contig 20040 bp, 19 predicted proteins | sample Alteio_BWOrgHeat_60_FD_153249 | JGI IMG/M metagenome (GOLD analysis project Ga0206927, IMG submission 153249) | Enriched cells from forest soil in Barre Woods Harvard Forest LTER site, Petersham, Massachusetts, United States -... | ecosystem: Environmental > Terrestrial > Soil > Temperate forest >... | reverse complement strand
CCGGTATTCACTGAGACGAATCCGCCGGCTTGCATGATTTTTTCGAAGGCGCTGCGGTCGACAACTAAATCTTTTATTACGGGGAATCCTTTGGCTCTCCAAGGTTCTATGGTGATGGTTTCGCCATCGTGGAAATGTCGCATATGGAGCTGGCAAGTTGTGGTTCCTTTTAAGAGACCATGGGCTCTTCCGTTGATGTACATGGAGCACATGCCGCAGATACCTTCGCGGCAATCGTGGTCGAAGGCGACGGGTTCTTTATTTTCTTTTATTAGTTTTTCGTTGAGGACGTCCATCATTTCGAGGAAGGACATGTGGGTGCTGACGCCATCGAGTTTGAAGGTTTCGAAATTGCCTTTGGAGGTTGCGCTTTTTTGTCTCCAGATTTTGAGGGTGAGATTAATTGTATCGCTCATAATTGCTATTATTTTTATTCGTAATTTCTTTCTGCCAAATGAATTTCTTCAAAAACTAAGGGTTCTTTGTTGAGTTTGGCTGGTTGATTCTCGCCTTGATATTCCCAGGCAGAGACATAGGCGAAGTTTGCATCGTCTCTTTTGGCTTCGCCTTTATCGGTTGCGCTTTCTTCGCGGAAATGACCGCCGCAGCTTTCTTTTCGGTTTAGGGCATCGTCAATCATTAGTTCTCCTAATTCGAGGAAATCGGCTACTCTGGCTGCTTTTTCTAACTCTTGGTTGAATTCGAATGCGCCGCCGGGGACTTTTACATCCTTCCAGAAATCTTCGCGGATTTCCTGAACCATTTTCTTGGCTTTTTTTAATCCTTCTTCGTTTCGAGCCATGCCGCAATATTCCCACATAACTTTGCCAAGGCGTTTGTGTAAATCATCTACGGATTGGTTTCCTTTTATGGATAATAATTTTTCTATTCTTTCTTTTACGCTGTTTTCGGCTTCGGCAAATGCAGGGTGATCGGTTGGGATTGCTTTGGTCATGATTTCGCCTGAGAGGTAATCACCTATTGTATATGGGATTACATAGTATCCATCGGCTAACCCTTGCATCAGGGCGGAGGCGCCGAGGCGATTTGCACCATGGTCGGAGAAATTGCATTCGCCGAGAGCATATAAGCCATGAACTGTTGTCATTAAATTATAATCTACCCAAAGACCGCCCATTGTATAATGGACTGCGGGGTATATACGCATTGGGGTTTTGTAGGGGTCTTCGCCGGTTATTTTTTCATACATTTCGAAAAGATTTCCATAACGAGCTGCTATTACATTTTGACCTAATCTTGCTATTGCATCGCGGAAATCGAGATATACTGCGAGACCAGAAGGACCGACGCCTTTGCCTTCATCGCAGGCTTGTTTTGCTGCACGGGAGGCGACATCGCGAGGAACTAAATTTCCGAAGGCAGGGTATCTTCTTTCTAAATAATAATCACGCTCGTTTTCAGGAATGTCTGTTGGTTTGCGCTTATCGCCTTCTTTCATTGGAACCCAGATTCGACCGTCATTTCTTAAACTTTCAGACATTAAAGTTAGTTTGGATTGATAATCTCCTGAAACTGGAATGCACGTTGGATGGATTTGAGTGAAGCATGGATTGCCGAAAGCAGCACCTTTTTTATATGCCTTCCAATTTGCTGTGACATTACAGCCCATTGCATTAGTTGATAGAAAGAAAACATTTCCATATCCGCCAGTTGCCAGAACTACTGCGTGACCGAAATGTCTTTCTAATTTTCCTGTTACTAAATCGCGGGCAATGATGCCGCGGGCTTTTCCGTCAATCATTACTACTTCAAGCATTTCATGACGGTTATACATTTGAACTTGCTTCTTTCCTATTTGGCGACTGAGGGCGCTATAGGCACCTAATAATAATTGTTGACCTGTTTGACCGCGGGCATAAAAAGTTCGGGAAACCTGAACGCCGCCGAAGGAACGGTTATCTAATGTTCCGCCATATTCGTGGGCGAATGGGACACCTTGGGCAACGCATTGGTCAATGATACTCGCACTTACTTCGGCGAGACGATATACATTTGCTTCACGAGAACGGAAGTCGCCGCCTTTAATGGTATCATAGAATAAACGATAGGTGCTGTCACCATCATTCTGATAATTCTTTGCAGCATTGATACCACCTTGTGCTGCGATACTATGTGCACGACGGGGACTATCCTGAAAACAAAACATTTTTACTTTATAACCTAATTCAGCGAGACTTGCTGCGGCAGATGCGCCTGCCAATCCACTTCCTATGACTACTATTTCAAGATGACGTTTATTGGCAGGATTTACTAACTTCACTGTCGAGCGATATTTTGTCCACTTCTCGGCTAATGGTCCGGGTGGAATTTTTGAATCTAATTTTATCATAATTGTTGGGGTTATTTTATAATTTGAAAATAAATAACTATCGGAATAGAAGCAAAACCAACAGTCATGATGATTGCAAATCCGAGTCCTATCATCTTTATTATTGGGGAATAATTCTTATTATTTATCCCTAAAGTCTGAAATGCAGATTGAAATCCATGACTCAAATGCAAGCCTAGAAATATTACCGATACAACATAAAAGGCTGTGTATCTCCAATCCTGAAAGGAATCTATCACATCCTGATACATGCTTCCATGAGCATCTCCAAAACGATGTGGAAAGAAAAACATCCGCAAATGAACTACCAAAAAGAACAGAATCACGCTGCCTGTTAAGCCCATATTGCGCGAATTCCAGGAACTGTTTGCGCCTTGTTTTTGCATTGCATATCCCACAGGTCGGGCTTTTTTATTTGCCAAGGTAAGCATCAGGGCATCAATGGCATGGATAATAAAGGCTGCAAATAAAACATATTCGATGATGCGAATTAATAAAGTGCGCGTCAGGATATGGGTATAAAGATCATATTGATGACCATGATCATTATAATAAATCAGCAAATTTCCATAAAGGTGTTCGCAGAGATAAAAGCAGAGAAATAAGCCTGTTAGCGACATTAGCGCTTTTCTGCCTATTGTTGGGTTAAAGATTTTTGTAAGTGAACTCATGGGGAGGAATTTTAATATTTATCCGGCTTCAAAGATACCAAATGATTTATTAATGGAGTGCAAATTTAATTTTTGAATTGAAAACACCAAATGATATATGTCAGTTTAGTAATTATTTAGTTAAAATGTATAAAAAAACCGGGCTAAGTTTCCAAAGTCCGGTTTTAATTTTCTTTTCATCAGAAATTATCTGCCTGCATAGCGCATCAGTAATTTATGAATATAATAATCTGCCCAAGCTAGGTTTTCACCAAAAACTTTTAAGGAACCTAAATAGCTATCCCACATTCCAGCATCTTCAGTTGGCATACATAAATAAGCTTTCTCTGGTCCAACAACTAATACGATTGCACATGGTTTGTTTTCACCATCTCTGAACATCCCATAAATGTCAAGAACTTTTTTTCCTCCATCATTATGTTTCCCAAAGTCAACAAGTTTGTAACCAGCTTTAACGCCAATACCACTTTCAATTTGACCTTTGAGTCCTTTAGTAACATAGGTGTACTCATCCTGAGTCGTAGGTGCAGCTTTCTGTGCATAAGAATAAACGGTTATCAATGATAACAGAACAACAATTAATTTCTTCATAATTTTTAAGTTTAAATGATTAATAATTTTTTAAGTTTAATGATTTTTAAGGTTGCAAACATACTGAAATTTATCGATTAAATAATGAAATTTGATTTATTAAATTGTTATTCTCTTAATCGGTAACTATTACTAAATACTTAGAAGCCTCCCAAAACTTATCAGGATTCGTGATAATTAATTTAGTAAAAACCTTCTTATCGTTTTTCTCAAGCCTATAAGACCCCTCAGGAAATAAGGGCATCAATTCAGCCTTTTTATGTTCTATGGTAATATTATTTGTTTGGGTGATATCTATCTTTGTAAATGCATTTTGATTAAAATCCGGTTTAACTTTTTCAGATGAGCCAATTCCAAGAAAACCACCATCCTTATCTAGCACCTTTTTCGCTTTTAATTCTTTATAAGTTCCAACGATGTAATATGCGGTATTAAGTAAGTTTGTTTGTTCCTGGATAGTTTGAGCTTGTTTTTCGCCGTTTGCTTTTAATTCTTCAATGTTTGATTTCAATTGAACAACGTTTGCATTAACTGCCAGCAATTGTTTGTTCAGGTCAACTAACTCTGAATCCTTTGAAATTAATTGCGCTTTTAGCGTAGAAATCATCTTTTCAAGAGAGGACATCTTATAATCCGATTGTCTTAATTTCTCATTCAGATAAGCAAGCTTCTTCTTGTTTTCATCCATCAGTTCATTAATCATTCTAATATCTTCATTTATCCTGTCTTTAGCATTGGAAGACATTTCGCCTTTGTTTTTTGAACTAAGGGTTATCAATGATTGATGCTTTTTAACTGAATCAAGATTGGCTTCAATATCATTGAATGAATTTACAAAAGTGTTGATAGAAGAGTCTTTGGAATTTGACATGCTTTGCAGCGAATCCTTTTCATGTTGGAGTTTGGCGATTTTGTTTTCTGCTTCATGATCTTTGCATCCAAAAATGAATGCGCTTACTAATAAAATTAAGAGATACTTTTTCATTATTTTTTAATTTAGATTTATTATTTGAATTTTGGTGAATACTCCCCGCAATATTTGTGCAAAAGTACTAATAATATCATTAAGAGTAAATGATTTGTGGTATATTAATTTCAATATTCGGGGCTTATCTCTCTAAAAAGGAGGAATAATTGTATGAATTTTCGGAGTTTTGCGTTTAGTTGAGTAATTTTGTAAGCCAATAAATATTTATTTTGAGCTTCTTCAAAAACCTTCTTTCCAATAAATGGAATTCCCTGTTTTCTAATTCAAGGAACGACATTGTTTTTGTAAAAAGGAATAAGGAATATGGGGCGTATCAGCTCAGAAAGGGTTATTTCAAAACTGTTTTAAAAAGTTATTTTATTGCGATAATCTTTACCTTGGTATTGATTTTTACTCCTTTGGTAATTGATTTTATTGATCAGATAAAATACATGAGCAGTAATCCTGAAAAGACCTTGACCGATATCCCGAACATCCCAGAAATCATGTTAAGTCCTCCTCCGCAAATTATTCCTGAACCTTTAAAACCCAAAGGAATTCCGGCATTTATCATCAAAAAAGAGGATAAAGACAGTATTAAATCTCAAACCCGAAAAGAAAATAAAGATTCATTGAAACAAGCTTTAGAAAAGCAAGATATTATATTAATTGCAAAACAGGATTCGATGAAACAAGATTCGTTATCGAAACTGAAGGAGGATAGCTCATCAATAGCTTCAAATAATAATTTGCCGGGTGATTTATCGAAAAAAAATGGAGTTTTGACTATGAAAGTTGATTCGCTACCCGAATATCCCGGTGGCGAACTTGCGATGAATAAATACCTTGATGATCATGTAAAATACACCCTGGAAGCTACCGCGAAAAATATTAATGGAACCGTTTACGTGTCGTTTATAGTTAGGGAGGATGGTGGGATTTCAAACATAAAATTAATAACTGGTATTGGAAATGGGCTTGATGATATAGTTATTAAGTCCATAAGAATGATGCCTAAATGGAAGCCCGGAATCAGGAGGGGCAAACCTCAGCGATTTCTCGTTTATCTTCCTATGAGCTTTTATCTGAAGTCTTAAATAATTGATTCAGGAGCTGTTTATATTAAAATAAACGGCTTATATGCTATCTTCCAAGTATCAAAACCCTTGATTTCAGTAACGCTTATGTAAACAGGAGGCTGCGAATGCATTTTTGACCCCGTGTTTAGGTAAACAGGACTCTGTGAATACATTTTCGACCACCTGTTTAGATAAACATTACCCTGGGAATGCATTTTTGACCACCTGTTTATGTAAACACCAGCCCGCGAATACATTTTTAACCGCCTGTTTAGGTAAACACTATCCTGCGAATGCATTTTTTGCAACCTGTTTACATAAACAATCCTAAAAACATCAATTTCATAACATATATATACACTTCTTTCTTTTAATCAACAAAAAAGCCCGAACATTTCTGAACGGGCTTTCCTTTTTATTAATATTATGATTTTAGCTCTTCCACTTAATTCCACAACCAATAGCTTTTGTGGTTGATGTTGTAACTGGCTTGCCAGCCATAATTTCAGTCAAAGCATTTTCAACATATTTTACTTTCACTGCCGATGCATCATCAGAATTATCATCAATGGCACCAATATACTTAACAATATTATCGCCACCTGATTTAGTCAAAATAAATACATGAGGCGTTCTGAGAGCTCCATAAGTTTTGGCAATATCCTGAGATTCATCATACAAATATGGAAATGTATAATGTTTATCCTTTGCTCTTGCAGCCATATTTTCAGGAGAATCTTCAGGAACTGAGGTTTTATCATTTGAACAGATTGCAATTACAGGGTATCCTTGCGATGCATACTTTTTATCGAGATCCATAATTCGTTGCTCATAAGCCTTTGCATATGGGCAATGATTGCAGGTGAAAACCACAATATATCCCTTAGCAGTTTTATAATCTGCCAGGGAAACCATCTTTCCATCCACATTTTTCAGTTTAAATTCTTTTGCTTTATCGCCAACTTTATATCCAGAATTATCAGGAGTGGCAGCAATCATCAGGAACATTGCCCCGATGCTTAATAATGTTAATTTAATTTTTTTCATTTTATTATTTGATTTATAATTTCTTCTAATTCTGCAAAGGTAAACTCTTTTTCGTAAAACTTTCTGATTTTTAACCTGTTATTAACGATTAAGGAGGCAGGAATTCCTCCACTCCATAATTTATCTGCTTTATCAATCCATGAATTAGCATCAGGCTCACTCAATAAATAAACATCCTGTTTTATTTTATGATTAGCAATAAACGGCTTCAATCGGGTATCCAAATCTTTCTTAAAATCCATGCTGATAAAAACAACTTTAACCTTTTTGGATGAATAAACCGAATCTAATTTCACAAAGTTTGGAAGCTCAGCTACGCAAGGTTGGCACCAGGTTGCCCATAAATTAAAAATATAGGTTGTGTCGTTATTTTGTTGAGTCAGCATTTCAAATTCCTTGAAATTGATAACCTTTATTTCCTGAGCCTTCAAATTCAGGGAAATAAAACAAAGTATAATTAATGTGAAGTAAATTCTATTCATTAGAGTTTCTGAACGAAGTTTTGAATAATTTATTTTGATGAGTTTATATCAAAACTTCCTCCTTCAAATTGCAATAACAATTCAGAATAGAATCCATTTCGGCTTTTCCATCAGCTATGGCAATAACTTTATCATAATATTCTTTTTGGATAAGATGAAGATAGGGCTGTTGGACTTTATTGAAATAGCTGAAAGCATCAATCAGTTTAGCATCCCAAAACTCATGGAAATTCAATAAATCATCCGGCAAAACCTGAGTCCTCATACTATTCGGCTCAGGAATACAATCAAATGGCTCAGATACATTCAGATAACCATAATCATCCGTCAGCTCCTCTCCCGCCTGAATATCGCGAACTGCCAACTCAAAATTATAAGCCGTAGTAATGCAATTGGAATTAAAACTATGATTCACAAAACGTGCGATATCCCAACAAAGCACATAGCCACCTTTGTTCTCGCGATAACTGTATTTTTTTAAAATATCTTTATAGATTTGTTTCATTTTCAAAACTTCTTCGGGAGAAAAAGTTCTGTCGAAATCATCATAAATCCAAGTGATGGTTCCCTTCGGGATAAATTTTGTTGCCACCACGCCATAGCCAACAATGGGATTAATAAATTTTAATTCTGTGTCGGGATGTATCATTCGATAATCAATAATTAAAATGAGTTTCCAAAAGTAGTTTATTAATTATTGATAAGAAAATTATTGCTGAAAATTAATGTTAAAATGAGTTTGAACTAAATTTCTTCAGATTCATCTATGGACCCTTCGCTTTCTTCTTCTGCAAATCCAAGCGTTTCATCACTCATAACAACACCTTCTTCTTTCAATTCAGAATCGCCACCATCAATAATTTCCTCCTCTTCATAAATTTCATTATTAATAAAATCTAAATCTGTAGGTGCTAAACCTAGTTCAGTAATTCCATATTGTTTAGGGGGTTCCATAACAGAACGGACGCATTTTGGATAAGCTGCATTCTTATCGTCATCAACAATTATTTTAATGAGTTCAACAAAGAAAGTCCAGTTGTTTTCGAAATCATAAACATAATAAATCTTTTGATGAGGGTCCATAATAAAATCACACAGTCGTGATTTTTTCATCAGTGGGATATCTTTATTCGCACCTTTATTCAGTGTGATTTCCTGCCCTTTCACCCAGTTATCATCACTCATATAAAATGATGCATCGTGTTTGTTATCAAACTTTATCGCCTCTTGAATGCAATTGAAAAAGTCCTCAAAAGTTTGTGTGGAACGAATTTCAATATCGCGATGAACATCATCATACTCCTCAAACGTTACCCTAAATTTATATACTGCCATTGTTTATTTTCTTTTCTAATGCGCTACGAAATTAGATATTTCATTTAACATGAAAAAATTCTTTCGTCAATTTTTTTTTATTTCGATAGAAGGAAGGAGCCCAATTTTCTTTCCTTCGATGAGCATAAATTCAAATGCTTCATTGAAATCATTTTTAATATCACCTTCCAGAATTGCTTCTCGAATGGCGTTTTTAATCACTCCAACTTCCTTGCCTGGCTTGAGATTAAAGGTCTTCATAATCTCTTCTCCGGTGATAGGAGGCTGCCAGTTTCGGAGTTTATCTTTTTCTTCAACTTCTTTTAATTTCTCTCTCACCAATTCAAAGTTGCGAATATATTTTCTAACTTTTAACTGATTTTTTGAAGTAATGTCAGCATGACACAGGGTCATGAGGTCATCAATTTCCTCTCCTGCTTCCATCAACAATCTTCTCACAGCAGAATCTGTGACTATACTTTGCGCCAGAACAATCGGGCGAAGATGCAAGAGAACCATCTTTTCAACATATTTCATTTTTTCATTCAATGGCAATTTTAAATGTCTGAAAATATGTTTTACCATCCTCGAACCTTTATCTTCATGCCCATGAAATGTCCAGCCAACTTCCAGATCGAAGCGTTTTGTTGCAGGTTTTGCAATGTCATGAAGTATAGCAGCCCATCGCAACCATAAATCATTCGACATATCCGAAATATTGTCGAGAACCTGCAGGGTATGATAGAAATTATCTTTATGCGCCATTCCATTTCTCACATCAATGCCTTGCAATGCAGCCATTTCCGGGAATATTATTTTCAATAATCCAGTATCAAATAAATATTTAAATCCTATTGATGGCTGAAGAGCTAAAATAATTTTATTCAGTTCTTCGGTTATCCGTTCCATCGAAACAATCCTGATTCTTTCTTTATTATGGATGATGGATTCCAACGATCGTTCATCAATTTTAAAATCCAGTTGCGTTGCAAATCGGATGGCGCGCATCATCCGCAATGGATCATCGGAATAAGTAATATCCGGGTCTAAAGGTGTTTTGATAATTTTATTTTTTAAATCATTAACACCATCAAATGGATCAAGAAGTTCACCATAATTTTCTTTATTCAGACTTATTCCCATTGCATTAATTGTAAAATCTCTTCGATGTTGATCTTCTTCCAAAGTTCCGTTTTCAACAATCGGTTTGCGTGAGTCGCTGCGATAAGATTCTTTTCTTGCTCCAACAAATTCTATTTCCCAATCCTCATGTTTCATCATTGCAGTTCCGAAATTCTTAAAAACATTTACATGAGTATCGCCGATTTTATCCGCAACGTTTTGAGCAAGTTCAATTCCACTCCCCAAAACAACGATGTCTATATCTTTCGATTCGCGTTGCAAAAGAATATCCCTCACATATCCACCAATAACATAAGCCTGAACTCCCATTTTGTTGGCAGTTTTAGACACAATCTCAAAGACAGGATGTTTTAAGTGCTTCTTCAATTTTTATTTTCTAAGGATTTTGAAAACGCCATTTACTTCAACTTTAATTATCGTAGATGGCTTATTTTGAGACGTTTCATGCTGCCGCAAATTTACGATATAATCCACACCGCTCAAAATTTCTTCCGATATGTCATTAAAAGATTTCGGAGAATTTTCTCCGCTGATATTTGCAGAAGTTGAAACAAGAGGCTTGCGAAATTGATTTATTAATTGAGCACAGAAAGCATCTTTAGTAATCCTTATGCCAATACTTCCATCATTACCAGCAACATTTTTTGCAAGATTTCGGGCATCGGGATAAATTATTGTCAGAGGGTTATCTATATTTTCAATAAATTGCAAAGCCGCTTCAGGAATTTCTTTTACATATCGCCCAAGCATGTTTTCGGAATCAACCAAAATAATCATGCTTTTTTCTTCCTTTCGTTTTTTTAACTGGTAGATTTTCTGGACGGCAATTTCATTTGTTACATCACAACCGATTCCCCAAATGGTATCGGTAGGATATAGAATTATTCCTCCTGAACGAAGAATTTCGAGGCATTTTTTAATCTCTTCCCTATAAATTGTATAATCTACTCTATCCGGATTTCTGTTCATCGGGGCAAAGTTATGGTTTTAATCAGAAAAGCTAAAGGAGACATTAAAGGTAAACTTATCTTAATAAAAGGTGAACTTATCTTGATAAGAGGTAAACTTATCTTGATAAAAGGTGAACTTATCTTAATAAAAGGTGAACTTATCTTGATAAGAGGTAAACTTATCTTGATAAAAGGTGAACTTATCTTAATAAAAGGTGAACTTATCTTGATAAGAGGTAAACTTATCTTGATAAAAGGTGAACTTATCTTAATAAGAGGTAAACTTATCTTAATAAGATGGAGTTTTATCTCAATAAGATGGGGGGTTATCTTAATAAGTTAGAGTTTTATCTTGTTAAATAAGAGGTTAACCTTAATGAAATCATAAAATCATCTCCTTAACCTCAATACTCTCGGCACAAAGAAAATGACCTTTTGGGCAGGATTTGAAACCATGCAATCCACATGGGCGGCACTCGATATTTAATTTTGTTTCGATGATTTTGGAATTATCTGACAAGGGACCAAAGCCAAAAGCCGGGATGGTAGAACAGAAAATAGCAGTGACATTTGCATTCATTGCTGAAGCAAGATGGAGTGGCGCAGAATCATTAACATAATTCATCGCAGCATCTTTCATCAAAGCAGCCGATTGCAAGAGGGTGAGCTTGCCGCAAAGATTTTCGATGTTATTTCTCTCAGAATCTTTAATAATTTTATCGCATGTGGCTTTATCGGATTCTCTGCCCAATAAATACACCTTATATATAGGAGTGGTGTTTTTTATTAATTCGACCCATTTATGTAGAGGAAATTGTTTTGTGAACCAAACCGAAGTGGGAGCGATGCAGATGTATTTTTCACGCTTATATATTATAGTGTCATTAAAATCGGTTTGTGATGGATACAGTTTTACAGGGGCAGGTTTATTATCTGTGAGATTTGTAATCAAATCCAGGTTTCGTTCCACTTCATGTTTCGGATGTTCTTTATCGCCGATGATGTGTTTTATTTTTTGAGAATATAAAAATGAGAGGGGATTTTTATCAAAGCCAATTTTATTCTTTGCACCCGACATTGAAGTTATCAATCCGGAAGAAAAATACCTTTGGAGATTTATTACATAATCATATTTATTTTTTCTTACCTCCCTGATGATTCGAAAAAGGTTGGAGGTTTTGTTTTCTTTTTTATTCCAGATAATTAATTGATGGATAAACGGATGACCCGTTAAAAGTGATTCGTTTCCTTTTCTTACCAAAAAATCAATTTGAGCATCGGGATGGAACTGATGAAGCTTTTCGATGATTGGCGTTGCAAGAATTACATCACCGATAAAAGCTGTTTGGATGATGAGAAACTTCTTCAATTATTTCTTTTCTTCTAAAACTTTTTCCAATGCAAATAGCTCATCACGATATTTTGCAGCTTCAATAAAGTCAAGGGCTTTGGCTGACTTATCCATGTTTCTTTTTGCCGATTTGATGAGTTTTTCAACCTGATCTTTTGTCATGTATTGAATAACTGGGTCGGAGGCTATTGTATTTTCATCGCTTTCGACGTACACATTTTGTTCGTGGTTGATTACATCAACAACTGATGTTTGTCCCATAATCGTAGCTTTGTTGCTTACGATTTGAGTTGGTGTTATATTATTGTCAATGTTGTATTGCCCTTGCTTTTCGCGCCTTCTATTTGTTTCATCGATGGTTCTTTTCATGGAATCGGTGATTTTATCGGCATACATGATTACTTTTCCGTTCAGGTTACGCGCCGCTCTTCCGGCGGTTTGAGTAAGTGATCTATCGGAACGGAGGAAGCCTTCTTTATCAGCATCGAGAATTGCTACCAAGGCAACTTCTGGCAAATCAAGACCTTCTCGCAAAAGATTAATTCCGATCAAAACATCTATTGTTCCTAATCTTAACTCGCGAAGGATTTCCACTCTCTCTAAAGTTTCAACTTCGGAATGGATGTAACGGACTTTGATATTTAATTTCGCCATGTATTTTGCAAGTTCTTCCGACATTCTTTTAGTGAGAGTTGTAACCAAAACACGGTTGCCAGCTTTCACGGTAGTTTCAATCTCATCCAATAAATCATCAACCTGATTGATGCTTGGGCGGACTTCAATTACCGGATCCATCAAACCTGTTGGTCGGATAACTTGTTCAACTATAACACCTCCAGATCTTTCCAATTCATACTCGGCAGGAGTGGCGCTGACAAAGATGACTTGTGGCAACATTGATTCAAATTCATCAAACTTCAATGGGCGATTATCAAATGCTGCCGGAAGACGGAAGCCATATTCAATCAAATTTGTTTTTCGCGAGCGATCGCCGAAATACATGGCTCGGATTTGACCAATGGTTACATGGCTTTCATCAATCACCATCAAAAAATCATCAGGAAAATAGTCCATCAAACAAAAAGGACGAGTGCCAGATGGACGACCATCAAAATAGCGGGAATAGTTTTCAATGCCTGAACAATATCCCAGTTCACGAATCATCTCCATATCATAAGTAACCCTATCTTCCAAACGTTTTGCTTCGAGACCCATTCCTAAATCTGAAAGATATTCGCATTGTTTCACCATATCTTCGCCAATCTGCCAAAGCGCTGAAAGCATTTTGTCTTTACTGGTTACATAAATATTGGCAGGGAAAATCGTAATCTCCTCTTCATCGGCAATCCTCATGCCCGAAGAAATCTCAATTCTCTCAATGGTATCTATTTTATCGCCAAAGAAAATTACACGGTATCCAAAATCATCATACGCCAAAAAAATATCTATTGAATCGCCCTTGACACGGAAATTTCCGCGTTGCAATTCAGTCTCTGTTCTGGAATATAAACCGGTTACCAATTGATGTAGGAATTTATTACGGCTAATCTTTTGTCCGACTTTTACTTTGACAATATTTTCTTTGAAATCTGCCGGATTTCCGATTCCATAAATGCAGGAAACCGAGGAAACAACAATGATATCTCGTCTGCCGGATAACAGAGCAGAGGTGGTGCTCAATCTTAATTTCTCAATTTCATCATTTACAGAAAGATCTTTTTCGATGTATGTATTTGTGGCAGGAAGATAGGCTTCGGGTTGATAATAATCGTAATATGAAACGAAATACTGTACAGAGTTCTTTGGAAAAAACTGCTTGAATTCGCCAAATAATTGAGCTGCGAGTGTTTTATTATGACTCAAAACTAGGGTCGGGCGATTTACTTCCTTAATTACATTGGCGATGGTAAAAGTTTTTCCGGAGCCAGTAACGCCAAGCAAGGTTTGGAATTTGTCTTTATGATTTAATCCCGCAACCAATTCTTTTATCGCGGTTGGCTGGTCGCCGGTGGGTTTATAATCGGATATTAATTCGAATCTCATTTATTTGTAATTGGACGGCAAAGATACGGAAACGACAACGATAAAAGATATAACGAAAATTGATTAATTTATTGTCAGTAAGCCTAAGTCATAATCCTAAATTCTTGTGCCAAACCAAATTATTTGATGTTGGAAAAATGGTTTTGGCACAAGAATTATCGATTTTGGCACAAGAAATAGTTGCTTTGGCACAAGAATTATCAGTTTTGGCACAAGAAATTGGAGAAATGGCACAAGAATTATCGGTTTTGGCACAAGAAAAAGGATCACCTTCCTCCCATCTCAACCAAAAATAAAACTAAAAAAGCCCCTCCTATTTTACCAGGAGAGGCTTTTTGGTTCCGCTCGAGCGGAGTTTGAGTTTATTTAGTTCAGGATAATCTTTTTAACTAAAGTTTCTTTGTTGGTAATGATTTCGAGGAAATAAATTCCTTTAGCTAATGAAGAGAAATCGAGGTTTTGATTGTAGATTCCGTTCAATTGTTTTTGTTCGGAATAAATAATCTGACCTTCAACATTTGTTAATCGGATGTTGAGAGAAGTATTTTCGGTTGAAGAATAATTAACTGTTAAATAACCTGTTGAAGGATTTGGATAGACATTGAAATTGCTGTTATCAGATGATTTAACTTCATTAATTCCGACATTCATGCCTGTTTTTGCAATAAAAATATCTGTTCCGCCTGCTGCGTCAAGATGAAAAGAGCCAAATGTTGAAGTATCTTTGAAAGTCCCTGTTATATAAAGTCCGCCCATATTATCAACTGCAATGGAATTGGCAATGTCATCAGAATTGCCGCCTGCTCTTTCAGAACCCATTACGGTACCTGCGGAATTATATTTTGAAACAAAAACATCATAACCAACTGCGCTAAATGAATGACTCCCGAATGTTGCAGTTCCCTGAAAATCTCCAGCGAGATATACATTTCCTGCATTATCACTAGCAATGCTATTCACATCATCAATGCCTGAACCTCCAGCGCTTTCTGCCCATAAAGCCGTTCCGGAGCTGCTATATTTTGCAATAAATAAATCATACGTATCTGCATTAACAGTATCTGCTCCAAAAACAGCATAAGCTGAAGGAGCAAGGAAACCTGCGATAAATAAATTGCCCGCGGCATCGATACTTATGGCTTTTACGGCATCATCCTCAGGACCTCCGGCGCCTTTAGCCCAAATCCAGTTTCCTCCGGTATCTATTGCAGCAACAAAAATATCAATGCTGCTATTAATGCTGTTAATAGTCGTTGTTCCGAAGGTCGCTGAATTTATATACGTTCCAGTAAGAAAAAGCATATTTAATGATGAGGAAAATGCAACGCCTACACCATTTGCCCCGCCTGTTCTTACCCATTCTACTTTCCCTGCAGAATTGTATTTTGTAATGTAAAAATCTCCATTTCCAGAGCTATAAACTGTATTTGTATCAAATTTAGCTGTTCCATCAAACTGACCAGTTATATAAGTGTTTCCATAAGCATCAACGGCAATTCCTGAAACCGATAAATTTGCATTTAAATCCTTAGCGGTAGCAATCCATCTAATAGCACCTGTCGAGTCATAACTAACAATAAAAACCTGTTTCAATGCCGTTCCTTTAAGGGTATCGGGACCAATATATGAGTGCGGAAGATAAGCTGTATCCATAAATTGTCCTGCAATAAATAGGTTAGCCGAAGTATCTATTGCCATTTTCATGCCCCATGTGTTATTAATTCCTGTGGCAGCTTGAGTCCATGATAAACTTCCTGATGGATTGTATTTAGAAAGGAAGAAATAGGAATAATGATGCTGCTGATTTAATGAATCGTGCCAGTTAAAGACCGTATCCATCGAACCGGTAAGGTAGGAGTTTTGGGCATTATCAATACAGATTGCATTGCCAGCATCATCCCCTGTTGAACCTCCTGCGCGCTTAGCCCATTGATATTGTTGAGCAAAACAAAACTGACTTAATAGTAATAATGTGAATAGAATTTTTTTCATTTTATATCGTTTTAATTTTTTTTCAAATGCACTGTTTTTTATTTTTAAGGGAGCAAAAATAGCGATTTACTTTATTTTTACACTAATTTCGCAAAATATATTTTTAGGTTTAATTTTTTCAGGATATAGTTTCAAGGGTTTTAATGATGGAAAATAAGAAATTTGTTTCGATTGATATTAATAAAGTTTTAGCAAAGGCGCGTTCCTATTGCAAATACCAGGAGCGTTGTCATAGCGAAGTCAAGGATAAGCTTTATGAATGGGGCTTGTATAAAAAGGATGTGGAGCAGATAATAGCACAATTAATTACAGAAAACTTTATCAATGAAGAACGATTTGCAATAATTTATGCAGGCGGCAAGTTCAGGATTAAGAAATGGGGCAAAGAAAAGATTAAACAATCATTGAAGTTTAAAAGGGTATCGGATTATTGCATCAACAAAGCTTTGAAAGAGATTGATAACAAGGATTATCGAAAAGCAATTGCTGAAATCATCAACAAGAAAAAGAAAGAAATTAAAGAGCCCGATGGCTGGAAAAAGAAATACAAGATAGGTCAATATCTCTATTCAAGAGGATTTGAGCGCGACCTGGTTTCGGAGATGCTGGAAGAATTATTATAACATGAAATATACACAATGATTAAAATTGAAAGTTTTACCTTCAACCCTTTCAGCGAGAACACCTATATATTATATGATGAATCAAAAGAATGCATCATCATAGATGCTGGTTGTTATGATATCAGGGAGCAAAACGAGCTTGTTAATTTCATCCAAACCAATAATCTCAAACCCGTAAAACTCATAAACACCCATTCCCATATTGACCATGTGCTCGGAAATAAATTCATTTCTGATAAATACAAAATTCCATTGTATCTTAATAAAGAAGATTTGGAGGGATTAAAACAAGCACATATATATGGTACCATGTGGGGAATTAACATGCAACCATCCCCAATGCCTGATTCTTATCTTGAGGATGGCGATACTCTGACTTTCGGAAATTCCGACCTGCAGGTTTTCTTCACCCCAGGTCATTCTCCAGGCAGCGTCAGCTTTTATTCCGATAAGGATGGCTTTGTAATTTCCGGCGATGTTTTGTTCCAAATGAGCATTGGAAGAACCGATTTGCCGGGCGGTGATTTCGATACTTTAATCAACAGCATCAGGCAAAAACTTTACACGCTGCCAGATAAAACCATTGTTTATTCGGGGCATGGCGAACCCACAACTATTGGTTTCGAAAAGCTCAATAACCCATTTGTTAATAAAAAATGATAAAAAAATGATTGTAGGTCTGGTAATCTTTACTAAATTTGCAGAAACATTTAAAAAATAATATATTATGGGAAAAGAATTAATCGCGTATTGCATGAAGACCAAGAAAAAGGAAGCCATGCTGAATCCTACAATCACCAAAAATAAAAAAGGTGGTTATGTTGCACAAGGAGCAACAAAAGATGGCAATAAGATGGCACTTATTATGTCTGAAGCAAACGCCCTTGCCGCTGTCAAAGACGGCACCGCAAAGAAAGGTTGGTAACAACATCTGAAAGCCTCACGAAAGTGGGGCTTTCTTTTTTTAATCAAGTCCTGTAAATTATTTTTGGGCGGGTACTTCATCGCTCGCTGGCAAGTTCAGTCCCGCTGCAGCCATTTTTTCTGCCTCATACATCACCTCTTAATTCAAAATTCAGTTCGGGCAGAAAAAAACGTCAACATCGGGCGCAGTCTACAAGGTTCAGTTCTCCGAATTCAAATCTTGCCATCAATCGCCCCACGCACGCATCGGCGGAAATCTTGGTTCAAATAACCTCTTATCGAACCCAAAACCTTAAAACCCTCTACCAAAAATAATCCTTAAAGTAGCTGTTTTATTATATACAGAGAGGGTTTCGGGCAGATTTTTCTATTTAACATATAAATTCCAACGATTAAAGGAATTTTTCCAACGGTTAACGGAATCATTCCAACGATTAAAGGAATCGTTCCAACGGTTAACGGAATCATTCCAACGATTAATGGAATCGCTCCAACGATTAATGGAGTCGTCCCAAGTATTAAAGGAATCGTTCCAAGGATACTCAAAATCGTTCCACAATATCTCGAAATCTCATTTTGATATAATATTTCCAAATTAATCATCAATTAATCCCCCTCCCAAACTTTTTGACTAATTTTGGCGGGCTAAAATAAATCCGATGTGGGCTAATGCCGCTAAAATAATCTTACGAAATCGTTTTGCTCTGATAATTCTGCTCGGAATTATTACTGCTTTTATGGCTTATGAGGCAACTCATATCCAACTTTCGTATGAATTTGCAAGAGTTTTGCCCGATAAAGACCCCGATTATGTTGACTATCTGAAATTTAAAGATTTGTTTGGCGAAGATGGTGCCGTGATGGTGGTTGGCATTCAGGACAGCAATTTTTATCAGCTCAAAAAATATAATGATTGGTATAATCTCAACAACGAAATAAAAAATATCAAAGGCATCGAAGAGGTGGTTTCTGATGTGCGAATGTTTCATCTGATAAAAAATGACAGCCTAATCCGGTTTCAATTAAAGCCCGTCATCACCTCAACTCCAAAAACACAGGAAGAACTCGATAGCCTGAAACATGAGATGCGAAAACTGCCGTTTTACGATGGAATTGTTTATAATAAAAAGACCGGCGCCCATCTGATTGCCATAACTTTCGACCGCAAACAACTCAATACCCAAAGCCGGATTGACATCATTAAAACCATAAAAGAAAAGGTAAACAACTTCGGAAAAACTTATGATTTGCAGATTCATTATTCGGGATTACCCTTCATCCGAACCGCCATTTCAAAGAAAGTTGCCGATGAATTAATCCTGTTTCTTGCCCTTGCATTAATCGTTACGGCTGTAATTCTTTTGATTTTCTTCCGCTCCTTCAATGTTGTTTTCTTTTCTTTGATTGTCGTTATTGTCGGGGTCGTTTGGTCCTTCGGATTCATGGTTCTTTATGGGTATAAAATCACGATTCTCACCGGATTAATCCCACCGCTCATCATAGTTATCGGCGTTCCGAACAGTATTATTATGCTCAATAAATACCAATTCGAATTCCGACGACACGGAAACCGTATGCTTGCTCTTGCCAGGATGATTGAAAAGATTGGCGTTACCACTTTCTTTGCCAATGTGACGACCTCCATCGGGTTCGGAGTTTTTTATTTTACAAACAGCAGATTATTGATGGAGTTCGGCATGATTGCCGCAGTAAATGTAATGGCAACCTACTTGATTTCATTGATTCTTATCCCGATAGTTTTCAGTTTTCTTCCTACGCCAACAAAAAATCATACGAAGCATCTCAATGCAAAACTAGTCACCACAATATTGAAAAAGGTTGATCATTGGGTACATAATTCCCGCCGGGCAATTTATATTTTTGTGCTTGTGATAATTGCCGTTTCCGTCTATGGAATGACCTTGATTCACCCTGTTGCTTATGTGGTTGATGACCTTCCAAAGAAAGACCCCGTTTACAAAGACCTCAAATTCTTTGAAGAACATTTTAATGGCGTGATGCCCTTCGAAATATCCATCGACACAAAAAAGAAGAACGGGGTTTTTGAAAAGAATGCTGTAACGATATACAAAATGAAAGCATTGGAAAAGATACTCGCAAAGTATCATTATTTCTCCAAACCCGTTTCATTGGTTGAAGGAATTCAATTCTCTTACCAGGCTTATAATGATGGCGATCCGAAGTTTTATATCCTTCCGGCTCCCTCTGATTTAGCAGATTTAAAACCTTATGTAGATAGCACCAAGCAAAAGGAAAATCAATTTCATTCCTTCATTGACACCTCCAAACAAGTCACCCGAATAAGCGTTCACATGGCAGATGTCGGTTCTGTGAAGATGAAAGAGATTTTAGATTCCCTCCGACCACAGATTGATTCTATTTTCCCAAAAGATAAATACATCGTCAAAACCACCGGCAGCAGTTTGATGTTCCTCAAAGGAAATGATTTCCTCATCATCAACCTCGAAGAAAGTGTTTTATTAGCAATTATC
>Ga0206927_1090_pt1 | contig 20259 bp, 22 predicted proteins | sample Alteio_BWOrgHeat_60_FD_153249 | JGI IMG/M metagenome (GOLD analysis project Ga0206927, IMG submission 153249) | Enriched cells from forest soil in Barre Woods Harvard Forest LTER site, Petersham, Massachusetts, United States -... | ecosystem: Environmental > Terrestrial > Soil > Temperate forest >... | reverse complement strand
AATATAACGGCCGCGCCATCAATACACCGGCCATTTATAGCACTAGCAAAGCAGCTGTGGTTGGTTTGACAAATTATCTTGCTTCATATTGGGGTAAAGACGGTATTCGCGTAAATTGCATAACTCCTGGTGGCATATTCAGCGGCCAGAATGATACTTTTGTCAAAAGATATTCTGCTCGCGTGCCAATGAACCGTATGGGTAAACCTGATGAACTCCACGGGGCCTTAGTATTCCTCGCTTCTGATGAATCATCTTACGTTACTGGCCAAAATATCATCGTCGATGGCGGCCTAACTGTTTGGTAGAATAAAATCCGAGCGCAATTAAAATTATTCGCCTGTTAATGGCTTATACGCAAAATTATCCGCATATGATTTCTTCTCTTGCTTACGCTTATGCGGCAGGTCAAGATACCACTCGATATTTTTGCTCTCAGCATATTTTATCGCCTTTTCCTGGCTATCAAAATAAAGCGTGAATTGCTGCTGCGTGTTGGCACCCGCCGTCCACCCCATAATCGGCTCAGGATAACGTGCGTCAGTCTGCACAAATTGCAGCACCCATTTCTTGGTATTACGCTCGCCAGATTGCATGGCATTGCGCGCCGGTTTATATATTCTTGCTTTCATACTACTGATATAACTTTAAATAAGCCAAAAACAAGAAAAACCTTGCGATAGCCGGTTAGATTAACCATATTATGCGCATGATAAAGACTGATGCGCGCCTTATAAAAAGGCTGTTTAACGAATATACCAAGCCAAAATTACCATGGCTGATACTGGCCATAATTTTTATGGTTATTTTTTCTGTGGCCAATTCGTCGCAACTTTTTATCATCAAGGAAGTTTTTCACGATATCTTGAAAAATAAAGGCGGTAGCTCAACTTATATTTTACCTCTAAAAATCATCGGCCTTTTTACTCTGCTTGGCCTTTCCAGCTACGCCTCAAACCTAACCATGAGTTATGTCGGTTTTGGCATAGTCAATGACATGCAAAAAAAATTATTCCGCCATATAATCCACTCCGATATCAAATTCCATTACAGCAAAAATTCCGGCGAATTAATTTCTCGTATTTCAAATGACGTAGGGATGATTCGCGCTGCCGTCACTGATTTCATCGTCGGCATTTTCCGCCAGGCATTGAGCATGGCTTTTACAGTCGGCATTATGATAAACATGGATTGGCGCCTTTCAATCATCACCTTCCTAATCCTCGGCCTCATAGTTTACCCCATCATGCGCGCTGGTAAAAGATTGCGCAAATTAGCCCGCCAAAGTGCTGAGCAAACGGCTGTAATAACCAGCAAAATGGGCGAAACTTTTAGCGGCATCCGCACCGTGAAATCATATCAAACCGAAGAATCTGAAATTAAACGTCTTAACGGCTTAATGGATAAAAACTTCATCAACCGCATCAAAAGCGTTCGCGTCAGCAACATTAATGGGCCAATTCTCTCAATATTATCAGGTTTTGCCATCGCTACTGTCATCTGGTATGTCAGCGCGTCCGCCGATAAATCAAAAGAAGCCAATGTTATCGCCTTCGCCGCCGGTATGTTAATGCTTCTTCGGCCTGCCAAAAGCATGGGTAATTTAAGCAACACAATCCAAAACGCACTTGCCGCAGCTGAGAGATATTTTGCAATACTTGATACCAAACCAGGTATTGAAAACAAACAAAATGCACAAAACCTCGAAGTAAAAACCGGCGAAATCAAATTTGAAAATGTTTCATTCAAATATGATGCACCAGAGGGGCAGGGGTCATACGCTCTTAACTCATTAAACCTCGTAGTTCCCGGCGGTAAACACGTCGCCCTTGTCGGCCATTCCGGTAGCGGCAAATCAACCATCATGAATCTTCTTCTCCGCTTCTTCGAGCCAGAAAGCGGCCGCATATTAATTGACGGACAAGATATTACTGAAGTCACAACTGAGAGCCTGCGCTCTAATCTCTCACTCGTCACGCAAGATATCTTCCTCTTTGATGCCAGCGTTTCTGAAAACATCGGCTATGGCCGCGCAGATGCAACTGAAGAAATGATCGAAAGCGCTGCCAAAACTGCCGTTGCTGATGAATTCATTAAAAACTTGCCCCAAGGTTATAACACAATGGTTGGCGAAGACGGCATTCGCCTTTCTGGCGGCCAGAAACAACGCGTTTCCATCGCCCGCGCCATTTTGCGCGATACTGATATATTATTGCTCGACGAGGCCACCTCCGCGCTTGATTCCGTTTCTGAGCGTGAGTTCCAGGCTGCACTTGAAAACCTTATGGCTGGAAAAACCACGCTCATCATCGCCCACCGTCTTTCAACTGTTGTGAATGCTGATATTATTTATGTTATGAGTGAGGGCCGCGTGGTTGATAGCGGCACGCACAAAGAACTGCTCGAAAAATCCGAAATTTACCGCAAGCTATTTAACTTCCAGTAAAGTTTTATGACAACATTAGTTTTAGCAATCGAAGCTCCATATTGGCAGGATGTCTTGCTCGCCGCCGAAAAACGCGGCTTAAAAATTTCGCATGCTGTCGTCCAATTCCGCGATACTCCAGCACCCAACCATTATTTTGATGCCTCAAAACCAATTCAAATTGACGGCAAAAAATTCTACCGCATCGAAACCCTCTCAAAACTAATCGAAGCAGATTTTGGCAAAAACTACGCTGTGCTAGACGCCAAAACTATTGCCACCTTCGAAAAATACGAGCGCGATTTCTATATATTGACCGACCGTTTCAGCTATTTCCCCCGCTCATACCGCTACCGTAAACGCCTGTTCCGCGAAAACCTTCGCTATTGGCTCGCTTTCTACCAGCAAAATAAAATCACCAGCGTTCTCTCCGGCTGCACCCCGCATAATATTTCTGATTATATGGCATTCATCACCGCTAAAGAACTCGGCCTAACCACGCTGCTCGCTGCCCACACCATGATCAACGACCACATCCTCATCCGTCACGATTACAGCGGCTATGAAAAAGTTCCCGCTAGTTTTATGCTCGGCGCTACAGAAGCCGAATTAAAAGCCGCTATTTCCCAAGCCTTGCTTGAACGCGCAATGGGCGAGAGCAAAGTTCTAAACTACGTCATCCAAAAAAATGATGCTGTAAGTGGCGCAAAAAATGTCGCTAAAGCAAAAAAGAAAATCGACAAAGAAAAACTGGGCGTATTCGCTGACCGTTTCAAACGCTTCGTACTAACCACCCCCAAATTTAAAACCGCCCTGGCATTAAACGGTGTTTATTCCCCAAAAATCCGCCGTTTGATCCGCCTTTACGAAATCCCGCGCCACAAATATCTACAGCGTAAACATGACGAACTGGCAATCACTCCGGACTTAAATTGCAAATATATCTACTTTGCTATGCACCTCCAGCCTGAGCGCACCTCAACGCCTGAAGCAGAGCTGTTCGAAGATCATTTGCTGGCAATCGACATTCTTGCCAAATCACTCCCATCGGGATGGAAGCTCTACATCAAGGAAAACCCGCGCCAATATAACAAAATTAACCTTCTAAAAGGCCGCCACCAGCGCGATATCAGCGATTATCAGGATTATCTAAAACTACCAAACGTCCACTTAATCAGCCAAAAAATCCCTTCAAAAGATGTGCTAAAAAACGCCCAAGTAGTTTCCACCCTATCCGGCAGCGTCGGCTGGGAAGCCCTAAAAGCTGGCCGCCCATGTATAATTTTCGCCAATGCCTGGTATAGCGCCTGTGAAAGCATTCACCGTATTGAAAATGTTGATGAGGCGAAATCAGCCATCCAAAACTGCCTGGAATCCACCCCAGAAAAAGTGCGTATAAACATTTTGCGCTATCTTGCCTATATGCAACCCCATTTCAACATCGGCAACATGGGCACAAAAGCTTATATCAAAGCCGCCTCATTCCCATATTCTGACCACGTAGAAAAACTAGCCGAGCGCATTTGCCAGGAGTTTAATGCAAAAGCAAAACCTACAAAACTTCCGCAGGCAGTTTAAATTTAACGTTTTCTTCAATCCCCGCAAATTTGGAAATTTCCATCGCGCCCAATTTCTGCAGCGCCGCCACAACATTTTCCACAAGCACTTCCGGCGCACTAGCACCAGCTGTCACGCCAACAACAGAATCTGCTCTAAACCATTCCGGGTTAATCTCCTGCGCTCCCGCAATCAAATACGACTTTACACCCATCTCTTCACCAAGATCGCGCAAACGGTTAGAATTGCTCGAATTTACCGCCCCAATCACCAGCAATACATCCACCACCGGCGCCAGTTCCCGCACCGAGTTCTGCCGGTTTTGAGTCGCATAACAAATATCCTTCGTATCCGGCCCAATAATGTTTGGAAACCGCGCCTTCAAGGCATTAATAATCCCCCGCGTATCATCAACACTTAATGTCGTCTGCGTCACATAAGCCAAATTATCAGGGTTATCGACTTTAACCCGCGCTACATCGCCGACATTTTCAACCAATATAACTTTATTCACGCGGCCAGATGTTCCTTCAACTTCCGGGTGTCCTTTATGGCCAATCAGAATAATCTCAGAACCAGCTTTTTCATAGCGCCGCGCCTCATTATGAACTTTCGTCACCAGCGGGCAGGTTGCATCAATCGTCGGCAAATCGCGCAGACGCGCTGAATCCTCAACCTTTTGCGAAACTCCATGCGCTGAAAAAACCGTTACCCCACCATCAGGAATTTCATCCACTTCATTCACAAAAATGGCACCTTTGGCCTTCAAATCATCCACAACAAACTTATTATGCACAATCTCATGCCGCACATAAACCGGCGCGCCGAATTTCTTCAACGCCAATTCCACAATCTCAATCGCCCGGTCTACCCCGGCGCAAAAGCCTCTCGGCTGTGCTAGTATGATTTTCATAATGGTGTTTTAGCGAGTTTTCTCAGAATTCTCAATTTATTTGACTTCTGTCTTTAAAATTCTATATAGGAGCTTAATAATTATTAAGGATAAGTATGGGGCATGAAATTAGTCCGCCACCGTCAGAATTAAAATTAGAACCAAATAACGATAGTTTTGATCTGTTAGGTTCAAAAATTGAGCTTGATATCAGTAAATTAGGCGATGCTCACATTTATTTATGCAATGCTAGTAAGTATAAAGGTGCAGAAATTCTTCCCTGCATAGTTATTACTAAGGGCGAAAAGCAAGATTGCTATTTTCTACACAATCCCGAAGCAAAAATCCTTATAAAAAGGAATGGGGATGATAAAAAACCTCATGAATTGCTTGTAGATAAAAAGTTAAAATTAAAGCTTAATTTCTTTAATGAAATTGTTCCTAATGAGCGCAATAATTATACACCAAATTGCGATCATGATCCATTAAGAACCATAATCATCAATATGTCTGTAAGTGGAGGAAATCCGCATTTTGTTGCAATTGATAAATACGCTGCCCTATCGCCAAAGGATTTGCCTATTCCGCGTAAAGCCCCGCATATAGCTTAATCAATTCTTGAACATTATAATGTGGTGGTTTAAAACTCGAACCCCATGAATATTTTTGAACATATCCGCGACCAGATTCTTGATCTTTTGAGCCTTTACCCAAAAGACGGCTTAAAGCGCATAACCGTTGAGCCGCCGAAAGATAATACGCATGGCGATATCTCCACTAATGCCGCTATGGTGCTGGCCAAAACCGCCAATAAAAACCCCAAACAACTGGCGGAAGATTTCCAAAAACTTTTCAAACAGATTAATTGCGTTGATGAAATTTCCATCGCCGGCCCCGGTTTCATCAACTTCCGCCTCAAAAAAGCTTTCATCCAAGACCAGGTCAATATCATCAACGAAATGGGCATTGATTACGGCATTTCCGATATCGGCTTGCAAGAAAAAGTGAATGTCGAATATGTCTCCGTAAACCCAACTGGCCCCTTGCACATCGGCCATGCGCGGGGCAGTGTGTTTGGTGATGTGTTGTCCAATGTGCTACAAAAAACCGGCTTCGAAGTCACCCGCGAATATTATGTAAACGATGCTGGCGGGCAGGTTGATGTTTTGGCTAAATCCACGCTACTGCGTTATCAAGGTGCAAAAGAAATTCCTGCGGGAATGTATCCGGGCGAATATCTAATCCCTGTGGCAGAAGCCATGCGCAAAGAATTGGGTGACAATCTCACCCAAAAAGACTTGGCCCAAATTAAGAAATTCGTGATTACCGAAATCATGAAAATCATCCGCGCCAACTTAAAATCCGCCAATATCGAGCATGAAGTTTTCACCTCGGAAGCCGAAATAACCGAAGAAGGTTTTGTTGAAGCAGCGCTCAAACTCCTGACTGAAAAAGGTTATATCTACAAAGGCGTCTTAGAGCCACCAAAAGGCAAAAAACCGGATGATTGGGAAGAACGCGAGCAAACCCTCTTCAAATCCACCGAATTCGGCGATGACATCGACCGCGCCATCAAAAAATCTGACGGCAGCTTCACCTATTTCGCAGGCGATCTTGGCTATCACTTAAATAAAATCAAACGCGGATATACCAAATTGGTAAATGTGCTGGGTGCAGACCATGCTGGTTATGTAAAACGTATTAAAGCAGGCGTTGCCGCACTTTCCAGCAATAAAGTTGAAATCGAAGTTAAACTCGTTGCGTTAGTGAAACTCTTGCAAAATGGCGAATTGGTCAAAATGTCCAAGCGCGGTGGCAATTTCATTTTCATCGAAGATGTCATCGAAGAAGTCGGCATCGACGCGCTGCGCTTCATCATGCTCACCCGCAAAAACGAAATCCCGCTAGATTTTGACCTCGCCAAAGTTGTCGAACAAACCAAAGACAACCCGGTTTTCTATGTCCAATACGCCCATGCTCGCTGCCACTCGGTTATGCGCCAGGCCGAAATTAAAAACTATGATGGCGCAGATCTAACATTGCTAAACGACTCGCACGAGCTAAACCTAATTAAAAAACTTGCTGAATATCCGCGCGTCCTAGAACAAGCGGCAACTCAATATGAACCACATCGAATTGCATTTTACTTAACTGAACTCGCTGGCGAATTCCACTCATTATGGAACGTCGGTACTGGCAACAAAGACCTGCGTTTCCTCGTCGAAAACCAAGCCACAAGCCAAGCACGTCTGGCACTTGTCAAAGCGGTAAGTATTGTGATAGCTTCAGGCCTTCAAATTTTAGGAGTCAGCGCTCCTGAGGAAATGAAATAATGGTCCACCAGAAAAATTTTCCATTCCACGAGCCGGAAGATGAAACCGAAATCATCCATGTTGATCCGGTTTCCCACAGCCGCGCTGGCTGGGTTGCGCGCATAGTTGTAATACTCGTCATTTGTGTAGTAATTTTCTTAAGTGCAAAAGGCTTGTTTGATCTTGGCCGCGGCACTTACGGCACTAATGATGTCCCGGTAATTGAAGCTAACCCAGAACCATATAAAACCCTGCCGGAAAATCCGGGCGGAATGGAAATTCCAAATAGTGATAAGGAAATTTACGGCAAAATTAAAATGCCGATCGAAGGTCCGATTGATAATAACGTCAATGAAATAGCCAAAGATGACCGACTTGAAAAATTGATCGAGAGCAAAAATCTTGATGGAGCTGGCAAAACCACAGGCCCGGCCCCGAAAGAGGCCGCAGTTGTGCCTGATACAAAAACTATAAAATTCACAACTCATGGTGCTGAAATTGTTCCTTCAACTGATGCTACTGAAGTTGTTGCTCAGCCGCATAAAGCTAAACGCATTGATGTTGAAAAAGTTCTCGCTCGCAAAACTGATACTGAAATCTGGCTGCAATTAGGCTCATTCAAATCAGAAGAAGAAGCCACCAAAGCCTGGCAAGATACGCGTGAGAAGAATACAGATATCTTAAAAGATATGACTATCAAAGTCACAAAAACTGATTTGAAAGACCAAGGCGTTTTCTATCGCTTACAAGCAGGTTCGGTTGAAGATGAGGAAACTGCCAAGGGCCTTTGCCGCAAATTGAATGAGCGCAAGCAAAGCTGCTTCTATACCGTTATCAAAAACACTCCAGACGATAGCCAGGGCAATGAGTAAACCAGTAATCTTCGGCTGCGCCGGTAAAACTCTCTCTAAAGAAGAGCGCGAATTTTTTACTAAGCACCAACCCTATGGCTTCATTCTTTTCGCTCGCAATATCGAAACACCGGAACAGGTAAAAGCACTGGTGAATGAACTTCGCTCAACTGTCAAACACCACGCACCAATATTAATAGATCAAGAAGGGGGCAGGGTGTGCCGCTTAAAACCACCGCATTGGCCACATCCGCCAGCCTGTGGCGCATTTGAAAGCGCCGAAGAGCCGGAACAAGCCGCCTATAATTCCGGCAAAGATATCGCCATGGAACTAAGTGCATTAGGCATTGACGTTGATTGCGCCCCAATGATCGACGTTCGCCAGAAAGATGCGCATGATATTGTTGGTGACCGCGCCTTTAGCGATAACCCGGAAAAAGTTATCAAACTCGGCCGCGCCTTTATGAAAGGTTTGCAGGATGGTGGCGTTGAGCCAATCATCAAACATATTCCTGGCCACGGCCGTGCTAAATCTGATAGCCACTTGGAATTGCCAGTAGTTGATGCCTCGCTCGAAGAGCTACGCAAAACCGATTTTGCTCCATTTAAGGCTTTGAACGAAGCGCCATATGCGATGACCGCGCATATAATTTACAAAGCGATTGACCCTGAAAACTGCGCCACTCAATCTAAAAAAGTTATCGATATAATCCGTAACGAAATTGGCTTCAAAGGCCAGTTGATGACCGATGATCTTTCCATGAAAGCCCTCACCGGCACTTTCAAAGAGCGCACCAAACGCTCTCTCGCCGCGGGTTGTGATCTAATTCTCCATTGCAATGGAGAAATGAAAGAAATGTTAGAGATCGCTTCCGCTTTATAATTACTTAGCCAATGGAACTTCCGGCGCGCTATCAGCCGGTTTTATAGGTTTTGCATAATCAGGCGCATTTTTATTCATACCAACTGATGGAGCAGTTACAGGTGTCACCTGTTTAGTTTTTCCTTCCAATTCAGCTTTATCAGCCGGAGAAAGTTTAAGCGGTGCCGGAGCTGTTTTTTCTGCGGCAATTTTATCAACAACTGAATCTTTAGGTTTGTGAGCTGCCAAATAAGCAAGTGTCAGGCTAGTTATCAAAAATCCAATCGCCAGAAATGTTGTGAGCTTAGTCAAAATATTCGCTTTACCACGCACTGAAAATAATGCATTGCCACCGCCGCCACCAGAAAGACCGCTTAAACCATCGCTTGAGGTGCGCTGAATCAAAATCACGCCAATCATCGAAATAACGATGATTAAATGTATAGCTAATATTACAGTTTCCATTTTTTGCCTGACCTTTGGTTAACTTGGGTTGCTAAGGGCTTGACACTTACACTGGTTATGCCAAAAATGTCAACTATGAATTCAACCGCAACAAATGCCGAAACTAATACCGAAAAGCCCGCCACGTCGCGCCCGCGGCCGCTTTCGCCGCATTTGCAGGTTTATAGCTGGCTAATCACCTCAACGCTCTCAATTTTCCACCGCCTTACTGGCGTTGTACTTTCAATAGGTTTGTTATATCTGGCAGTTTGGCTAGTAATTGCTGCTTATTACCCACAATCATATGACGCATTCGCTGATTTTTCGGCGTCTCCAATTGGTATTTTGATAATGGCCGGTTGGAGTGTGGCGCTTTACTACCACTTATTCAACGGCATCCGCCACTTATTCTGGGATATGGGCAAAGGTTTTGAGCTAAAAAACGTGACTCGCTCAGGTGTTGCTGTGCTTATTTTAACTGTAATTTTTACATCGCTCACATGGGCAATTGCCATGAAGGTGGGTAAATAATGGGTAAATTAACTCCTTCAGTAGAAGCTCCTCTAAAACGCGCCAAAGCGCTTGGCTCCTCACATCATGGTGCTGAACATTGGTGGATGGAACGCCTCACTTCAATCGCATTAGTGCCGCTAGTTATCTGGTTCGTATCAGTTGTAATTTCGCTAGTCCGTGCTGATCATTTTCAAGTAGTGGAATATTTCAAATCCCCAATCCATGCCATTCTCATGGCGCTTTTTGTAATATTTTCCTTCTATCACACAGCCCTTGGATTGCAGGTAGTTGTTGAAGATTATGTGCACAGCAAAGTAAAAAAATTCACCACTCTGGTTGTCATAAAACTCGGCCTATTCATATTCGCTGTCGCAACTCTCGCTGCAATTGCCAAAATGCATTTTTCGGCATAATTAAACAAATAATATGCGCACACCCTGCACCCCCCAAAGGGGTGCGCGCCGTGTTTGCTTTGCAAACACTCATCGAACCGTGCTAAACCCTTTGCAATAATTATATTATTTTCTCTGACATGCTCGCCATCTACATCCATTACCCCTTCTGTAAATCCAAATGCCCCTATTGTGATTTCAACTCCCATGTCCGCGAAGGCGTTGATGCTGATGCATGGCAAAAAGCATATCTAAAAGAACTTGCCCATTTTCGCCAATTAACCGGCGAACGCGAAGTTACCAGCATATTTTTCGGCGGCGGAACGCCATCATTAATGCCACCAGCAACAACTGCTGCCATAATTGAATTCATAAACAAAAACTGGAAGTTATCGAGTGATGTTGAGATAACACTAGAAGCTAACCCTACATCTGTAGAATACGAAAAATTCAAAAATTTCCGCGCCGCTGGCGTTAACCGCGTCTCCATCGGCGTGCAAAGTTTCGATGAAGCTGAGCTGAAATTCCTTGGCCGTGAACACTCCAGCAACGAAGCCAAAACTGCCATCGAATACGCTGCCAAAATCTTCCCGCGTTATTCGTTTGATTTAATCTACGCTTTGCCAAAGCAAAGCTTGAAGAAATGGCAACAAGATCTTGAATCTGCGCTAAAATTAACCGGCGACCACGTCTCCCTCTACCAACTCACCATCGAGCAAAACACCAACTTCCACGCCCAATACCAAAAAGGCGCTTTCAAAATGCCTGAAAATGACATGGCCGCAGAATTCTTTGAGCTCACCCAACAAATCTGCGAAGCGCATAACTTACCAGCCTATGAAGTTTCCAACCACGCCAAACCCGGCGGTGAAAGCCGTCACAATTTGAGTTATTGGAATTATGATGAATATATCGGCATCGGCCCCGGCGCACATGGTCGCGTCAATAGTCATGCTAGCGCGATGATAAAATCCCCAGAAAAATGGCTAGAAAAAGTCGCCCAAAACAACCACGGCCTTGAAGAATGGATGCCACTTTCCGAGCGCGAAAAGCTCGAAGAAAAAGTCATGATGGGTATGCGTTTGGTAAATGGCATTACAAAGCCAGATATTCCATTAAATGGCTTAAAAATGTTGGAAGAGCAGGGCTACATCACCCAAACCACCACACACATAAAACCGACGCGCAAAGGCATGCTGATGCTGAATTCGGTAATTGAAAAACTATTATCTAGTGATTAAATTTAGCATCCGGCTGGGGCGCATCTTTGGGCAGATCGCGCAAATGTAACTCCCGCTCATTGCGGTTTGAAAGTCGCGTATTATGAAATACGCCTTTTAAAATTCCATAGGCAATACCAAGTGCTAACACAATTAGCAGAATCTGGATGGCGATAACGGCAGCAATATTATCTGAAGATGCATAATATCCAAGCAGCCACATCGCCGCATAACCCATTATTATCATAAGAATAATAAGGATGGTTGTTGCCGCCGGGCCGGTATTATGTTTTACGTTTTTGCGCATTATTTAATGCTAGCAAAAACAGCATAAATAAACCATTAGGTATTTATTTAACTAGGCCTTTGTCATGGGGTAGCTCTTTTTTCTGGAAGAGATCCGTCGGTGAGTGGCTAAAGTCTTTTGGGTCTTTTTCTTTTGCCGGATTTGAATGTTTATGAATATGCAAGCCGTGCTCTTCAAAATATTCAACTCCATGTTCTAAAGATTGTAATGCTTTGGAAAACGGATTATCTCCATGCGTGTGCGAAGTAGATACTATCTGTTTAACTGGCGAAGAATGTTGTGATAAATTGTGCAATACTTGTGGTGGCACAATAATTTTTGGCGACTCTATTGTTTTATCTTCAATGCTAGAATGTCTGTGTGATTTTACATAGCTAATCGCCATTTCAACTTCATCCGGAGTTAAATCCAGGCCAAATTTTTTCTCGCCTTTAAACGCCACGTTGCCGAGTTTGCTCTTGGCATCAAATGTTTTGTCATCAAGCTTATATAAATCTTGAAGGCCTTTTATCCCATGATCTCCCGATATATCTCGCATGTGTTCATCACCACGAGTAGTGATTGCTATTTCATTCGTTGAATCTTTGCCATAAATTCTGAGTAATGCATTTTTATTAGTCTGATACTGGCTTTCAAGCGCATTATATTTATCTATATATGGCCCAAGGTTGGGTTTTAGCCACTCGATATAATTACGAAAATTAGCGTCTCTTCTAATTCTTTCGCCAGCAATATGTTCAGGGTTTGGTTTTGGAGTTTCTTCGCCGAAATCTTGTCCCATAAATTACCTATTTAATAAGCTTATTTTACCATATAAGCTCTTCGGGAGTAATTAAGTTTTGGTTACAACTCAGTTTTGGTTTGTGGCGATGAGAGGTAATTTACTGTGTTATATGCGGTTTTGGTAAATATTATTCTAAGCACTAACGCCGCCGCATTCCGGTTGAATGGCTGCGTAAGTGCTGCTTCAAATTGTCTGGCAATACAGCTCTAGCTAAATCTACACTGTTCAAATAATTGTCAGGTAATTTTTCCAGAGCGCTTTGAGTTACCTGTCTTACCAACATAGCGTCTAAAATTAATTCTACACGGGAATCGGCTATATTATAAATTATCGAGTTACCATTTATACAAAAAGGCGAAGCGGCATTTTGCAATAAAAGTCCAGGTTCTGTGAGTAATTCCCTTCGTCCATGTGTAAGCCATTTTTGCTGCAAGGTCATTTCCTTACCCAATGAACGCATACGAATTAATTCATCTGGTGTCACAATATTCGAAGCCAAATGGGTAGCTCGCAATTCTCTGTATATTGTATTTGCTTCTTTGATGAATTCTTCAGCTGCCGCTTCTCCGGTAAAACTAATATTCGCGTAAATCTGTCCGGGTAAGGTTATATCGGCCATATATGTAACGTGGTCACATAAATGTGTTTCTTTTTTTTCTTTAGTGTGTTCGCTATATCTGGCTTTCAAAAGCGTAATTCCGTCTATAAGGGCAAAGCGACTAAAGCGATCACGTTCTCTGGTAGTGAATCCGCTATTTGCAAGTTCTTCCAATTTCTGTAGATTAATATGGTTAGCATGCAAGCCTATTTGAAGTCCTTCAGTTTCCATTAATCTCGGCGTGGAGGCAAAATGACCAGAAAAAACATCAAAATGACTCTGCCATCCTAATTGTGCATGGTCACTATAAGTTCGAATTCTTATGGCCGTATCAGCTAATTCTGGGGAAATTAACCTTAATCCTCCAACCAGCATATGCATATTTTCTTCCAACTGTTGCCTGATAATTGCATGCTGCTGCTCTAAAAAATCTTCAATTTCTGAAGCTTTTAGTTCTTTATTATCTGCAACAGCTAGCCCATCATGTGTTAGATAAACAAATCCATCAAGTATTCGCCCATCTTTATCAAGCCTATATCCTGGCTTATTGAAAGGTATGTTAGTCCTTTTATAAAATGCCTCCTCATAAACACTTCCGTGAACATGTGTACGTCTCTTATATAGCGGCGCAGCTGAAACATTGAAAGGTGGCGAAGTACGCCACCATTGAGTATAAACTTGTCTATAAGCTAATGGTGTAAGGGTCCTATCATTGCCATAATACAAAGTCTTTGCCATTGATTCGAGCACTTCGTCAGAAGGGATATTTCCTTCTTGGTTGTGCGCTTTATCTAACGATGGATCAGCCAGTTTCATAGTTTAAAACTAGATTACTTGGCCTGCTAAAGCAAGATATATTAATGAAAATTAATGGTGGAGGCGACAGGAATCGAACCCGCGACATTCTGCTTGCAAAGCAGACGCTCTACCAACTGAGCTACGCCCCCACAGGTAGAAATTAAGAACACGGAACTTAGAACTTAGAATAAAAAAAGCAACTTATTTTTCTAGCTTTCTAAATTCTAAGTTCTAACGTTCTAAATGGTGGGTCCGGATAGAGTTGAACTATCGACCCCCGCCTTATCAGAGCGGTGCTCTAACCAACTGAGCTACGAACCCACTTTAGACCTCAATCTTCAGTTGCCAGGTTTCAGATTATACTGATACCCAACGTCCAAAGTCTGACGACCGGAAAGCGTTTATGGTAAAAAATAGCTCCAAAATCAAGTGATATTTTAAAATTACCTGTATAAAGCCAAAAATTGGCCTATAACGGGCGAATGTCACTATTAAAATCATCATCAAAAATCGGGTTTTTGACGTTTTTGTCTCGTGTTGCCGGTTATGTGCGCGAATCATTAGTTGCCAAAATCTTAGGTGCTGGTGCCTTATCGGATGCGTTTTTCGTCGCTTTTCGCCTGCCTAACCTGTTCCGTTCATTATTTGCTGAAGGTGCTTTCAACTCGGCTTTCGTACCGATGTTTGCCAAATTAAAGGAACCGGAAAAAGCTAAAGAATTCGCCGAGCAGGTTTATTCTGTGCTTCTAACCTGGCTGGTTGGTTTAACCGCGGTTGCACAAATATTCATGCCCGGCCTGGTATGGCTTCTTGCTTCCGGTTTTAAAGCTGACCCTGAAAAATTTAATATCACAGTTATGCTGACCCGCATCACTTTTCCATATCTCATTTTCATCTCGTTGGTATCATTACAAGGCGGAGTACTCAATTCTTTGCACAGATTTTCCGCTGCCGCATTCGCGCCGGTATTGATGAATTTGACCATGATAGCTTTCATGCTTGGCCTTTCCAAATATACCCAAACTCCGGCGCATGCATTAAGCTGGGGTGTTTTGGCAAGCGGTGTGGTGCAATTCATCTGGTTGTGGTGGGCATGTCGAAAAGCTGGCTTTTCACTAAAAATAAACCGCCCGGAAATTACGCCGGAAATAAAAACATTGCTCAAGCGCATGTTACCTGTCGCATTAGGGGCAGGGGTGTTGCAAATAAATGTTCTCATCAACACACAAATGGCCTCATATATCAGCGACGGTTCGGTTTCATACTTATATTTCGCCGATCGCTTAAGCCAATTACCACTAGCTATTATCGGCACCGCAATCGGCACGGCATTATTACCAATGCTTTCGCAATTGCTGCGCGAGAACAAAACGGATGAAGCCAACACCATGCAAAATAAAGGTTTCGAATTCGCTTGGTTCTTCGCTGTGCCCGCCGCATTTGCATTGGCGGCGATTGCGCATCCTATAGTTCAGGTGTTATTCGAACGCGGAAAATTCACGGCAGATGATACCACTCAGGTAACAAATGCACTCATCGCATATTCACTCGGCATCCCCGCATTTGTGCTGATAAAAATTTTCACACCAGGTTTTTATTCGCATGAAGATACAAAAACTCCGGCAAAAATTGCTGTGTTTGGAATTTTTATCAACCTCGCGACAAGTTTCACACTCGTCTATGGTTTTCATTTCAATCATGTCGGTTTGGCAATTTCAACTAGCGTATCAGCCTGGATAAATGCGTTTTTACTATGGTTTATTTTGAACCAGCGCGGCGTTTTTATTTTTCATAAAAAAACCATATTTAATGCTGTAAAAATCCTTATTTCTTCGTTAGTTATGGCTTTAGTGGTGGCTTATTCATATTCATGGCTTACACAAAAAACTGATGTATTATATGCACTTGCGGCAACTGTAATGCTTGGTGGAATAATATTTATTGTAATTGCATCGATTTTAGGTGCATTTAAAATTACAGAAATATTACAAATGCTCAAAAAACGTCGCTAGTTACGTTTTTGATTGAATTCTTACGAGCAAAGTATTACATTAATTACATGGATACTAAAAAACTTTTCGAATACGAATTTCTTCTTGAATCAATGAAGCCGCAGCTTACCGAAGCTGAACTTTTAAGCACATTGAAAAATGCGGAAGCAACAACTGCGGAAGAAGTTGAAAAAGTCGCCAGCTTTAATATTACAGCTGGTGAAGATGGTTTTTATATTAAATTTACCGATAACAATGGTAAGCAAAAAAAGATGCAATTCTTAAATCCTATCGTTGCAAAATCGCTGGCATCTGAACTTATCAGCAGCCTTTCTGCACAAGGTTATATTGAAGATGACATCATCGAAATTGATGAAGTCAACGCTGGTTCGTTGCACTAAATTTTAATTAAAGAAGGCGCGCAACGCGCCGCGTTCGGTTCACACAATTGATTTGACGGCAGCGCAGCTTGTATTAAGCTATAAATATGATCCTTCTCACCAACCGCAGCGTGATAAAAGTAACCGGCGATGACCGCGCTGAGTTTCTGCAAGGTTTAATCACCAACGATATAAATAAATTATCCGAGCAAATTGCGCTCTATGCGGCAATATTAACTGCGCAGGGAAAATATCTGTTTGACTTTTTTCTATATAAGCAAAATGATGCAATTTATCTCGATGTTGCAACTATCCGCGCGGCAGATCTGATAAAAAAACTCTCAATCTATAAGCTCCGCTCAAAAGTCGAAATTGCGCTAGCACCCGAATTCAAAATCTACAGTGATCCACATAAAGGTCTGGTAGATCCGCGCCGCGCTGAACTTGGCCATCGTTTTCTTACTACCGAAAATTTGAAACAAAACGGCGATATGGATGAATATGAACGTTTGCGCATAACGCTCGGTGTTCCAGATAGTGCAGATTTAATTCCCGATAAATCATTCATTATGCAAAATAACTTTGAGGAATTAAACGGCGTCGATTTTAACAAAGGCTGTTATGTTGGCCAGGAAGTTGTTGCGCGCACAAAATATAAGGGCAATGTGAGCAAAAAATTATACCGTGCGAGCGGTGAGCACGCGCTTGAAAGTTTTGGTACGCCTATCATCGTAAATGGCAAAACTATTGGTGAAATGCGCAGTTCCATCGGCAATGCCGGGCTTGCCCAATGTGATATTGAAGCGGTAGAGGCGGGCGGAGAATTTATCTGCGGCCAAAATAAAATTCAGCTCACGGAAATATTGAAATGAAAAAACCAAAAAGCAATTTCACGCACAAAGTTTTCCTTAAAACCCTGTTCAAATGCATCGCCATAATTTTTGCCGTAATTCTGCTTTCACTCGGCATCGGTATGTGGGGCTACCATTATTTCGAAAACATGGAATGGATTGATTCCTTCCACAACGCTGCGCAAATCCTCGGCGGAATGGGCGAGGTAGGCACAGTCAAAACCTTCAACGGAAAATTATTCTCCGGCATTTACGCAATTTATTGCGGGCTAGTGATTTTAGCCTCAATGGGCCTGTTGTTCGCGCCGATAATGCACCGCGTAATGCATGTGTTCCACATTGATGATAACTAGGAATTCTGCAGCAGTTTTTCTATTTCCTTCAAAGTTTCCAGAATCTTTTGCAGCGCCGGTTTTTCATCAGCAGTTGGTTTGTTAATGGCTTCAAAAATATCTATCTGCCGGTCATCTTTTTTCTTTCTCATTTCGTCATCACTGGTTGGAATAAAATTCTGATTCAGAGCTTTTTTGGCGCCTTTAATAGTATAAGAATTAACATAAAGCAGATTTTGCACCCGTTCAAGGATTTCAATATCTTTCTGGCTGTAGAATCGTCTTCCGCCGCGTCTTTGTATAGGTTTTATTTGAACAAACTGAGTTTCCCAGAACCGCAGAACATGCTGCGGCAGATTGAGAAGTTTTGAAACTTCACCAATTGTTCTGAAATCAGACATTAACTTCAAATTACATTACTTTGAATTAATGTCAAAATTATGCTTGAGAATTGCGGCTAACTAGCTTGCCTGGCCTTCGTTCACAGCTTTTTTGAGCATTTGCGAAGGGTGGAAAGAAACTGACTTGCGCGCGCTGATTTTAGCGGTTTTGCCAGTTTTCGGGTTGCGGCCAGTACGCTCTTTCTTTTTATGAACGATGAAATTGCCGAAGCCTGAAAGCTTCACTTCATCTTCAGTTTTCAAAGTTGCTGAAAGTTCTTCTAAAATACCATCAACAACAGCAGCAGCTTCAGTTTGTGAAATGCCAAGCTTTTTGTTGATTCTAGTGCTTAAATCTGCGCGGGTGAGTGTTTTTTCAGTCATTATATTCTCCTATACTGCAATTCTTAATATTAATATTGGTGCAATTGTTATAGAGCCAGAAATAATTATAAGTCAATACGCTATGATAATTTTTTCTTTAAAAGCTCATTTACAATCACCGGGTTGGCTTTTCCGCCAGAGTTTTTGAGTACCTGGCCAACGAAGAAACCGAATAATTTATCTTTGCCGCCTTTATAATCCGCCACTTTATCAGGGTTAGCCGCAATCACTTCATCAACAATTTTCTCAATCGCGCCAGTGTCGGTTACTTGTTTCCAACCTTTTTCCTCAACAATTTCGCCAGCATTACGGCCGGTTTCAAACATAATCTCAAATACGTCTTTGGCGATTTTTCCAGAAATTGTGTTATCCTGGATTAATCCTACCAATTCACCCAACTGCTTTGCCGAAACCGGTGATTCAGTAATTGGCTTCTCAACCTTATTCAACCGCCCAAACAACTCAACTGTCAGCCAGTTTGAAACTAATTTTGCGTCACGCCCTTTGGCTGCCTCATCAAAATAAGCCGTAGTTTCCTGCTCGGCCACCAAAACGCCCGCATCATAATCACTCAAACCAAGCGCTTTATAACGCTCTTTTTTCGCATCCGGCAATTCCGGCAGTGATGCTTTTATTTTATCAACATATTCTTGGCTGATTTCCAACGGCAATAAATCCGGATCAGGGAAATAGCGGTAATCATGCGCATCTTCCTTGGTGCGCATAGTTGCTGTAGTGCCAGAATCTGCATTAAACAGCCGCGTTTCCTGCCCAATTTTGCCGCCGCTTTCCAAAATTTCTACTTGGCGCTCTGCTTCATATTCAATTGCGCGTTTAATATTGCCCGTAGAATTCAAGTTTTTAATCTCACAACGCGTGCCCAATTCGCCACCAGGTTTGCGCACTGAAACGTTAGCGTCACAGCGCATCATGCCTTTTTCCATATCCGCATCGCACGAACCAATATAACGCAAAATCGTCCGCAGCTTTTTCATGAATTCTACTGCTTCTTCAGAACTGCGCATATCTGGCTCAGTCACAATTTCCATCAGGGCCACGCCAGAACGGTTCAAATCAATATAAGAAAAGCGCGGATTTTGATCATGTAATGATTTTCCTGCATCTTGCTCCATGTGAATGCGTGTAATTCCCACAGTTTTCTTGCCTTCCGGCATATCGAGCACAATTTCGCCCTTGCCAACAATCGGATCAAGATATTGCGAAATTTGGTACCCTTGCGGCAAATCAGCATAAAAATAATTCTTGCGGTCAAACACTGAATATAAATTGATTTTAGCATTGAGCGCTAACCCAGTACGCACCGCCTGCTCAATGCAATATTCATTGATAACTGGCAGCATGCCTGGCATCGCCGCATCAACAAATGACACCTGAGAATTAGGCTCCGAGCCAAATTTCACCGATGAGCCCGAAAATAATTTTGATTTGCTGGCAATCTGCGCATGGATTTCCAAGCCCAAAATAATTTCCCAATCACCCGTTTTGCCTTTTACTGTCTGCATGGGAACTGGAATAATGGAAAAAAATTATTTTGTCACCTGAATTTGCGTTTCCCGCTCTTTGGCTGCATTATCAAGATATTTTGCAGCGCGGCTATTTGCTTTTGTAAGCAATATATAGCTTTGTTTTGGCTCTTCTTCACCGATTATTTTTACTTCTCCAGCAAAATCCTGAACCAAAGATAAAAATGAAGCCTGCCAATTTTGTAGCGGTTTGGTACTTGTTTTGCCGTTTGGGTCTGCTACTGTCATGTCAATACCGTTGATCATAAATGCATTCTGATGCATGTTAAAAGTTAAAAGCCGGGGTTTAATTCCAACCACATTTCCGTCAATTCCCAGTTTTTCCATCACTTCCTTTCTATCAAGGTAATCTTCATCATCAACATCGCCGTCAAGATGACGTAAAGTAAGATCACGCATGGTAATTTTTGCTCTTATTTCCAGAGATTTCTCCAGATAATCG
>Ga0206927_1089_pt1 | contig 20379 bp, 4 predicted proteins | sample Alteio_BWOrgHeat_60_FD_153249 | JGI IMG/M metagenome (GOLD analysis project Ga0206927, IMG submission 153249) | Enriched cells from forest soil in Barre Woods Harvard Forest LTER site, Petersham, Massachusetts, United States -... | ecosystem: Environmental > Terrestrial > Soil > Temperate forest > O... | reverse complement strand
ACATTGTCGAGCCTCCGACCACAGCAGTCGTCTCGCCCGCACTGGCTCCATAGTCTGCAATCAGTTAATTGGGAGTGGCCAATGACAATGGATGGCCGCTGAAATGGAACCAAGCGAAGACTTGCTGTGACTTCGTAATAAATCATGCTGGCGCGATGGAGTTCTTGGATTTTGGACCGGGGCCACGCGCCAGCGCCTCGATCCGGTCAGTGCTGCCTTGGGAGTTGGGTTTAAGGGGCGCCAAACGTGGTCGGCGGGAACCGCCAGCAGACGCAACGTCACGGCCTTAGCTATCAAATCTACTTCCCGTCCGGCACCGGCGCAGCGGGCAACTTTCCTGTATAGATCCACATCTCACCAATGGCGGTACGCATCTGCGTTCGCAGGCGGCGCTCTCTTGCCGGAAGCCGTTCTTAGTTTAAGTAGATTCTCTGCGAGCAAGATGCTTTCTTACCTGATCAGTAACTTTCACAGTAATTGTTCCATCCTGTTTTCCACCAAATGGATATGCTGCAAACAAATCAACGGGCAATGTACTGATGATATTGACTATCAGCGCGTCCGGATGCTCACGCCATTCTGCGAGTTGTTCTCCCCGTATCAAGCAATATCTACATCCACCAAGAATTATTCGATCAATAGTTGGCTCATCAAAGATTCCGTTTAAGTCGTCTGAAAATCTAATGTGTTTGGTCCAATTACGATCTTGCGCCAGCCAACCTGATACCGCGGCTATTATCCACAAGCGCGTATTGCCGCAGGCTAGCGAAATACCTGCCTGTTGTAAAAGATCTCGATTGAAGGCAGACTCGCTGGCTTTGCCAAGTGGTCGCACTTCTTTAATTGCCATCTCAAGGAATTCGGTGTGCTCAATGGGTACATTTTGCGGCGTTTCGCCAATCGTCGTGTTGATCGCACTAAGTGCCTTGTCAATTTCAGCTTTCACGCGTGCGACAGCGACGTATCGGACAAATGGCTGTAGTAGTTGATCTTTGGGGATCTCGCGATCTAACGCTTCCAGTCCTGAGCGCAAGCGCATACCCAATGGTCCGAGTAATTTGATCTCGTCCGCGATAGTAAGACGGCGAAAGCTAGGTGGCAAATAATCGGTCGGCAGGATCGCTCCTTGCTGCAACGCTTTCGGCGCACCTCCTTCCGGCCATGTCAGAAGCGTAACTAGTTGAGCCTGCGCCGCGTTAAACTCTGCCAGAAGTACATCTAACAGGCCTCGATCGACGCCCGGCACCTTGCTGATAATTACTGGCGTCGACGCAGCGGCATTCGGCTGCATCTTCAGGATGGGTCTAAGATCGGCGACCCACGCAGCCAACGTCTTTTCGTCAATTCGCTGACTGCGATTGTAATTGGCATAAGATTGGTATTTTTTCTCAGCGATAAATGGATACGTCTTCTCAATTTCGTCATGGGTCATGCCAAGAACAATCGGCAATACTTTCTTCTTGCCGCCAATCTCCAGGTTTAAGGCTGTGCGAAGCTCCTTTTCCGGCCATGCTTTTCCTGTCGAGGAACGTGATATAAAGACAATGACGGCTTTGCACTCGGTGATTCCACGCTGCACAGCGTCTATCAGGGAATCCCCCCATTTAATTTCACCCATGTCCAACCAGTAGGAAATCTGGGCACTCTGCAATACTTCTGCAAACGGAAGTACCGCGTCGGCTTTGTCTTCCGATGCGTGACAGAGGAACACATCCTTTGAACCAGAACCTGTCACTATTGTTGCGTGTTCCTCAGGCGTTTTTCTTGCGTTTGAGGTCGCCGGTGCTTGAGGGATTGAAGAATTTCCTGGAGGTCCCGTAATCAGGTCATCGGTAACGTCATTTCCATGGTCAGCAATTTCCCATTCGATCGGAATTGACGTTATCACCGGACTTGCTCTGTTTTCAGCGTCGACTATGGGTCGAATTTGTTCCGAATTCGAGTCGGTAGTCGTAATCACAATTTTATCAAGGTCATCAATTGGCACTGTCTTTCCGCCAATAGTTATCGGTTTACCGTGATTATAGGGAGTTAGGAAGCGATTGGTAAGTTGCTCCAACGAAAGATCAAGACGCACCTCGTCGTGGCTCGGATTCGACTTGGTTGAAATTCTGACGTGGTAGTACGCCATAGATCGTTCCCAATCACAGACGGACGCATACTTCGTTATCACCCGGTACAACCGCTTCAATTCGTCTAGCTGCTACCGTATTTGAAATCATGACTCAACCGCAGAATACCGTGTCCAGCCAACCGTGTTCCGGAGGCTGCTCGACGTGATACCCGAGAGCAGCCCGGCAGCGATTGAATCCAGCAGCGAAATCAGCATCACTGTATCGAGTTTCGGAATCATGACCAGAATGTATGCACAAGCAAATCCGTGCGCAGTGCAGAGTATAAGGGACAGTATGCAGACCGCGACTGCGACAAGCCTTGATGCTTCAGATTTCGAGGCGTAGACGTAGAGAGCGACAACAATAAAACATGCCAGCCAAATCGCTGCAGCAGCAATAAAGGTCGACTCGTTCATCTGATGACGGATGAAAAAGAAAACCAATTGCAGTCCGAATAGGCCAACGGGCGCGCCGATCAATCCCGTGAACACCAATCTCAACGGATAGTTTGGCGTCGGGAACTTATAGCCCCTTCGAGTTACCGCCATTTGAATCGCCTATCCGATTTGACGAATTCCACGCTCGTATTGTTCACGGATAAGTTGTGAACCTACTTTGCGTCTGGTGCCGGCGCATTTGGCTGCTGCACGGACGGCTTCATCTCTGCCTCAGCCTTGACTGGCACCGGCGCATTCCCAGTCGGCCCCCTCGGTTTCACATCCGGCGCTGGCGCGGTCGGCAGCACCGGCCCCAGCGGTTTCGTGTCCTGTCCCTGCGGTTGGCCTGCTGGCGGTGTCGAAGCAGGCTTCACCGCCACAATCGGCGCTCCGCCCGCTGGCCTACTCTTCTCAAACTCCACGCGCTTTATCATTGCAGTAGCTCTGTTCTGTGCATTCATATTGTCCTTGAACTCGACCTCAACCGCCTTTGCCACACTCTCCGCCTTGTCATAGTCCTTCTTGCGGAACGCCATGTCAGCGATGCGCAGCTTGGCATCCACTTTCTCATCCGGAGCCTTAGCCAGCTCCGCCTGCTTATTCAGCGATTCTTCAGCCTCAGCATTCATGCCGGCCTGCTCATAGAACATCGAGACCATGGAGTAGTCGCGTGAAAGCGTCATGTCCTTGACATAGTTGTCCTTAATCCACGCCACAGCATCGTCCTTCTTCCCCGCCTGAAGCATCATCATTCCGACTTGGAAGGCTTGGCTGCGGACCTCGTCTTTCCGCTCGCCGGGCGCTGCCATCAGTTTCTTGTACAGGTCGATGGCTTTATCGAACTGCTTGCTCTGCTGGTATGACGCAGCGAGTCGATACTGCGCCATCTTGTCGTCGGGATGGGCGGCGGCGATACGCTCGCTGTACGACGCTGCTTTCACCGGGTCGTGCTTTACGTTGCTGTAAATGTCGGATAGCCGCTGCAACAGAACGGTGTCGTTGGGCTCCTTCGCCAAGGCCGCTTCGGCGTCGGCTAGATAAGCATCCAATAGTGCCGGCTTCGCTTGCCAGATTTCGGTCAGAGTGTGCAGCACGTTCTGCTGGATGTTTGGTTCGTCGAATCTGGCTTTGTCAGGCTTTGCCACTTCCAAAGCGATAGATTGCGCCTTGTCGGCGTCACCCAAGCGAAGATAGGTGCCGGCTAGTGCGAGTCCAAGTTGCGCTTTCTCAGAGGGATTGGTTGCTCCGTTGTAGGCAGATTCGAACTGCTCGGCGGCTCCCTTGTTGTCGCCTTTGCGCTCAAGGCATTGGCCCAAGGCTTGGGTTATGGCGAGCTTCTGGTTAGGGTCTTTGCTCTTTTCGAGGGCGGTTTTCAAGAGTGGCTCTGCGCGGTCGATGGCTCCGAACTGGAGGTGAATGCCGGCAAGGCCGAGCAAGTAGGCTGGGTTGGTCATGTCTTTAACGTCGGGCAGTTCGGGGCCGTGCGGCGGGGCGTTGAACCCGATGGGGCCTTGTGGGGCGAAGTGCGGCTGCTGTGAGAATTGCTGGCCGATGGGCGGCTGCTGAATTGGAGGCTGGGCCGGCATGCGGATTTGGGGCACGATAGGCACTGGTTGTTGAGCCGGGGCGATGGCTGGTGGTGGTTGATTGGGTGAAGCAACAGGTTGAGGAGTCGCCGGCGTCGGAGCCACTGGCGCTTCGCCTGCTGACGCGACAATGGCAGTTAGCAACAACGGAAGAACTCTTTGAATCATTCCTAAACCTTTGATGTTCATGGCGCATCCATCCTCGTCCTATTTTGCGTGTCCAATGCTCGGTTTCATTAACATTCCTCCATTAGCACTAATCTGGATCAAGGCGAACTGGAATCCAATCTACTGGCAACTGATTACGTTTGCAAAATTCATAGAACTTCTTTGATGTAATCAACATTTGTATTTTGTGCCCTGAAAATCGCTCTTGCGTAATGGCAAAGTCAAATGGTTCTATGGATCTAAAACTCGACGATGTATAATGATATTCCGGTGGACTATAGAGTTCTTCAATTAAAAAGCACCCAACCGGCATGTCTTTCGTAAATGGCGAGCCTTCGTTTGTGATCAATCGATTTTTTTGTGACAACGGCGGAAGCGTCAGGTCGCTTGAAATCTCCCATAAACTCGTCGGAGCGGGCAGATCGGATTGCGGGATGCTCGCAAGGATCCTTTTGAGTACAAGATGCGAAAAGTTCGCCTCGATTACCTTGCGGTAAATTCCCTCGGAGACACCAATCGTCAAGGGCCGTCCGTAGACACCAATGTCATAGTATGGTATCGCCTGCTTTCTCGCGTCAATAATCAGATCCCCCTGGTTTGACCGGCTTGTAAACCCGAAATACTTAGTCGGCCTGGGAACCATATATGTGCAATTTTGAAAATCGGTGTCGTCGTATTTCCGATCAATGCGCATTCCGAACTCGCTCGATGATCGATCCAAGCTTTCAGATGCGGGCCGCAAGCCATGTCCCTTTAGAATATCTAGTATTCGTTGAACTCGTGGATCCACGGTTGGCAAATTACAATGGAAATCTCTTTCGTGTTTGGGATTTTCGCCCACTCCCTCGGGATAAGTTTCTGCGAGTTGCTTAAACACGTGCGCCGGAACATAGCAGAGTCTGTTTGATTGCCTTCCACAGTCCTCGTAAATCCTGAAATTCACATTAGTTGTCATTAGTGAATCCCCCTTGCTCTTAACCACGCCTCAGTCACTTGCCACATATCGGATAACCCCGCTTTCGCATATGCCTTTTCGAGTCCGGCGAGTATTGTAGCATTATCGGTATAAGGTCCGTTGGCGGGCGATAGGTTTCCAAAATCCTCATCGCTTATTAAATCATGAATACTACCGGCACCAGCTGGGCCTCTGTGATCGGAGGTCTGGACCAGCAATGCCGGTACATCATCGGGATTAATTGTCCCCGCAGGGAGGCCGGCATTGGCCTCAAGATCCCTTAAGAGATATTTCGGACACGTATGATGGGTCTCAAAAAACGTGCTGACCTGATAATAATAGTCGGAGCCATCGGGGAGCGTCTTGATTCCTACGACAATGCCCTTTTGACCAGACATTACCTCGTTTACCTCTGCTACAGAAGGAATCGTGACTTGCGCGCCATTTGCAACTGCTTGACTCGCTTGCGTGAAAGTTTCATTTGTAAACTCCTCGATAGCCTGCGCAAGAAGTTCTCCATTTATTGTGTACTCCGTTTCGCCAGTTTCCTGTAGCAACTGCAAGACTGCCTCTAACTTCTTCAGCGGTGCCGCTCCCGTCACAGCCGGATTGATTTCTTCAATCCGAAGGTATATGTCAGCAATCATGTCGCAGGTTAGCGAGGATGCATTATGAACCCAAACCGGAGCTTCGCCGGCGAAATATGTGTGGAAGCCCTCAACTTCAAAGTTATACGTCGTAAATGAGCTCGTGGAAGGCGCCATTTCAACGGTGTTTCGGATTACTAGCGCTTTCTCGCCATTGTATAACAAGAGTTCGCCGCCAGGTCGCAGTTCAGATGCCAATGTAAACGCATGCCGTTTGCATTCCCAGAATGGGTGGACGCCGGTGCAAATGATATCCTTTGATGAGCCACTGTATTGTATGTGCCGGAGAACGTGAGGATGAGTTGTAACCGTCCGCACCACCATTCGGTACGACTGCTCATCGGTCATTGCATCGCGGGATAATACCCAATCGCCAGGCTTAATCGACTCAATAGGGCGAGATCCGGTACGGGTAAGTACAGGCGTACCGGCGATGAAACAGCATGGAATCCCTCGCAATTGGACTATGTAAGCCTGTATTTGAGCTACAACGTCCGCTCCCAATATATCTCCGCCTTTGGCGACAAGCTGGGTAAGGAAGTCGATTTCCCCAAGCTTTTCAAACTGCGTTAATTCAAGTAGTTCCCCACCGGCAAAGGTTATCAATATGTTAAAAGCGACGTTACCTATTATTTTTCCACGAGAAAAAGGTGATTGTTGATTGTACTTAGTCTGAAGAATCTTGATGACGCTGTAACTCAGCTGAAAGAATTTTATATACTTTTCGCTCATCCCTTTTAGCTTCGCAGTATCCCGCGTGTACAACGCATTGAGGAACGATGCCTCTTCAGTATTGGTCTCTGTCGTAATCTGCCAAAGAAATTTGGCTACGGTTTTTATAGTCTCGCTTCTGGCTTTGGCGATCGCAATATCTTTGGCAACAGTTGCTTTCGCGGTGTCGAAATCGAAAGCAATATCATAAACCAATACAATGTTGTCGGTCTGAACGCTAACTAGTGTCTTTACACCCCACCATCCTAACTCGACAGTGCCGGTTACTAGTGAGATTCCACCCTGCACCATTCCGACAGCGACGCCGCCCTCAAAGGCCGCCTCATCGCCAAGCATTCCAACGACAGAATTGTTGTCATTTAATGGCACATATGGCTGACCACTTAGGCGCGATATAGCCAAGGCAACTTCTGGGTTTGAACCAGTATCGTCCGACAAGTAGTAATTATTATCGGTGTACTTTACGACCTTTCGAGGACCTGCTATTGTATTGATCGTAAAATCGCTAGTGCCAATGACAATTGGGCTTCCAGTGACACGAACCGCCAAGGGATGGATTTCTGAACCTGTGCTCGTATATGTAAATATCGGGTCTCCTACGACAAACCCTGTCCCGCCGTTCGGATCGGGGGACAAAACAAATCCGACCTCAGCCGCTCCTGATGCGAAATAAACATTTTCCGTAGCAAGAACGTTGAATAAATTCAGCCCCGGGCGGAGATTAGAAACTTGGATACCGGTGGCGATGGTTCCTTTGTATGGGTACGGCTGATAGAGATTCGAACTTCTTCCTTTAGAGAATTGAACTTCTGCTGGGGTGGATTGTTCCGAATCGTTTGTAAATATTTGTATTGTATCAATTTTTCCATTTGGAGTAATGTCACAAACGCCAGAAGACACGGTTCCATTTAGCGTTAGATAGCCACTCATAGAACCGTCCGTCGACGGTGGATCGACGATCAATTTGGCGTCGGTCAAATTTACTAATGGGGACGGATCAGAAACTAAGACATCGGGCATTCCCGCCACGGTGCCACTCGGCTGAATCGCCACAACATCGACGCGATAGGGGCTTACTGTGAGAGTTACTAAATCCCGACAAATCTTTTTGTATGAATAACCATTTCCGGGATCGTACTCCATAACAATTTTCACGTCGCTTATGCCGGGACTTCTCGAAATCCCTTGCACATATAGTGCCTGTCCAGCCTGTGCATCGATTGCAATGGCTTGCACCGTAAGGCCAGAATCTGGAACGGCTGCCAGACTTGTGCCATTACCTGTCGGTTGCCACAGCGCAACCTTTCCAAAGCCATTGGCTGCGCCGGGCTGACAAACTTTGATGGTAACAGTACCGGTTACCTGATCGCCACCATTAGTGGGTTGTCGAACGACAATTTTAAGTAAATTTGGATCGTCGGTAGTGGGCGTGGTTGTGTCGTCAATAACAACTATCTCACCATCTTTTCTGGCGGTGGGGACGGGAGTCGAGCTCGCGTCGCGATTTGCGGACGAGACATCGTAAACATCCATACCGGCAGTCCAAACATCCACACTCGCCCAGAAATCCTTCCCCGTTGCTGTCGTCCCCGACTTCATCAGGGGATTGCCGTCAGCATCCTGCATTGAGATTCCGATAGCCTGGCCGCTTCCAGGTGCGGCGTATTGCATGCGCACTACATCGTGGAACGTGTCGCAATTCACTAGCCGGCTACCCACACCGCCATCCGCGCCAGTCGCAGTATCGAGCGTAGCCGTAAGCTTCTTTGTGTCCTCGCAAGTGGCAGCGGAAACATGCGTCGTCGTATCGGTCTCTTTGACCCAGTCGGTCTTGTAAGGGTTGCAGCCCACCAGAATGGAATCTCCAGCCTGGATGGCAATCTTGCCATTATCGCCGGGTTGAAGAATGATCGGGGCCCAGTTTATCTGGGGAGAAGGCGTGGAGGCATCGGTATTGATACCGCTGGCGACGTTTCCTGCGGCGTCCGTGGCCGTGTGTAAAAGTGGGAACTGGGTTGCTTGCGAGCCTATGCCGACACCGAAGATCACGCGGTTCGTCGCTGGGAACGTATAGGGCGCAGTCCAGGTCGATTGCGGGACGCCATACAAATCAGTCTGAGTGGTGGTTGCTACGAAGCCAGGCGTCTGGTTATCCGTCTTGGATCCAATTGCCACAGACACTGTTCCGGTGCCAGAGTCAACGACGGTTCCCGTGAGCCAACCCGGCGAGGTAAATACGTTGGGTGTATCGATGCTGCTCAAATTGTCCGCCTGGCTAAAGGTGAACTCAACCGGCGAAATTGTGTCGATCCAAATGCTGTTGGAATTGCTCGTTCCGCTAAGCCCGCTCGAAGTGTCGGTTGCCTGCGCCGACAGCGGTTGCTTGCCGTTCAGAAGCTGGTTCAGCGATCTTCCACCGGTACCGTTCCAGACACTGACTACAATTGAGAATGAACCGTCCGCATTGGCTGGACCACTGCCATATACGACGCCATTCGATAGTATGTTCACGGTCGCAGTCACTGGGGTCGAAGCCGATGTCACCGTGCCTGTAAATGTAATCGACTGCTGATTGGTCACGGTTCCGTCCGCGGGCGATGACAGCACGACTGTTGGAGGCTGGGCGTTGTTGGGCGGCGGTGGCGGCGTGCCTGTTACCGTTACTGTGAACGACCCACTACCGAGGTTGCCCGCTTGATCTATTGCTTGGACGAACACTGTTGTCGTCCCATATGGGAACGTCGCGCCGCTCTTGGGGTTGACGGTTACCTGTGGCTGAGGTGTGACAATATCCGTGGCAGTCGGATTCGCGAACGTCACGACTGCGCCGTCCAAGCCCGTTCCGGCTACAGTAATGTTCGCAGGAGTCTTTATTGTAGGCGGAGTCGTGTCACGCACCAACACCTCAAAGTTGGCATTCGCCGTGTTGCCAGAGGGATCGGTAGCCGTAACGGTCACTGTGGTCTTGCCCATCGGGAACGCGGAACCACTGGGCGGATCATACGTCATTGTCGGTGCAGCGCCACTGTTATCGGTAGCGGATACGGTATACGTTACCGACTGTCTCCCGGCCGGTGAGTCAGCCTCCTTGACAATGGTGTCTGGGACTTGGATGACAGGCGGCGTAGTGTCTTTGATCTTGACCCTGACGATGGCGACATGCGTGCCGCCCTGGTCATCAAATGCACGCACACGTATCCAGTGAGTTCCGGGCGGAGGATTGCAATATACATAGGTGTACAGCCCAGTGACCGGGTCCGGGGTTAGCTCCTCATCGAGTTTCATCATGCCTGGACCGTTAAAGTTGTCATAAAAGAATTCTACGTTGATGATTTTTCCAAGATCGCTGGTCGCATTTACGGTGATCGTTATATCATCCGATGATTTCAATTGAACGTCTTGCATCGGCGTTGTGATGGTCGCATTCACAGTGCTCAGACTCGATAAATGGATTCCGTTGCTGGTTGAGCCGCCATTGCCATTTGTCGTCATTCCTGCGCTACTTAATAGATGCCCATGATTATTGATATTGAGCGGGATCTGACCATTGGTCAAGCCAGACTCCATGTAGCGCACAGAATGAGTGTCGTGCATGTTCCTTATGACAGGGGGATTCGTGGATAGGTCTGGATAGGGCGTATCGGGCGACATATACCAACCTTCATAACCCAAAATATATGATTTTGGTGTAATCCAATGGGGATCATAGTATATATCGCCTGATTGGCTGACTGTGGTGCCGAAATCGTTGGTTTTGGTTCCGAACGGCCTGTTGCCATTAAAGTAGGACAATGCCTCGTTATTATAGTTCCAACCGGATTCTTCAAATGATAGAAAGGTATAGCCGTAGTGATCCCAGAGTGCGGCGGAGTATCCGTAAATCAACCAGAATCCACCGAAGAGATAATCCGCCTGCGCGAACTGATAAGGCGGAGCATTGACCCCGAAGATTACCTCCGCATTATTAATAGAGTCAAGATTCGTACTCGATTTTGAGGCCGTCAATTTCCCTAGATCTGTTACGACATCCTTGCCTCCGGCGCCCAACTCCCATTTAGATTGGGTGCCAATTACCTGCCCGAGATTATTGATGGCGAATGCGGGGAAGGGCAAGGCATGGAGAGCGTTATTGGTCCAGACGGCATAGTTGGAGGAAGACATGTTGTATCCGACCAATTGATTCAAATCGTTAAGTCCATACGGAGTAAAGCCATTACCATTCGTGGAAAGTCCCGGTGCGCTGCTCAGCACGATTGGGGCTCCCGGGGTTGGCCAGAAAACGTCATGAGGATTGGTTTGCGTGTATCCTACGAGGTAGCTACCTCCGTTATAAGTGTTGTACTGTGGAGTATTTGTCCATGTCTTGCCATAGGCACTTCCTTGACTATTGGTAGTAGTGGCGACACCGGAATTGCTTCCTGGCGGAAATTGCAGGACGGTAACCTGACTGCCGCTGCCAATGACGGGATCTGTTGCGGTATGAACGGGCGGATTCGCGATCGGACCTTGCGATGAGATGCTATAGAATACCGAGGTGCTTGGGTCGACGACAGAGCCGGAAAACCGTGTGCCGTTGGAAGACGCTGGATCGTTCGAGTCGTGGATGTCGGTAATGGACGCTGCGGATGGAGTCCATGCTTTGTATTTTACGTTTACAGAAAGATCGGCGGTTGCGGTGTTCAGACCACTTCCTAGCTGGGCTTCGAGTTGCCAGAATCCTGCCGGTAAATGAGCCAGAGAAAATGTATAGGTACCGTCGCCGGAGAACGTGGTCTGAGCGAACGTGGTCGTGAACTGATTAAGATCGGTACCCACCAGCTTGAGAGGTTTGTTTAGCTGCTCAGTTACGTCTGTTACGTTTACAGTAAAGGTGATCGAATCGCCCGCCGTAAAGTTGGCATAGTTGCCGTAAAAGATAGTGTATTGAGACGCGGAAGGGCTGGTGAAAGTAATATGCAATTTCGGAGGCGACACATAGAGCGTGAATGAGCCTGATTGCGTATTTCCAAATTTGTCGGTGAACGTCACGCCGATGGTATTGTTGCCGATTGGGAGCAGCGTACCGGACGGCGAACTATATGTTATTGTAGGCGATTTATCCAGGGGATCATTCAAAGCGAATGCCGAAGCTAAAGCTGGATCGGTGTAGTCAACCGTCCAACCGGTGGGTGTATTCGCCTCAGCAAAACTGAATTGCCCTACATTAAAACTGATGTCGGTCACGTTAATCGCGGCTATGGAAGTATTTCCTGCTTGATCGCGTGCTGACACTGTGACTGCCGCCGAAGTTCCCGGATAAAGGTAGTTTGGAGAAAAAGAATACGATGGATTTTGAGTAACATTATCTGTCACCTGGATAATGCCGTTTGGTGCGACGATCGGCACTGGGTAGTCGTTCGGATAAGCGTTAATCATAACGAAGTCTGAAGCAACGATAACAGGCGGCGTATTATCGACAGTGACGGTAGCCATTCCTTGAGATGCGCCGCTGTTAGCGAACACCTGGAACGTACCCTCATCGGTTCCTGCAAGAAAGTTCCCGTCACTTGAAATCGATCCACCACCGCTGTCGGTCCACACATAGGGAATGGTAACGGGCTGCCCCTGATCGTTAACCGCCGTGGCTGTAAATTGCTGAGTTGCGCCACTTTGAATGAATGCAGTTGCCGGTGAAAGCGTAATTGTCGGATCGACGACCGTGACCTGTGCGCTGGCGCTCACCGAGTAAGAATAGATAACACCACTCGCCGCGGGAACGTCTGCATATCCGGATGCTGAAATATTAAAGGTTCCAACCGTTTCGGCTGCCGTGAAGTTGCCATTGCCATCGATCGTGCCCCCGCCATCAACGCTCCAGGATAGCGACAGATCATTGTTGTTCAGCGTGTTGCCAAATTGGTCGTATAAGGCGGTGGTGAAAGACTGAAGATTGTCGAAGTCCACCACGACGCTACTGGGCAGGATTGAAAACGTGGGCTGGGCGTCCACTTCCAAGTCCGTCGATCCCGTCGCCGATCGCCCTTGTGTGTCTGTGACCGTGACAAGGAAATGGTAGATGCCGGGCGCGTTGAAGGTTGCTGTGTCGGACTGGGCTGTGTTATCGCTATTATCGCTGAACGTGACTTGAGCGGGGACCGGATCGGCAAGGCTCCACGTATATGTGAACGTTCCGTCATCATTGGAGACGGTCGCTTGGAGCGAAGCGTTCGTCGCCGTATTGTTTTCAGAAGCATAAACGGCGGCAATCATTGGCGCGCCGGTCACTGATACCCAGAACGTGGCTTGCGACGAGACAGCGCCCGTGGAAACGGTCAGAGTGAATGGACCACCCACTGTGTCTCCCGCGGTCAACAGCCCGGTGGAATCGACCGTTCCGCCGCCATCGACGCTCCAATTGAGTGTTACATCGGTCATGGGATTATTAAATTCATCGTATGGGATAGCCGTATACTGGCGCGTTGCATCCTGATAAACACTACCACCGCTCTCGCCCTGCATAATGATGTAAAGTGGAACAGAAACAACATTTACCGTGACACTACTCGTTACTGTTTGCTGATTCGCATTCTGAACTGTCACTTCGAAAGAGTAGACACCTGGGGCGGGGAAATAAACGAGCATGTCTTTTGACGAGTTGTCTCCGTTATCTCCAAGAAATGAAGTTGGCGCGGGAGGAGTTCCTGTCGTAGTCCAAGAGTAAGTCAGGTTGGCTTCGCCCGCATCGTCCTCTGCGCGCACATGCAGGTATGTTAAGCTATTCGTTATTGGGTTCTCGTCGGCATAGGCGCTTACTGAAATGGTTGGCGAGCCATCGGGGCCATCGGTTACCCATACGGTGGCATTACCAGTCAATGTTCCGTCTGACGCGGTGACGGTATATGGACCGCCGGCAGTGGCGGTAGCGGTAAACAAGCCTGTCGAGTCGATCGTTCCACCACCGGTGGTGCTCCAAGTCAGCGTAGGCGTATTGTCAAGAAGAGTCCCAAACTGGTCTGCGTCGACGCCACTAAACACCTGCGCGTTCGACACATGCAAAGTCTTATGCGCGGGCGACACCACCACCGTCGATGCCGTTGATACCACATCAAGTTCAATGCTGCTGCTGGCGGTTAGCCCTTGATTATTTACGACGGTCACCTGAATTGTATAGTGACCGACAGCCGAAAACGTGGCAGTTGCTTGATTGCTGCTCGAATTGAAGCTCACGTCGGCAGGCGGTGTGCCCACCGTGCCCCATGAATAATACGAGATATTGCCGTCGCCCAATGGGTCTTCTGCGGTCACGGACAAGCCTACCGAAGCGCCGGTGACGGGATTTTGCGCGGCTTGAACTGGAACCACGATCTCGGGCGGCGCGTAGATCATGAACTGCGTCGTCGCCGTCGCACCTCCATATGTAGCTGTGACCGTGAATGGCCCGCCTGCGGTCCCTTCTGGCGTAAACAAGCCCGTATTGTCGATACTACCGCCGCTAGACACCGACCATGTCAGGTCCGTGGGCTGCGTTGCAATGGTCTGATAGAATTGATCGATAACTTGCGCTGTAAACTGCTGCGTTTGATTGGTTGCGACAGTGACAAAATAAGGCGGATTCGCACTTGGAGTCAAATAAACTTTTGTCGCGACAGACTGAACTTCGACTGAGGCTTGACTGACTGTGCTCAAACTGGTGATGGTGTCGAGGATCCTGCATTGCAGCGTATATTCGCCGGCTTGATAGAAGGTAACGGTTGCATTCTTTGCATCGTTCGTATTATTCGGAGCGGCGAATCCATTGACAGAGCCCACGAAACTCCAACTATAGTTCAAATTAGCCTCTCCAGCCGCATCGCCGCCAAGCACCGACACATTGCAGGTGGTTCCTGTTACGACATTAGGAGTCGCGGCAGCCGGTGTAACAACGTAAGGAGGCGAAGCAGTGTAAAAAATTGCGTAGCTGCTGATACCGCCGTAGGACGCTGTGAGCGTGAACGGACCACCGGTCGTACCTATGGCAGTAACCAGCCCGTTGGCATCCACTGTGTTTCCACCATCCACAGACCAGGCAATGTCTGAGGGATTTGGTACGATGGGACCAAAGAATTGGTCGTTGACTTGAAGAGAGGCCGCCCCCGATTGGCCTATCGCGATGTAGCCCGGGGCGAATACATATATGAATGAGGGGACCGGCGTAACGGTAACCGCGACGCTGCTGGTGCTAGAAAGGCCCTGCAGATTCGTGGCGGTGACCGTGAATATGTAGTCTCCGGCTTGCACAAAATTAGCGGTGCAGTTCTTTGCGGAGTTCGTTCCATTCTCTGTCTCTGTGAAAAAAACAGTCGCAGGACCAGTGCTGGACCAAGTGTATGTGACGTTAGCTTCTCCGCTGGCATCGCTCGCAAGTGTTGCAAGTACGGTCGAATTTCCAGTGACGGGATTGGGTTGGGCTTGAGCGGCCTGAACAAAAATAGGATGTCCATAGATCGTCACGGCGGCGGTCCCGCTCAAAGCGCCTCGCGTAGCGATAACATTGAACGTTCCGGAAGCCGCCGGGTCCGCGATGTAGACACCCGAACTATCAACAGTTCCGCCGCCGCTTGTCGACCAGGTGATATTGTCGATCGGGGTCTGATACGCATTTCCAAACTGATCGAGTCCCCCTGTCACTGCGAATTGCTGCATCGCCCCTGGGTAGATGGAAACAGAGGCGGGGGAAACGGCCAGGGATGTAGCGACGCTGTCGACTTCCACTGACACGCTGCTTGTCGTATTGGAAAGGCTTCTAACGTTTTGGATCGTCACCTGGAAGTTATAGATGCCTGGCGCGCTGAAATGCGCCGTCGTGGTTTTCGCGGTATTCGTTCCATTGACGTCGTAGTTCACCGGGGCCGGAGCAGAAATCGTGGACCAGTTGTAGACCAGATAACTTTCGCCGCCGATATCGTTACCTAGGGCGGATAGAACGGTCGTCGCCAGTGTCGAAGGATTGGGGTTGGCCATCGCTGGCGCGACAACGACCGGGTTGCTAGTGACCCGAACTCTGAAGTGGGCGAGATTCACGTTGCCTGCCGCGTCGACCGCGATGACCGTGACGACCGTATAGCCGATTGGAAAGAGTGTTCCGCTGGCTTGGCTGTATGTAACGGTGGGGGTTGGCGTTCCGGCATCAGTCACGGTAGCCGTGTAATTGACAATAGCGCCGTTTGCCCCGGTTGCAGGCGTCTCAACATCGGCGACGGTGATCGCAGGCGGCGTGGTGTCTTGCACGATGACATCGAAATTTGCCACGGCCAGCCCGCCTAAATGGTCGGTGACGGTGGCAGTCACCGTTGTGGTCCCAATTGGAAACTGCGTGCCCGGTTGTTGAGTATAGGTGACTATTGGGCTAGGATCGAGTGGGTCGACAACAGTCGCTACGGGGAAATTGACAATAGCGCCACCGGGGCTGGTCGCTTCGACAAAGACCTGCTCCTGCACTACGACCGTAAGAGGCAGAACGACGGTTACGTTAAATGAAGTTGTTGCTGTATTGCCCACGATGTCGGCGGCGCTGACCTGTACATTTGTAGTGCCGATTGGAAATGTTGAGCCCCCTGGCAAGCTGTATGTGATCGTGGGCGCTGGATCTACGGAGTCGGAAACAGTGACTGACGCGGGGTAAACGACTGCGCCCGCCGAGGAAGTAGCTTGAACGACCATATCATCAGGCGGCGATATCACGAGCCGGGACGACACGATTACATTGAAGTTCGCGCCGACCGTATTCCCTGCAATGTCCCGAGCTGCAACAAATACGACGTTGGTTCCAATGGGAAATAACGTATTGCTGGCCTGACTATAGGTAAGGATGGGGGCTGGATCGATCCCGTCTGACACTGTAGCGGGCGGATAGTATGCAATGGCGCCATCGGGCTCCGCGGCTTGTATGTTCACGTCATCGGGTGGCGTGATCGTTAGCGGCGACAATATCGTCACGTTGAAAAACGCAGTGGCCACATTCCCGGCGTGATCCGTTGCAATAACAGTCACCACCGTCGTTCCTACAGTGAACGTGGCGCCGGACGCGGGGCTGTAGCTGAGTATAGGATTTGTGTCCACTGCGTCAGATACAGATGCTGAAGGCAGGGTGACCACCGCGCCGTTGGCCGTGGCCGCTTGAGTGACGTAATCCGCGGGCGGAGTAATCACGATTGGATTCGTAACGGTCACATTAAAGGATGTTGAAGCCGTGTTTCCAGTGGCATCCGTGGCTATGGCGGTAACGGTTGTGGTTCCGACAGGGAAAGGCGTCCCAGAGTTTTGGCTGTAAGCGATGGTGGGCGATGGATCGATCAGGTCTGTTGCGGTTGCCGCAAAAGTTGCGACAGCGCCATTGTTACCCGTGGCTTGAATCGTAATGTCTTGCGGCGCCGTAATCGACATCACTGGCGTGACAGTGACATTAAAGGTAGTTGAAGCGGTATTTCCGCCTGAATCTGAAACGCTCGCAATAACGGTCGTTGTGCCAATTGGGAATGCCGACCCGCTAGCTTGACTCAGCGTCAGCACAGGCGCTGGATCGAGCGGATCGCTGATCACGGGTGAAATATTGACAATCGCGCCGTTGTTTCCCGTTGCTTGGACGGTGATGTCGGCTTGGGCAATTGATAGCGAGGGCGCAACCGTCACCGGAATAGATTGCGTCAGCGTTGTGTACACGAGACTATGGTCATAAAACCCTGTGTCCTGGTTGAATGAGGCGGCATCCTGCAGGACTGCAATTTCGCTGACTGTAACATTGGTCAAGCCACTGGGAATGATGGTTCCATTCGCAGGACTTAACGTAATCGCTACGGGATCGGGATCTGGGTTAAGCTCAGGGATTGAAATATTGATGGTTGCATTGTTGTTCGTGGTTGCCGGCGCTGTGATGCTTTGAGGCACTACCGTGATGTGAAAGAACGTCGAATCGGAATTTTGATCTTGATCGGTCAGGTTCGCCGTGATTGTAGTCGTGCCAATGGGGAAATATGTGCCGCTCGCCTGACTATATGAAACGGTCACATTCTCCGGCGAATTGATATCGCCATTATTAGAAGATACATAGTGAATATCATTGTAAGTGACATAGGCGCCAAAGTTATCCGTCGCCGACACTAAAATATCGGGGGGCCTGAATGCGGTAATTCTGGGCGTTGTCGCAATCGTGAAGTATCCTACGGGCCCCTGGACGCCGTTCGCGTCGGTGACGGTCATGTACCACTTGGTTACGCCTATGGGAAATCTGTTGCCATTTGGATCTGCCGGAGGATCGAATGTAAATGTGTATGAGGTGTAAGGAGTTGAGATTTCGAAACCGCCGACCGAAAAGGAAGCTTTAAAGCCGTTGATAAGATTCGTAGCATATATTGGGAAACTCATGTTGTCGGAGTCGGCAGGGCCGTTTTCAGAACCAAGACTTACGAAAAGGTCGGTAATCTTGGTCCCCGAAATGGAAGCGAAATACATTTGAGGCATTACTGTGACCGTAAACGGCTCAGTATCGGTGTTCCCGAGAGCGTCCGTGCCGGTCGCGTTTACAATTGTTGCTCCAGCCGGGAAGTAAGAGCCGGATGGAATACTATACGTGATTGAACTTGGGCCGGGACCTTGATTGACAATAATTTGGGGATATTGATAAGTGATGGTGGCGTTGTTGATTGGTGCAGTGGGGTCCGCGCCGCTACTCAGATCGACCGTGATATTTTGAGGGTGAATCGAAAAGGGCGGATTGACTGTAACATGAAATGATGAAGTTAACGTCCAGCCGAACGCGTCCGTCGCAGTGACGGTTACAAGGGTCTTACCCACGTTGAATGACGTACCATTGCCGGGATTATAGGTAATGACGGGCGCAGGATCAAGCGAGTCAACTGCGATCGCGGGCGGAAAAATGACTGTCGCAGAGTTGTTTGATTGTGCGTACACGGAAATATCGGCAGGCGGGATGATGGCCGTGAGCGGGGAGGTATCGCGGTCCGTCACCGTCACATTAAACGACGTCGTTGCGGTCAATCCTGTCAGATCGGTGGCGGTCACGAACACAGTGGATGTGCCGAGCGCGAAGTACGTTCCAGGATTTTGGGTGTAAGTGACGACCGGGGCCGCATCGAGCGGATCTACGACAGACACACTGAAGTTGACTAACGCCGTATCTTGGGGCGTCATTGCTTCCAACGTAATGTCTGGCGGCGGTGTTAGAGACAGTGGTGAAGTTACAATGACGTTGAAGATGGCGCTTGCCGAATATCCTGCGTTGTCGGTCACAGAAGCGGTGACGGCGGTGGCGCCAATTGGAAAGAGCGTCCCGCTGGACTGGCTATAGGTGATGGGAGGCGCACCATCGACAAAATCATTCACGACGATGGGCGCAAAGTTCACAATTGCACCAGCGGGACCGGTGGCGAATACCGTTACGTCTGCGGGTTGAACCAGCGTCAACGGCGTTACGGTGATGTGGAAACTGGCCGTCGCCGCATCTCCGGCCGTGTCGGTCGCGTTGATCGTTACCGTTGTGACTCCGATTGGCAGTAGGCTACCGAGAGGTGTGCTGTAGGTGACCTGTGGCGCGGGATCGAGCACATCGGTGATTGTCGCCGCAGGATAATTGGCCACGCCGCCATTTGCATTCGTAGCAGGAATAGTCAAATCTGCGGGAGGAGTTATCGAGAGCGGAACGACTTGAACACTAAAGCTGGACGTCGAGACGTTACCTACGGCATCTGTCACCGTGATCACCACGGATGTTGCCCCAATTGGGAACTGTGTGCCGCTGGGCCGAGAATAAATGACGGTTGGATTCGGATCGACCGGGTCAGCGATCACCGCCCCCGGGTAATTGACCACTGCTCCGTTTGCATCTGTCGCCGCGGCCACGACGTTGGCCGGTGGCGTGACGCTCAACGCGGTAGTTGTTGTAAAATCCGCCTCAGCACTCCAGCCGCCAAATCCGAATCCGTTTCCAGCGCGCACGTAGAAGCGATAGGCGTGCAGCGGCGTCAGCGGGGCGGATGGAACAAACGTGGCGCTGGTCAATGCTTGTTGGCGAATGAGTTGACTGACGTTCGCAGTTACATCGTCGAGCCAAAAATCGTATACGGCAGCTCCGGGCACGGTCGACCACGTGAATGTCGGCGTTAGAGAAATGCCAGTTCCGCTAGGTTGAAGATTCGTAGGAATCTGAGTTGGCGGCGCAATGGGTCCAGTTCCGGTCGCAAAAATCTGGGCGGGGGACCAAGGACCGTAACCGAATCCATTACCCGCGCGCACATACGCGTTGTACGAACTATTATCAGGAAGCGGCGTGGTCGGAATAAAACTTGTCCCGACGACTTGCTGATTTCTGAGGATTTGTGACTGGCCGGTAGTGACTGAATCCACCCAGATATCGAAATAGGCTGCCCCATCCACGGGCGTCCAAGTGAATGTGGGCGTTGTCGGATTTCCAGTCCCGGAGGGAGCCGTAAACGATGGCGTTCCTGTGGGCGCCGTAACAGGCCCAGTTCCTGTAGCAAATGTCTGCGCCGGTGACCATGGGCCATATCCGAATCCGTTGCCCGCTCGAATGTACGCGTTGTACGAACTGTTGTCAGGCAGCGCTGTGGTCGGGGTGAAACTCGTTCCGATGACTTGCTGGTTTCTCAGGATTTGAGACTGACCTGTAGTTACAGAATCAACCCAGATATCGAAGAAGGCCGCCCCGGCCACGTCACTCCAAGTGAATGTGGGTGTGGTGGGATTTCC
>Ga0206927_1088_pt1 | contig 20482 bp, 20 predicted proteins | sample Alteio_BWOrgHeat_60_FD_153249 | JGI IMG/M metagenome (GOLD analysis project Ga0206927, IMG submission 153249) | Enriched cells from forest soil in Barre Woods Harvard Forest LTER site, Petersham, Massachusetts, United States -... | ecosystem: Environmental > Terrestrial > Soil > Temperate forest >... | reverse complement strand
CGCCGAACAAATTATACCCCCGCGCCGGCGCCTTGTTCTGCCGGCTAACATAGATCAGAGCAGACTGATGCGCTCTCAATTCCACCGCCACGTTCGATTTTCGCCCCAGCGGCGAACTTTCCCCCTTCTTCCAATCGAACAACCATGCCGTCTCCGCGCCAATCAGTTCCTGGACTGGATACTCCTCCCGCACCGTCGCCGCGGAGGGATTGACGACCAGCACGGCCGACGCGCCATTGGCGTAATCTCGCACCGCCACTTTCAAGTTCTTCTTCTCCGACCAGTACGGAAAACGGCAACTCATCTGTTTTTTTCCCGGCTGCAGGAACCGCCAGAGCCGCAGATAGTCCAGCGGCACTTTGTGGAAACGATCGCTGGTGGTGATGAATCCACCCAGCATGGCATCCCAGTAGGCGAGCGTATACGCCTCATCCCGGGTCAGTTTGGATTGCAGACCGGAGTCAACATCACGCAGGAAGATGCAGTCCGGGTCGTTCTGCCATAGCACCTGATGCAGGTAATGCATCGTAAATGCTTCCTGGATGAGGTTGCCGTGGCTCCCCTCGCGCCAGCCCGCCGGCACGTCATTCGAGATCCGGGCCGCGTCCGCGTAGCCGACGAACGGCGGATAGGTCGCGATGCAGGCCAGCCAGAAACTTTCCGGACCGATCTCTTCACGGATCATTTTGTTGACGTCCGTCACATGCTGGATGGACGTCGTGCGGTTGTCGTACCGTTTGAACCGCGTCCGGTCTCGCAGACCCCATTCCATAAAGTCGGTCTTGTAGTAGCTGATCCCCCATTTCCGGTAGGTGCGAAACACCTGTCGCAGGTACTCAAATGCCCCAGGATGGGTGGTGTCGAGGATGTTGTGCAGATAGCCATCCAGTTCGCGTTCGATATGGATACCGCCATCCGCGTTGCGCAGCAGCCATTCGGGATGCTCCTGAGATGTCTGGCTGATGCTGGCGACACAGAATGGAGCGATCCAGATTCCGGCCTTGTACCCGGCCCGCAGCACGGTGTTGGTCATGTGCTCCAGGCCGTGGGGATAATTTCTGTTCGCAATCAACCAGTCGCCGTAGACACAAAAACCCCCATCGATCTGGATTGTATCGATCGGAATTTCGGGTTTGACCGTCCCCAATCCGGCCACCAAATCATCCAGATGTCCCTGAGTATAATTATTCAGAAATTCCCAGAATGTACACACCTGGTAGCGCGGCCGGTTGTCGAAGGCGACCTTGTTCTCCCGGGCGATATTCTCGGCGAATCGACGGTACGTCGGGAACGGATCGCTCCCGGCCAAGAAATGCAGATCGGGCAAATCGAGCGGCGCTTTCAGAGTTAATTCTTCGGTCGCGAATCCAGCTTCGAACAGGATGTCATTCGATTCTAGATGGCGATCCACCAGATTGTAGCGATACGGGCGATTGCGGTAAGTGCTCCGCTGCAGGAAGCGATCGTGCTTGTACGCACCAATCGCCACAGCCTGTCCGGACGCAGTGAGAAATCCGGAGGCGAGATAACTGTCGTAGGACCACGCCTCGTCGGGCTGATGCGACTCGCGTTTCACTGGCGTCACCGGAAAATCGAAGATCCCACTGGGACCGGAAAATCCGATGCCCTGTTTGAAGTACCGATTGGCGCCCTGCACCCGGGCAAAGGCGATGGGGTAGAACCAGTGCGGAGCGACAGGCACATCAAGAACGGATTTCAGAATCAGCGCATCCCCATCGGAGGTGAAGCCCAGTTTGATCGTGCCACCGTTCACGTGATAGGTGATTTCTCCGCCTTCCGCGCGGCGTTTGACCTTCACGGACTTGGAGAAAATCGGATGTCCATTGAACGCGGGATAACAATCCACCAACCCTATGTCTCTGGACGTGTACGCAAACGACCCGTCATCATTCAGTGTCCAGGCCGCACGCTGTTTCTGGAATGGCGGGGTTTGTTTCATGGTGTGATTGATCCTCGCTAGCGATTCTTCGCCTGAGTGCGACCAGATTTTGAGCGGCTTGCGGTACTACCAACGTTTACGACTGTTGGATTAACGCACACGGTTTGCGCTTATTTGGGTGTCCGGTTTGCGATAAATGCTGGAGGATTATTCTGGACCATTATTTGAAATCGGAGGTGCTCCTATCGATTGGAATTTTCAGGAGATCGCGCCGCGAACCTCCGGTGCTGACGTACGCGCCCGCCGAGCCGCAAAGGCCCTTGATCCGAACTGCTCCGTCCTGCGTGCCGAAAAACGATTTTCCAAGGCCTGCTACCGCACCCCACGCACTTCTTTGCATCGCAGCATCCGCGAGCGATTTTCAATCATGGCGGAACGAAACAACACCTGGCCTGCCGCGCCGCTATTCCTATTTGCTCGTACTCGTACTCGTCTTTGTGCCGGTACCGGTGGCCGTGATGGTGTCAGTTTCCGTTATGGTGATCGTGCTGGTGCTGGTGGTGCTAGTGTACGTGTACGTGGAAGTGTAAGTACCGGTGCCGGTGCTGGTGGTCGTGCTCGTATACGTGTTGGTGCCCGTCGCGGTGGCCGTGCCTGTCCCCGTAACCCTGCCCGTGGTGGTGGTCGTTCCGGTGAGCATGCCCGTGCTCAAACCGGTCCCCGTAACCTTGCCCGTGCCGGTGGCGGTGCCCGTGCCCGTGAATGTGTCCGTCGCGGTGGCCGTGCCTGTCCCCGTGGTCGTGGTCGTTCCGGTGCCAAAGATAGTGAGCGAGCCCGTGCTCTTTAGATCCGCCAATGCTTGTGACGGTGAAGTGCTCACCGCGACCGCCAGCACACTCAGCGTGAGCAGCAGTAACATTACGTTTCGAAAATTCATTTCTCCCGCCCTTTCCTAAGTATTTCTCCAGTACGCTGCTATACTATCCGCTTCAGCATAGTTGCGCAATGGGAGCATTGTCAAAACTTGTTCTATTTGATACATTAAGAAAGGATCGAAAGCTTCAGGTCGGAGTAGGAATCATGGTTGCCATATCCCGCTCCACGGATCCGGACTGGCGGGCCTACCCCATCTGGCTCTTACCTCAGGTGATGCCACTATACTATGGCAGAGGGGTCCCGTTTCAATTCGCGGATGGAGCTTGGGGGTGGACGAACATCTTCGAGTCCATGGTTGATCCGAACTGAAGAAATCGAATTTGTCGCCTACATTCATCTTTGAAATTGTGGGCGGCTTCAAGGGTTGAGCCACAGTATAGCACCGGCTCCAAACATAAAAGGATCAGCGTCGAAAGATGAATTTGGAACCATCTCGTCTTTGCCTTCGTCTCGTCCATGCCCTGCATTCTACCGCCGCGCGGCCAGCCATCCATTCCCGGCGGCTGCTGCGGTGAGGCAGCGCTCAAGAAACGATCGCCGCAACGTAAAGGGGTCGTTTGGTGGTACGCGTGCCGAGTGACTGTATTGAAGTGTGTCGACACGATCAACTCCCCTGAAGCTTCCGAGTTTTATGTATCAAATATAACAAGTTATGTCAATGCTTCCATTGCGCACCTGCGCTGAAACGGGTATATTGGGCCGGCTTGATTTGGAGTTGTCCCATCTATTGTACAACACATTTGCTGTGCGTTGTAAGCTCATGCTCGAAGCGAGATGTACAACACTCTGCTGACTCGTGGATTCGTGGTAGACGGTCACATGAATGACCCCCAGGGGCTAACATGATGGGAGAAAACAGTGGCCTCTGACACTATTGGGCACCTTCAATCAGGCCCCGTGGACCGTCGGTGTGTCACACAGCATCGCCCCTTTGTTCAGTACTTCCTGAATGTATGGTTTTGGATTGTTGGCCTTCTGTTTATTGTTGCCGCAGGCGTAAAGGCTGCTCAGTTTTCACATTTTCTCATGGCGTTTAATGAATATCGAATGATTCCTGGAGAGTTCTCCAGCTTAGCGGTATACGTGCTATTGATCCTGGAGGCGGTTGGCGGCGCAGCGCTATTTGTTGTTCGCACGCGGCGCCTGGGAGTCGCGCTATGTTGCGGACTACTTATACTTTATGCGAGTGTCATTGCCATAAGCCTGCTGAATGGTTTGAACTTCGACTGCGGTTGCTCGTTGCCAATGTTACCAGAATCCAAGATCACGTGGGGCCTTGTTGCGCGGAATGTCGCGATGATCTGCGGGTTGGCGACTCTATGGTGCTGTTCCGAAGGACAGTTGGCTTGGCCGCGTCTTAAGGAGCAGGGCCGCTCGCAAATCTGGGTCGCGGCCGTCGTGCTGGCGATGGGCATTACTATTCTGAAGTTAAAGCAAAGCAATAATATCTTGATTGGGCAGCTAACGTCGCCGGCCGACCTCGAACTTGGCGAGAAAGTTGCATCCTTCGACGGGCAACAAGTAGGCGGCGCCTCCGAAGTAATCAGTTTTGGGGAAGCTGATAAGACCACTCTATTAATATTCTCCGCCCGTTGCCCGCATTGCGAGGCGGTAATCCCGGTTTGGAATCGCCGTACCGTATCCGCAAGAATTGGAGAGCGATTCATCGGTATTGCAATCAACTCCCGCGATGAGGTGGAAACATTCGTCAAGGTGCATGAGCTTTCGTTCCCAGTTTATTTACCGACCGACCAACGAGGATTTGTCAGAAATTTTAAAGTTTTGGCCGTACCGCGTGCTATCGAAGTGGGGCGTGATGCGAGGATACGACACATCTTTGAAGGCGAGTCTCAAACGGCGCTAGAGCCGGTTCATCGGGTGCTGCTTCCTTAGAAAGGGAGAACATGAAAAACGCAGTTAGAATTGCAACAGTGTGCGCGGCGATTTTATTTTCCGCTATTGGGTTCGCCAGCGACGGTGTGGCGGCCGGTAGCAAAGTTGTATACGCCGAGCAACTCTTGAGAACGCCGTCAGGCGGCTGTATTACGTGTCCTCGACCCCATTGAGGCGGTCACGTAAGGAGTCCGGAGAGAACAGTGATCACTGTCACGCCGGGATATTCCCTATGCAGCGTATCATTCTTCAATGAACGCGGATTCTGCCAGTCGTCATTCGCCCCCTTATTGGGATGATCCTCCTACTATCCGGATGCCGTTCTCATTGGAAAGGTCACACTGGCCAGCAGCGCTCTCGTGGCGCTCCAGTTTGAGCAGTTAGCGCCTTCGCGCGAATCGAAGCTCAGTACCTTCCTCCCACGCGCATCCGTTGGCGGTCAGCTTTCTCGTAGTTAACCCACTTCCTGACAAGCTGGATGCTCGTCCAGGTCTGTGGGCCGTGGGCCGCGAGCCCACGGCGACCCGGCGTTCAGATGGCCGGCGAGAACGTGAGTTGGGGCTACTAACCACGCGGCGACGTAGGTCGCCGCACCCTCCCATGCTCGTCGACCCGCCTTCTCCGCATCAGCATTCGCGTGATAATTTGGACACATGGAATCCTTCAGATCCGTTCTACCTTATACTCGCGCCCAATCGCAACGCGACGTCCTCGCCCAAAAAGCCTTTCGACTTCAATTCGCGTCGCGCTCGAACGATTTTCGATTCAACAACGTGCAGCGTGCGGCTCCGCCCTATTCCGCAACCGCTTGCCCGATCCAACCAATCAACCCACTCCATCCACTTTCTTTCCGATCGCTTGACCCACACCAATGTTTTCGCATGGCTAACACCAAAACCATGCGCCACCGACCGCATCGCCCCACTTCGGACTACGCTCTCCAGTGCCGCTCGAATGATTCCTTGGCTTTTTTACTCAGCTGAAATCGGCGGGGCGATCCAGTTCATGTAAATAGGTGGCATTACTTGAGTATTGCGGCTTTCCACGCCAACTGTACCGTCTTCGTCCTGAAATGCGCCGTCGAACTCCTGAGAAGTGCTAATCGGATTCGCATTCACGCTCGATGAAACTGATACAGCACCCAGGTATAGTCCAGTGACAAGTGCGAGTAGAACTTTACTTGTAAACATGTGTGCCTCTCCTCATTCTCAAACAACGTCTCAACTTTGTGGCAGAGCCAGCGGCCCCGAAAAACCGATCAAAAATTGTCGTTGTCGCTTGCACTATCGAGTAATTTGGGCGGGGATACGGGAGTCGCCGTGGCGTGCACACGCTGCATGCGCTCTTCCTGATACTTGATCTCGACGGCTCTCATGTAGGTCCGCATCTGCGTGCGTTGCTCCTTGGACAACATCGCATAGACTTGTTCGTCGCGCTCGCATTGCAGCGTTGTCATGGCCCGGGAAAATTCAGTCGGACTGAGCTGCTTGGTCGAAAACTTCGAGAAGATTTCCCGGCTTTTTGTCACTGCGGATTTGTTAAGAGCCTCAATCTGCGACCATTGGTCATCCGTCAAGCCAAGCGTCGCTTTCAGGCCACCATCCAGTGGCATGAAAAGTAAATTGATTGTACCGGACTGCGTTTTTGGAGTCCTGGCATCCGCTTGCTCCGGGATGAATTCGGCATGCTTCAATTGTTCAATTATCTTTTGCTGGTTGGCCATATCGTTTGAAAGGCGTTCAATTTGCTCCTGCAGTCGCGGCTCCAGCGCCCGCTGGGACAGCCCTCTCCACGCGAATCCCGTGAGGAGTAGAGCAATAGCCACGACAATAATTGGTACTCTTGTTGACATAATGGTTCCGATTTCCCCGCCGTTCGCCAAGTCCTCAGCGTTGAGTCTCCCCAGGCGAATTTATTACAAATGCGCGACCAATGACCCCTGTTCCTAATTTAGCGTAATAGCCAAAACCGTGATAAATGGCTATCGGATTTCCGTACGCAACGATAATAGCCTGTTTAAGCATGTTGCGCAATGAGAGCATTGCCAAAACTTGTTATAATTGAGAAGTCAGAAATCGGACATTTCGAGGTCTTATCGTTGACGCAATCGTTCTTAAGCCCGACTCCTCGTTGGAGCGCGGACTGACGTCCCAGGTTCACATTCACGTGGAAAGTTTGCTCATAGTTCGACAAAAAATCGGGAATCACCGTCCAAGAGTCGCTGGCTGTTTATTGGCTCGTGAAGATCGGGCTCGGGATCGCCTAGAGTCTAAATTATTGTAAATATAAATATTTCTATCGACGCAATCGTTGGTGTACTTGGATACATGATAACAGAGTTTTTTGTGATTTCACGTGGAGGAGTTAACAGTGTCCAGCAGCGCATGGTCCGTAAAACGCAGTCTGTGGCGGTTCGCCGATGACGGCGGCGCCGGGGTGGCTCTGGTGCACACCCACCGCTTCTCCGCGCCGGTGAAGTTATCGGGATTCGAATTACCACGCTGTTGGGACTCAACCGGCAACGAACGTTTTCTGCGTTCCCTTCGTTTGATGGTAATTGCGCCTGGGGGCAGCGAATGGAATGAGGTATGGAGCAACGAGGATTTGCCCGCCAGAGCCCCGTCAACGATTCGTTTTCAGATTATACCCGCATTAGCGGCGCGGCTGGAGGCCTGGCGTATTCACCCGCCCGCCCGGCAACCAAGGGCGTCTTCTTTGCGTGAAGATACGGTTGAGCCCCTAAGCATTCTCGATGGCAACTCAGCGCACGGAATCTTCCGCTGGATTACCGAGCCTATGGAAGACGCTGCACGATCCAGTGTGATTGTTCCTTGGCAAGCGACGGTGCTGCCGGAAATCGAAATTGTGCCTCCTTCACCAGGAGTTGCCGTTTTCCGTCACGGCGACTCTGTAGTTATGGACAATGGATGGTTGCGCATCGGGTGTTCACTGGAGCGCCCGCGCCTAACGCACCTCGGCTGGGACCAGCTCGGCGCTGGCCGTCAGTTAGATAACCTTCTTGCGTCGCCTGAGTTTCCCGGGTCGACGATGCGCCATTGGACGGCGGGCAATGGTCCAGTTGTGGTCACGCCTTTGTGGCGGTCGGCGCCCTCACGAGTAAGTGCTGATAAAATTCAAGCCTCGGGCTCGCGGGTGACTTGGAAGAAGGTGCATTTGGCAGACGGAATCGCCTTGGATGCATCGTTTGCGCTCAGTAGCACAAGCCTTGAGATTGAACTGACTTTGAGCGTGTCTAACGAACTGATCGCCGTGGATGCCGAGGCTTGGCGTTTGAATTGGAATCTTCAACGCACGCTGGTCAGCCATTTGGCTGAGATTCATCAACCCTTCGTGAACGGCCGCCGTGGACGATGCCGATTTCCTGCCATCTTGCATGCGCCAAACTACGGGAGCGTGCGGGTCGAAGTTGAGACGGGCGATCCCACTCGGAACTTTCTCATTGTCGATTCGAACCTCGCAGCCTGCCAAAGCTGGTGCGGCATCGAAGTTGGCGTCGAGCCGCTGGCAAATGGCGATGTCCGCCTGCAACGCGGTGATCATCACATTCGGCTGACTTTGCGCCGTTGTGAGGTCGTGCCAGCCGGCGCTGCCGATCTCCCAGCCGTGCGCAGATCTTGGGCGAGTGGTTTCGCATTCCAGCCTGAGGGCGTCGGTATGAGCTGTACTGCTGTGCACAGCCTCGCCTGGTTTCAGATGCATCAGTTTGCCGATCACGCCAGGGCTACGGATGGCCCTTCGGGCGAGTTGATGCGTTCGTTGACGCGCTACACCCTTGAATTGGGTTTGCGCGGAGCGCCCGGCTACGGCTCCCAGCATTGGGGATTTGCGGATACCGACTCTTCAATTTCCATCGCGGCAGGCGTACTTGCGGAGGATGCGCCTGCCGGATGGGCCGAAACCATTTGGCCGAGGCTACGAGAGGCTGGACAAAGAATTCGGGCATCCCAGCGCGAGGGCTTGGTGACCTGCACCGCATATACTGGCAATCGAGGAGAACGTCGCTGGTCAACGAACTGGTGGGACACGATCTGCTTCGGCCATCAAGACGCTTATGCCAATGCGCTCGCTTGGCGCGGACTAAAGATGCTGGCTCGCGTAGCGTCACGTTTGGGCGATCGGACCGAGGCTGATGCGTGTGCGAACGCCGCCGCGCAATTAAAGCAAGCGTACTGGCCAGCCTTTCGGCATCCCGAGAGTGGCTTGGTCTCGGGCTGGCGCAGCGCCGACGGCGAATTACACGATTACTCCTTTCTTTTTATCAACGGTATCGCCGTCTACGGCCTGGTTCCCCACAACTCCAAAATTGCGTTGGTGCACAGAATTGAGGAAGAACGCATGAAAACGGGGTTTAGCAGCGCTCGCTTTGGGCTTCCAGGTAATTTGCGTCCAATTCCGGCAGCAGAATGTGCGCGGGGGCATGGTGACGAAGACGGGTTTGGCCGATTCCAGAATGGAGGCATAACCGCATGTATGGCCTACCACTGGGTGCGCGCAATGGGAATGACCGGGTGCGCTGGAGTTCGCGGCATAGAAGACGAATTACTCGCCGGATTCGAGGATCGTCTTTTTGGCTGCGGCATCAATGACTACAGCGAGTTTCGCTGTCGCGATGGCGTTCCTTGCGGCATCGTAGGCATGTTGACGGACCAATTCTACGTGCTTCTTGCTATCCTACAGAATCGTGGAATGGTTCCGCCATTACTATTGGAATAGGCGCCGAGTGACCATTCATCCATCGACGGCATGCGGTAAAGCATAGGAATATGGCGACGAATCAGGCGTAAAGCGTTGCCATCCCTACATGCGGTTCGCCAAAATCCGGGACTGCCATCAATCGGCCTTCCTCTAATGCGGAAGCGTGTGCAACAATGCCAGGGGCGCAGTACTTTGCCGCCTGCCAGACGTGATTTGGCGGCAGCTTTCGCTTAACGCAGGCATTCACAAAGTCGTCCACAAGAAATTGATGCGAGCCGAAGTGGTAATTCGGAAGGCCCGCGAACTCCTTGGGCAGTCGACCTTGAGGATGGGCGGGGGACAGCCTTCCGGAGAAGTCCTCACTGGACATGCCGAGGTAATCCGTAAGGTTGACGTGCTCCTGCTTGTTTGTTGACCACACTTGTGCGCCAGCCACCTCTTCGTAGCTGGCATCGGAGCCGTAGACGCTGCAGCGAACTGTAGGAGGCCCGTGAAATCCAACATGGCGAAACTCGTTGATTCTGCACGCTCCGCCGTTAGCCATACGAAAGATCGCGGATTCGTTGCCGAACGGATTCTGGCGGAATTGTGGCAAGCGCTTGCACGCTGCGGCCTCGGGGGAAAATCCCGCAATTCCGAGCGCAGACACGCTGGTCAAGCGGGATCCTGTCACACCCACTATCATGGCAATGGAGTGGGTGGCGTAGAGCATTGGCGGGAAGGTGGAGTAGTTGTCCCTGGACCAAAAACCGTAATGTGACGGGTGGTGATAATATTCTGCCTGGCCATAGACAAACCGTCCAAAATCACCGCGGCGAAACCGGTCGCGGCAGTAGACACAAGAAGGGTAATAATAGCTTGTTTCGGCGGTCATATAGGTCAGGCCGGTTTGCGTAACCGCATCAACCACTTGTTTGAGTTCCTCGATCGTGAGGGCTGCCGGCACCGCGCAACAGACGTGCTTTCCGGCGCGCAAAATTTCCAGCGTGTGTTGAGCATGAAGCCAAGGCGGTGTAAATACGCATATAGCATCCACGTCGCTGGCGCATAAGTCCGCCAGGGTTGTGTGACCGCCCTTGATACCCAAACGGTTCGCCAACAGTTCCCGCTTGCCAGAGTCGAGTTCCGCAATGCTGACCGACTCGACCAGGGGATGGGCCTGGAGCAGGACGCCGAATTCGTGACCAAACCCGGCCCCACACAGCCCAATCTTAAGCATAATAACACTCCTTTCGGCTGCCGGTAGTACTTCATGGTAATATGTCCAGATCAGTGGCGCGAGAACTTGCGGCAAATGTCGCCCATATGGCGCCGCAAAATAAAACCATCGAAGTACTATTGTGTACCTTAACGGCAATCGGATTCATTTGCAGGCTTCCATTCCCCGGGCTCATTGAAGGACATTCCAGGTGACGCACGTTCCTCAGTTCGAATCAACGGTCAACCAGAATTCACGCTGCGATCAGCCTCGGTTCTCAATTGACGGGCACTTGGTAGATCGGTCATTTACGTCGCTCTGTCATGGAATAAATTCAACGTCACATTTCAATGACTTGTGTCACATACACCATCCAATTCTATCTAATTACTGAAATTATATAAATTTTAATTTGCATGCCTTGCGTAATTGTGTAATTCCGCCGGATGCGATTAACTAACCATTCGATCACGTTCGTCCCGACAATACTGACGCGGCGACAGGCCAGTGAACTTTTTGAATTGAGTGGAAAAGGCATAGATGTCGCTATAGCCCAGGCGCGCTGCGACCTCCTTTGCCGAAAGACCACCCAGCAATAGTTCCTGTGCGTGCTCGATGCGACGGCGCACGCGGTAGTCGCCAGGGGCAAGTCCGGTAGTTTGTTGGAACATCCGTCGGAAATTCGAATAACCCAAGCCAACCTTTGAAGCAATATCCGGCATGGAAACAGGCGCTGAAAAGTCGGTCGAAAGCAATTTGCATGCTTCCTCAATGCGGCGGGCAGCGCTGGGCGACACCTCTCGCGTAAGCGCATGAACGTGAACGTCTACAAGGAACTGCTGCATGTGTGTCAGGCACACGATCAAGCGCTGTGGTGAGCAGTTGCGGAGTTCTCGGGCGAGTTGCGCATGCCGTGCAAGAAAGCGGTGCTGTGTCCCGAGCCTAATAAGCGGATGCTGAAGCGTGCGTAACCCTTGGCCCTTCATGAGCTGGAAGACCTCGCTTGGAACTGCCATATAGTGAGTGGCTGTGCCGGCCGAATAGCTCACGTTGTGCACCACTTCGGGAAAGCGTTGAAACGCATCCCCTGACTTAAGCATCACCTCCCGGTGCACTGGGTCGGAATAAGTGGCGCTGCCGGTTGATAGGTAAACCAATGCATACTGTGGCGTGAAACCGTGCTCACGCGGTGAGGCAGTACTCAAGAGACGATCACCGCAACGTAAGGGGGCCGTTTGGTGGTATCCGTGCCGAATGACCGTATTGAAGCCTGTCGACATGCTCAACTCCTTTGAAAATTCCGATTCTTTTGTGTATCAGATATAACAAGTTTTGTCAATACTCTTATTGCCCACCTGCGCTGAAACGGGTATTGTCACTCCTCACTGGAGACATATTCATGATGCTTAAAAGTCTAAGCCAGATGCGCGTGCACATTCCGATCCCATGTGCAATTGGATTTGCGGGCCCTTGTGTTGGCGCCATGCATTGGACTCAAAATCTGGATGCCGTGCTGATGACCGGCGCTGCAAGCGTTTTGCTTGCATTGAGTACTAGCTCACAGGGGAACTTCGTGTCCGATCGCAATCCATGCGCTGATGAACCTGATTGTTACCGTTTGAACTTTCGTCGCGGGATAGTCAGTTGGCGGCGTTATCTGCTGATGGCACGGAGGTGCGTTATGCTCCGGTCACATGTTCTGTTGGTCTGCCGACCGCCGCACCTACTTCGTCGGCTTTGGGATGCGGTTGCACCCTGCGAATAAACCTGTCATCGACGAGGACGCTCGATCTCGGCAACAGGGTCAAGATAGAACTGGTGAAAAGAAGCGCATGCGGAATACTGAGTCGAATGGATAGGATAGTAGGGGGCGAAGATGGGGAGGTTCCTACGGACCAAACCTCGGATACATCTTAGCACGGCAGTATTCCTAATGCTCTCAGCAAGCGTTATGGCTGGCTTGGATGTGTACTGCTACAGATCGCTGTCTGAATATCCAACGAACGCAAGGCTCTATGCGATTGTACTTACAGTGTCGATGGAGTTTGTAGCTCTTCTTTTCATTAAGCGATTCGTTGATTGGAAGTCCATACTCCGCAGCCAGTCGCCAGATTCGCCTTAATTCGCCCTGACTCCGAATCTGCTATAGACGGGCGGCCTCTGCCTGACTTGTGGACCGGCCCCGGAGGGCGTAGTGGCGGCCGGGCGTGTTGACCGGGAAAAGATGGAGGGGCGGAAGGTAGGATAAGGTGTTCTGACCACTTCTTCCTCGTCCGCTCGAATCCTCTCGCCCCGCTTTGACGCTCCGCCGCCAATGACCAAATTGCGGAATGATTCGCTTGCATCAGAATCCTGTGTGACTTCGCCACAACTTGCTGGTTTGCCACCTATCCCATAGCGGTACATGCAACGTAAACCCGTTCTGAAGAAAGTCGGCCTTGAAGGCAATGAGCAATGATATTTCTAGCGGCGTCGAGAAGCCTCGCATCGACACTACCTCTGGAAAGAATGTGCCGGTCAACCGCCGCTGGCATCAGTTTTATTTATCAACGGCCGGCCTGATGATGATTATTGTGGGTGGAATAGACATCCAGTAACTGCGAAACGCCAAGCCTTGAAACGCGAGGCCACGCTCAAGAAACGATCGCGGCAACGTAACGGGGTCGTTGGTGGTATTGGTGCCGAATGACTGTATTGGAGCGTGTCGACACGCGTAGCTCATTGCGGCTTCCGAGTGCTAGGTGTCAAATATAACAAGTTTTGTCAAAAAAAGGCCCATTGCTCAGGTGAGCTGAAGCGGGTACTGTGATTAGCACTTTGGAGATACTCATGCTTGAAAAGTTTAAACCCAATATCATATTAATTCTAATCGATGATTTGGGCGGGCGTGATTTGGGATGTTACGGAAGCTCCTTTTATGAAACACCGCACCTTAACCGCTTGGCCTCGGACGGCATGCTCTTTACAAACGCGTATGCTTCTTGTCCGGTCTGCTCGCCAACGCGAGCCAGCATAATGACCGGAAAGTATCCCGCGCGAATAGGCGTGACGCAGTGGATTGGCGGGCATGCGGAAGGCAAACTCGCGGACGTGCCATATCTGCATTACTTGCCACAGGAAGAAAAGAGCCTGGCCAGCGCACTCAAAGCCGAGGGATACGCATCCTGGCACATTGGTAAATGGCACCTCGGAGACGAGGAATTTTATCCGGACCGGCACGGATTCGATATCAATATCGGCGGCTGTAGCTGGGGTTGCCCACGCACTTTTTTCAGTCCTTATGGAATTCCTACGCTCGATGAAGGCCCGGCCGGCGAGTACCTTACCGATCGGCTCACCGATGAGGCGATTCGCTTAATTTGCAATCGCGACTCTGCGCCATTCTTCCTGAATCTCTGGCACTACGCGGTCCATACGCCCATCCAAGCTCCGGAGATGCTGGTGGAGAAATATCGCCGGAAAGCCAAAATGATGAAACTAGATCAGATTCAGCCCTTCATCGAAGGTGAAAACTTTCCTTGCCTGCATAAGCAAGATCAGCGGGTCACACGACGAATGATCCAGTCCGACGCGGCGTACGCCGCAATGGTAGAAAACCTGGATACTAATATCGGACGCGTGCTTCAGACGCTTGCTACCGAAGGTATCGCCGATAACACGATTGTTGTTTTCACATCTGACAACGGGGGTTTGTCGACGGCCGAGGGAGCGCCAACCTGTAATTTTCCGTTGAGCGAGGGTAAGGGTTGGAATTACGAGGGTGGAATGCGCGTATGCCAAATGATACGTTGGCCGGATAAGGTCGCCGCAGGATTGCGTTGCGACACCCCTGTGACCAGCACCGATTTCTATCCCACGTTTCTTGAAGCCTGCGGCGCGCAACCAATGCCAGATCAGCACTGCGATGGTATAAGCCTAATGCCGTTGTTCAGAGGTTGTAAACTCGACCGCGAAGCCATTTTTTGCCATTATCCGCACTATTCAAATCAAGGCGGCGCCCCTGCGGCAACGATAGTTGAGGGGGATTGGAAGCTCATTGAGTTTTTCGAAGACGGCCATCTTGAGCTTTACAATCTGCGTAACGATTTGAGCGAAACGCGAAATTTGTTAGAATTGGACCCGTCGCGCGCCGATGTGCTGCACCAAAAACTGAAAGCTTGGCAACGCAGCATTGAGGCAAAGATCCCATCGGCAAACGCGAGCTATCCGCGAAAACTAAAGCGTCCGACAATTGCCAATAATGCTCATATTTAAGCAGAAGTATTGCATTTTTGAAGGGTTGGACTCAGAACGCGGGACTGCGTGGCGCTGCGAGTATTCGTTCTCGCTGCTCAATAGTGGAAATGGAGTGACGAGCATCAAATGTGTAAAAGCAAGGCAATGCTATCGCAAGTCCGCTTCTACGCAGCGGCCAGAGAGTATCGTCCTGGTCCCAGGCGCCAAAGAGCCAAGGTCCGTCCCCCCCGCGCCTTGGGACGGTGCGGAGTCTGTCGCCGATTATGCCAGGAAGGGCAACCTGCCGGCGACGAAGACGCTGGACTTGGGTGGCGGCGTAAAGATGGAACTGGTGCTGATTCCGGCTGGCAAATTCATCATGGGCACGTCATCACATGAGAATTCCGCAGGCGGCCAGACGATGGTCTTAGAGAGCAGCGTAGTCTTGTTCGTGGTGGCAATGACGCTGCTGGTGCGCGCTCGAAGGAATCGCAAGCGGCTTCAATTTTCTATGGCCTTCATGCTGCTGATGACGTCAATCGCTGCAGTGGGCGTGTGGGGCGGCGTGCGCTGGAATGAAGCGCTGAAACATCCGGACTATTTCCCCAATGAGCATCCGGCGCATCCCGTTACGCTGACTCAGCCGTTTTACCTGGGAAAGTTCGTAGTGACTCAAGAACAATATCAAGCGGTAGTCGGGGCCACGCCAAGTTTTTTCAAAGGCAAGGACAACCCAGTGGAAAACGTGACCTGGGACGACGCTCAGGCATTCTGCAAGAAGTTGACGGAGCAAACGAAGCTGACGGTGAATCTGCCGACTGAAGCGGAATGGGAATACGCCTGCCGGGCGGGAACGACGACCACATACCACTCAGGCGACGCGGAAGCCGACCTGGCACGCGTGGCGTGGTATTCGGCGAACAGCAATGGCACGACGCATCCTGTAGGCCAGAAAGAACCAAATGCTTTCGGGCTTTACGATATGCATGGAAATGTCTGGCAATGGTGCGAGGATTGGTGGAACGATTGCTACTACACGAATTCTCCGGCAGATGATCCGCAGGGGCCTTCACATGGCGCCGACCGTGTGTTGCGCGGCGGTTCCTGGGCCTTCCATTCCTTGGGCTGCCGGTCGGCTTTCCGACGCAGGGCAGTCCGGGCGACGGCGAAAGCGTCGGTTTCCGGGTGTTGGTGCGTGCTTTCAGATGAAGGTCCCTTTGAATAATTCCTTTGAGGCGACAAGGTGGAACGAGAAGCTCCGTAATCCTCAAGTTCTCCCAAGTCGAAAGATGGCTGGGTGCTTGTGTAAAGGTTCATTGGGCTCCCACGTACAGAGTACGATGAATTTGAGCGAGGCAATACTTGCGAGACCAGGCTTTGGCATGAAGCTGCAGAAGAAGTCGTCGCGATTGATGGTTCATGCTGTGTAGAGTGGGGGTCGTGCCGTTGCGATGTCTGGCTGCGCTTGCGGCAAATGCCCCGCCGATCGTTTGAGGGCGTTATGACTGTCTACGAGTGGCTGAGCTTTCTACCGCTTGGCGCAGTGATACTATTCTTCGCATTCTCGCTTCGGCATCCTCGACTGGGTATGACAGCACCTACGCAACTTTGGCTTCAGGATTGCGTTCTCAGCGTACTGGCATACGCGGCCTATATGTGGTCGATTAATCAAGACGACAACTTCAAATTTGAAGCGCTCCGTGCGGTAGTCATGGTTGTCGCCGGATTGATCGCTTCAGCAGAGTTATTTCGAGAGACATTTGTCTTTGCAGCGCCCCTGCGCCGCGCTGTCGTCGTCAGCACATTTTTGGCGCTCTTCCTATGGTTGGGCGGACTTGCCATTCTCAGTTGGTGGTTTCTGCGGTCGGTCGTGTCGCTAAGCCAACTTCAGTCGGAAAATCGCGTCCACCTGGACCAATCGATAACGTCGCGGGGCTTTTTTTTGTGCGCAACAATATATGCAGTGTCTTTTCTTTTATCGACGCGAATTTCTTTATCGACGGGAATTACGGGGGTCTTTTCTTCACACGAAATGGCCGGCTGGGAAGCATACATGGCCAGTTTCACGGGCACTTTTCGTGCAGTTTGGAAGAGTGACATGGATTTCGACATACCTTGGACGGCGAATACGTTCTTCTGGATTAGCGCGAGCATGTTGGTTGAGCGGCGCTCCGGCGTTTCAGCCGTCTGTGCGTTTCTAGCCATCGCATGTGGCGCGAGTTTCTACATCGATCCCGACAAGGAAATTCTGAAATTCTGTCCGGCCTACCATCTTTGGCTTACAAGCATGGCGGTGTTGCTCGTCGTGGCGATATACGCGTATGTTCGTAGGGGCGTGCAAAGGACAAAGAAGTTATGACATCGTTGCACTCACTCGAGTTGCCCTGGAAACTACTGATCACGCTTTTTCTCATCGTCCTCTCGTCCGGCTTCGTGGTTTCAGAACTTTACCTGATGCATACGACGAAGGACCCAGGGTGGACCCGTCGTTGACCTCGACGATATCACCCTGACGTTTCATGGCGATCCAAGCGTGTCGCGGCTCAATCTGATGGTTATGGGACCGATGAGAAAAATATTTCTCCAATGACGAATCCGAGTTGCTAAAATCGAGTGAGCAGACCGACCTGGACACCGTGATCGCATGGGCTGATCGCAAGGCTCCCGAAGGAGCTTTCTGGGATCCGATCGAGAAGGATCAAAAGCCCGGCCAGATCTCAAATATCTTGGCCGTTCACGGCTGCATGGACTGTCACGGGTCCGGAGGAATAAAGAAAGATTCGCCGCTAATGACGTACTCCGATGTCTCAAAATTCGCAAGCCGTACCCTGGAATGGACAAGGGCCGGCTGTTGATGCTCAGTCATATCCATCTACTCGGCAAGGGAAGATGTTCCTTCTAGTTGGGGCTACCGTCGCAATTTCGGTCTGGCCCCAATGGATCAAGTGCTCGTTGATCGTCGTAGGCTTGTCATAGATTCTCTTCGACATTTTCGGCTGGTGGGCGGTCAAATACGGAGGCGGAGCGTGGGCTCCGATGGTCATGGTCAGCGGCACACTCATGGCAATGAGTTTCGGAGGATCGGTGTTCGTATCGATGTATGATTTGTGGATCAGAAGGCGCTCTGTCCCACAAGCACCGTCTCGCCAATGTGTATGATGTGACTATTTAAGGTCACGCGCACCCGCCTGTCGGCCCGGAGGAAGATCGACCGTAAGATTCAAAGATCTGGAACCTATGCAATTCACTCCACTGAAGCTTGCTTCTTTTTCAGTCTTTCAGCATTGACATGCTGATTAACGAGGCATGGCTGCTCAAGAGCGTTTCTACATACTTAGCTTTTCGTGCCTCGTCGGCCTGCTGATTGCCGTTCTTATTCGCGCTGTGCGGAGGCGACAGCGTCTGAAGTTCTCGCTACGATTTCTTGCTTGCGTTGAGTTGGCAAACAGCGTTGCCGTCTACGGCGGTGCGCGTACTATAAGACCGCGTTGGTCTGGAAACGGTAACGCGCGCCTGCGCGGCAAGAGCAGCCGTACAGAAACAGGACATCCAGAATCCCGTACCAACAACCAGAAATCTGGACAGTCCTGAGTATGTTTCCAAGAAGGTGACCGGCAAAATCTTCATAGGTGTGAAGTCTCCGTGTAAAAATACTTCATTTCTAGGTAAAGAGCGAAAGTCGTGCCTATTCGCGCACGCCGCAAACTCGACCAAGTACCACGAATCAACTACTTCGGACCTGATCCGTCGCCACTGGCCTGCGCGCCGCTGGCGAAGGGGAATTGGAAATTTGTCGACGATTCGAATGACCTGCCGCCGATGCGAGGCGCAGCCAAGGCGAAGGAGTCACCGAGGCAGGCGTGCTTGATGCTGCGCTGCAGATCATACGTTAGCGTACAAATCTGAACGCTTTCCTCTAGCGTTCTTAAGTGATGATATTCTCGATCATTCGCCCCGCGCGATAGAGGCAAAGGGTTTGCGGTAATGAAGATTCTGTTTCAATCAGGACAGTATCGTAGGTTCTTCTTATGGATAGTATCGCTTGAAAGCAACATTTTGCTACAATTCTGGATTGAGAACCGATGCAGATGTCGGCGAAACGGTTTCGCGCGCATCCACTCGTTCCAAGCCGCGTCACTGGTGCGCGTACGCTATCGTGGCCTTAATTTCCGCAATGGTCGTGTTGGAGATTCCCGACGCACATGCGCAGGCCTATACGTATCAAGGACCGGTAAACGCCGCCACAGCTAATTGGAATACCATTACAAATTGGAACCCAAATGGCACACCGGGCGCTGGCGACGATATTACCTTTCCGAGTTCGCTGACTTTGACCGGAAATTTGGTCCTGAGCCTCAACAGCAGTGCTCGAAGCTGCCGCAGTCTCGCCTTCAACATGAATGCCAACGGGAATACGTTTACGATCTCGACCCAGACTCTCACTATTGGCGACGGGACGAATGCCGGTACAATAACCTCGACGCAGTCCGGTGTGACCATCAGTTCCGCCGTCACACTGGGCAACAATCTGACAGTGAATATTTCGTCCGGAGTGACACTCGTCCTTAGTGGCATCATTTCCGGACCATACGCGATAACAAAGGGCGGCGGAATTGGTACGCTGCAGATTGGGAACGTCAATACCTTCTCGACGAATGGATCAAACGGAGTCATTGTTACGGCGGGTGCGGTAAGCGCCACGAATGGCTCGGCTTTCGGCGCGGGCACGATCCAACTGGGAGATTCGGCCGCCAACACGGCAAATGTTGCAATTTACGGCAACAGCAACACGTTTCCAAATCCCATCGTGCTCGGTTCCGGGTCCACCGGCACATTGACGATTGGCGATTCGGTATCGGGAACCGCGACATTTAGCGGCGGAGTGACCGGAACAAATAATCTTCAGATAAGCAGCACCGGGACCGGTCCCGTCGTATTTTCAACCGCGATAGTCAATCTCTCCGGCACGATTACCAACGCGGCGGGGAGCGCCGCCACCAGCGCACTGACGATCAGCAGCGGTGTCGGATTTAATGTAACGGCCATCATCGAATCCTGCGCGTTGTCGTCAATCCTCATCAGCGGCCCCTTGACAGTGAATAGTGGTGGTACAACGTTTACGAACTCAAACGCGTCCGGGGCTGCTGTATTTAACGTCATTGGCGGTGTGAGCGGATCGGGTAATCTGATCCTGAACAACAATAGTGCAATAGCTGCCGGCATTACGCTTTCGACCACCAGCGTCAATAATACCGGGACGATTGCCAATTCCGGCACGGGCAGCGGAACCACTTTAATCAGCGCGGTGATTGGAACAAACGTAACGAATGTGACTGAGAATAGCAGCACGTCGGAATTGGATTTGAGCGATGGAGCAAACACATTTTCAAGTAGCGGTAATACGGGTCTCACTATTCTGGCCGGCACGTGCAAAGGAACGGGCGGCGCAAATTGCTTTGGCGCGGGAACCATCCAATTAGGCGACATGTCCGCCAGCACGGCTAATGCGGCACTTGGGGCGTCAACTAATGCGACCCATTCCAATCCCATCGTCCTCGGTTCCGGGACTACGGGCACTCTGACAATTTTCGATCCGGGGGGGGGCCGCTGCGGCTTTCAGCGGC
>Ga0206927_1087_pt1 | contig 20531 bp, 18 predicted proteins | sample Alteio_BWOrgHeat_60_FD_153249 | JGI IMG/M metagenome (GOLD analysis project Ga0206927, IMG submission 153249) | Enriched cells from forest soil in Barre Woods Harvard Forest LTER site, Petersham, Massachusetts, United States -... | ecosystem: Environmental > Terrestrial > Soil > Temperate forest >... | reverse complement strand
GCGCGGCGGACCGAATTTCACGACTCAAATTGAAGAAACCAACATCTCCGCGATAACACAAGACGGACTGACAGTCACACTCGCGGCGCCGCTCAACTTCGATCATTTTGGCGGGTACGATGCGTCTCCCGCGTTGAATTTTCTTCCGCACGTCTTGAACAACAGTCGCAGCATCATGATCAGCTCCGAAAACCCCTTGGGAACCCGCGGACACACGATGCTGACTTATCGCGCGGATGTGGACATCGAAGGCGTGGGTTGGTGCGAAGAAGGGCGCAACGATGCAACGCGCCCTGCAGTCCAGTTCTATCACTTGTATGGTCCGACTTCGCCCCAGGCCAACGGTTATCAGTACACGTTCACGAACAACAGCCTGGACGACGACAGTCCGGAGCCGGTGCAGGACAGTACGAACTTTGCCGGGGTTGAGCTGACCGACAGCCATTACGGCCTGATCCAGGGCAATGGGGTCTATAACGCCTATGGCGGGGGCATCTGGAGCGAGAATGGGAATGAGACCGGCAATGTAATTGACCGCAACATGGTGATTCGAGTTCCTGGGGACAGGACTAAGAATTAATGCCGGCACATTTCCGATCAGTCCCGTCATCAATATCGAAGGCGACGGCTTCTGGTTCCGAGGCCCCAACAACCATGTGACAAATAATGTGGCGTGTGATATCAATCCGGGCGGAACCTACAGCTACGGCTTCCAACTGATGTTTTTCTATCTCGGAGATATTCAAGTTCCTATAAAACAAGGAGCAGACATTTCACAGCCCGGCGAGTCCGTCACACTCAACGGCAATGCCATTCCGATCGTCGAGTTCGCCAACAACGAAGCCTATGGCTCCATGCCCAATGGCATGACCGTCTGGTGGGCCGGCTCCTTTGGCGGAACGCCAGAAGGCAACGCCGGAACGATCAAGAATTTCGCGTCTGGAATCATTACCAATGGGGCTATTTTGGCTACGAGACAAATAATCTGGTGATTGATGGGTTTGTCGCACGCGGCGATACCATTCGCTTGACTCCGAACAATCTCGGCCTGGGAATATGGTTTGCCGACTACGAACAGGACGGCCTCGTAATTACCAACGCGGACATACAGGGAACGGGCGACGGCATTGAATGCCCGTCGCACCAGGGCAATACCACATTTACCGTAGAGAACAGCTACTTGCGCAACGGGTCAAATCTGCACCTGTTCTCAAATGCCCAGGTCGGAGGACTTGGCGCCGCGGCAGGGATGTCGCCGAAGAAGGCGATCATTCAAAATGTGAAGTTTGATTCACTGCCCGGATTGCCGCTACAAAATATCAACATGGATTTTGATTACTATGGGCCAAGCGGCAACAATACGCCAAACTTTATTCAGAAAGACCAGGCATTTGTTTACAGTTACAATCAGAATCCCAACGACAACTTTCAGGTGTTCTACACACAGCAAGCCGCAGACTTCGTCGTGCCGACAACCACCGGTTCGCCGCCCCTCCCGCTCATCGGCGCACCCGTTGGCGATGTCGGTCTGACCAATGCCCAATTGGTAGCCAAATACCCCAACGGCACGACGATTGAGGGCCAATTCTATGCCACGATCGCGGTCGCCGGCGCCATCGCGCCTGCGGCGACAACGACACGGCCTGAAATCGTGGGGTTGCTCGCGGCGGTAGCCGGCAATCAGCCGGTCATTGCCTCCGTTTCCGCCGCCCCGAATCCGGCAACCATTGGGCAAAGCGTCGTCTTGACAGTCGCTGCCACGGACCCCAATGACAATGCCTTGACCTTCGGCTGGAATTTTGGCGACGGAGCTTCAGGAACTGGAAACATCGCCAGCCACGTGTACGCCGCGGCCGGATCGTACTCAGCAGTTGTGACAGTGGTGAATAGCGCTGGGGCGCAAGCGACGGCGAATATTACCGTGGTCGTGGCGCCTGGTGCGCCGCCCAGTATCGGGGGCGCACCAAGCGGCCCAGGCAACGGAGGTTTACCGCCTGCCACGACTGGCGGTGGAGGAGGCGGAAACAACGGACCGAATGGCGCCGCCTCGGTCCCGTTGATCGTCGCGCATCTGCGCGGAGTTTCGAAATTCGCCGCCAAGGGACACGACTCGGTGTCGCTCAGCGGTACGCCTCAAAATTTTCCAGGCACTTTCAAACCAGCGGGGCAGAACGTTACACTGAATGTAGGCGGAGCAATCGGCGTCTTCACGCTGAACGCGCACGGCCTGGGCAGATCCGCCAGCGGGAACTTCACTCTCAGGCTTGTGAAGCCAAAGAAGAGCAAGACTTCCTTAACCGAATCGGCGACCTTCAGCGCAAGGCTGACGGGCAAAAACTGGTGGAATGTTTGGAATTTCGACCCGAGTACATCGCTGAAAAATACGTCGATACAAATGATCGTAACGTTGCAGCTCGGCGGAATCACGTACACAGATTCAGTGCAGCTAAAGGAAAACTCCAAGGCGCACTCAGGCGCGACGTTCAGAAAGTAATCGCACAGTCGCTTTAAATATCTCTCAGCGCAGCGGGCTGGCCGTTACCCGAAGCGCCGACCGCGAACCTGACCGCCATTCGCATTGCAAGGCGAGGTATAGAGATCTCAACGGCTCGGCTCGGCGACAATTTTGGCGGCGAAGATGTGGTCATCAAACGTTCATGTCGTTGAGGCAAAACGGTATTCCTGAAAATCGCAAACGTGTTCATATCCGATCTTTCTATAGATGCTGTTTGAAGTGGGGTTGGAAAGATCGGTAAATAGAAAGCAGAACTTACGACCAGAATCCAAAAGCGACTGGCTCAATGCCGCTACACAGGCCGAAGCATAACCTCGTCCCCTTAATCGCCGGGGAGTAAAAACCTGATTGATTCGAATGCCGTTTGGCGTTGGCCCCGTACAGGCCGCCATTGAGACGATTTCGCCAATATCCCAAACGAAAATGCTATTCTTGGCAATCCCCGCATCGACGGATTTCTCTGGATTTGTGGCTGGATGACCGAGCGCTTCGAGAACGAAGTTGTCCATCCATTCGATCAGCGTACGTTTATCAGCTTGGGCTGCGACCCTCAACTTTCCACAGTGACCGCTTGGCGAAATGACGCGTTGCAGTGCGTATATTCCAAGACCCATTCCGGGTTGAATCTGAACACCGCTGCCTGACGCCCAGAGTTTTGCGAAGGCCTGGGAATCATCAGTCGGTCCATTGACTTTGGCCAACGGCGACTTTTCTTGCCACAATGCGTCGGTCAGGAGAGACGCGCCACAAGCAAATCCACGCGTAAGAACAATGCCGAACCTCGGATCGGCCATCAGAGCCGCCGCCATAATCTGGCCACCATCCTCAATCGCAAAGAGCCATGGCCCATTGACGGGCTTTGGTGAGTCTGTCATTGTCGAAGACAGGCCCAGGATTAGATTGTTTTCGGCCTCGTTTTGGAGCAGCAGGGGCTCCGTCTGCACCCTGAATTCCTGCACTGTTGTATAGCGATGTAGTTTCATGAAAAAGAACTCGGCTCGCCTCTATGGATCTTCGCAAAGATCGAAGTTAGATTGTTCTCAAATCCCCCCGCCGCCGCGTCGTACGCGTATCCGACCACGAAATTCTCTCCATCGATGTTCTTCGTTTCGCGCGTCAGACGCGAGCCGGGATCGTAGACGCGCATAACGAGATTGTTATACCGCTGACTTTCCGCGGAAGTCAATCGGCTCGCCACGTCGTACGCAAAGAGGTCGTTCTGTTGTCGGGGTAATTGCGGCTCGTCAGCCGATTGGCCAAATCGTAAACGTGGGATGTAGTGACATCAGCCTGATCCAGGCGCGTGAACAAACGGTTTGCGCCGTCGTAGCTGTAGGCGCGAACACCCAGGTCCGGAAAAGTTTCCGTCGCGAGCAGATTGCGCGCATCATACGTGTAATTCATCGGACCACCCTGCGCAGCGGTGATGCGGGTCAGATTGCTGTTGGCGTCGTACAGATTCGCGGTCACGCCATTGATGCGATCGGTGCAGGACGTCTTGCGTTCGCGCGCGTCATACGCGCAGACGGTGCTCTTGCCCAACGCATCGGTCATCGTCACCACGTTGTTGTCGGCGTCGTACGATTGCGCCGTAGCGGAAGGCGGCACGGCCGTGTCGGTGCATTGCGTCTGGCGGTTGCGCGCATCGAAGACGCAATCCTGCGCAACGTTGTTCGGATCGCGCCACGACAGACGGTTGTCGGGATTGAGTTGAAGCGGTTGGCCCGACAGCCTCAGAATTAATGAGCCACGAGCCGCCGCGCAACACGGCTCAGGTGTCCCCATGACGAACTTCCCCGCTGGAATCAGCACCAGTTCCATCTTAACGCCGTTGCCGAGATCGAGCGTTTTCGTGGGCGCAGGTTGACCTTCTTGGCGTAGTCGGCGACTGATTCGGAGCCATCCCAAAGGGGGTAGGCTCGCGCCGGCGTCGCCCCGGACGCCGCCAGCGAGGCGTTGATGGCATTCGATTGGTCCTGTGTCTTTCGGTTGGTCATGAAAAACAAGCAGCCGATCTCTAACCCTTGATGGTTTCTCTCGCGAAGATAATGCGCTAGGAATTCTTGGGTCGCGCGCCATAACGCCGCTTCGGAAAAGAAAATCATTCGGTCCATGCATTCTTCTTTTGCCGAGCGAACAAATCTTTCAGCGAACGAATTCAAGTTTGGGCTCCGTGTTGGCAGTTCAGTGGCTAAGAAGCCGCAGCCTCGTTGAACCAAAAAACTTTGGCCATCTTCTTGATCCGGTACGCAGAAGTAGCGAAACTATTGGTCAATGTCGGTCTGTTAAGATTTTATAGATTTGGTAAATCACCTACACTCATGAGGTTAGCACTGCACGTCTCAGCTTTGTGACAAGAAAACGGCAGATTTCTGTGGATTTTACATCCTTCAGATGTATTCATTAAATGCCTTTAGTTGTTGAGTGTGTCAGCAGGAACGCCGAACTGTCGCGTTTACGGCACTCAGATAAGTACGGCTGACGATGGTACACCGATTGTCGATCCGCTTTGAAGACCGAAAGAATGTCGATCAACTGCGCAAAGAAATCGGCATGCTGCCGCTCGCGGAGTACCTCTTGTCCTTTGAGAAGAGCGCAGGGAAAAAAGCAAATTTGCTGACGATGACTAACAAATACGCCGTCGCTTCCGGCACGTCAATGGCGCCGAAGTTTACGCCTTCTTCGCCTGTTGATTCTCGTCGGACATCCCTAATACGATCTCCCCCACGTTCAGCAGCGATGATTGCTATCGCGAGCATGCGGCCAAAGGACTGTCCATCGGAAAAATGATTCGAGTTGGCCTGCAATACATCACGGAGACACCCTCATGCGACTCGGCGGACCCGTTTACGGCGAGCAAAAGGATCCAGATGGCTGGATCTCAGCGGTGAAGCGCACCGGTTATCGCACCGTCTGGTTTCCCCACGTCCCGGACTCCAGCGAAGACAGCGTCGCTCCGTTTGTGCGCGCGGCGTCAGCAGCCGGTCTGGTCATCGCCGAAGTCGGCGCATGGAGCAACCCGATCAGCCCCGACGCGGGCGAGCGTCAAAAGGCGCTCGATTATTGCAGCGAGCGCCTGGCGTTTGCAGAGCGCGTTGGCGCCCGCTGCTGCGTCAACATTGCCGGCTCGCGCGGAATAAAGTGGGCCAGCCCGCATCCCGACAATCTCACGCCCGAAACTTTCGACCTGATTGTCGAGAGCGTCCGGACGATCATCGATGCCGTCAAGCCCACGCGCACGCACTACACGCTGGAGACGGCGCCTTGGATTTTCCCCGACTCCGCCGACAACTACCTGCGCCTGATCCGCGCGATCGATCGCAAGCAGTTCGCCGTGCATCTCGACCCGGTAAACCTGATCAATTCTCCTGAACGCTGCTTTTTCAATGCGGCGCTGCTGCGCGAATGCTTCGCGAAACTCGGCCCGTTTATTCGCAGTTGCCACGCCAAGGACATTCTGCTTTCAGAAACGTTGACCGTGCATCTCGACGAGGTTCGTCCGGGCCTCGGCGTGCTGGACTATCGCGTCTTTCTCACGGAGCTCAACAAGCTCGATCCCGACACGCCATTGATGCTGGAGCACCTTCCCAGTCAGGAAGAGTACGAGAAGGCGGCCGCGCACATCCGCGCGGTGGGATCCGACCTGGGACTGGCGCTCTAATGGACAACGAGATTGTCTTCACTGCCACCGGAACTGAAGTCGAGCGCGTGACTTAACGATAATTTAAGGCGAGTGGCCACGCGAGTCATTTTTCCAAAATCCGAGTTCGAAGTCGGCTCAAATGCGTGAAAGGATCGTCATGTCCAAGATAAATGTTGCGATACTCGGTTGCGGCGGAATGGCCGGTGCACATGCCCAGCGGTTCAAGAACAACAAGGACGTCAAGATCGTCGCATGCTCTGACGTCAGCACAGAGATTGTCGAAAAGTTCATCGAACGCAATCTCAAAGATTATCCGCATAAACCTGAAGTATTCACCGATTCCAAAACGATGTACGCCAAGGCGAAACCCGACGACGCGGTTTCAATCATTACCCCACATACCATGCATTTCGAGCACGGCATGCAGGCGCTGGAAGCCGGCTGTCACGTACTGATGGAAAAGCCCATGGTCACGGAGGCGTCACAGGCGTATGCACTGGCTCAAATGGTGCGAAAATGCAACAAGGTCTTTGTCATCGGCTACAATACGCCCTGCACGCCGGAATTTTCGTATACGCGCGAAATCATCCAAAAAAAGTCTTTGGGGAAATTGGAACTGGTGAGCGGCTACCTTGCGCAAAACTGGCTGACGGTCACGGCGAATTCGTGGAAACAAAAGCCTGAGCTTTCCGGTGGCGGACGGGCTTACGATAGCGGTGCGCATATTCTCAACAGCCTGTGTTGGTCGGTCGAGGCCAATATCGTCGAAGTCTTTGCATTCATTGACAACCATGGCTCGCCGGTGGATATCAATTCATCGATCAACATACGCTTCGACAATGGCGTGTTCGCCAGTATTGTGGTCGGCGGCAACTGCGCGGCGGGCGGAGCCTCTATGCACTTCATTTTTGAAAAGGGTCGCATTGATATCGATGGCTGGGGCGGCGGTTGGATCAAGGTATTTCACAACGAACGCGAGATTAAGTACCCGCCGATAACCGGTGAAGCGCAGTCACCCAACGACAATTTTATCGACGCAATTCTCGGTCGCGCCGAACCGCGCACGTCGCCGTCGAATGGAATAGTGCAAAGCGAACTGATGGACGCGATCTACGAATCAGGGCGCACGGGAAAGCCGGCCCGACCGAAGAAGAACTAGACCCAGTACAATCGCGATGGCCATCGCCGAGGCTGATTGCGTGGTTGTAATCGGCGACGGCCGTGATGGCGATTTGCCTTACTCCGAAGCCAGCCATCTGGACTCGCCCGAACGTATCGCACAACTGGAGACGGGATGGAACCCGCGGCGCGGATCTTATTTCGACGCGGACGAAGCTTCCTCTGGCGCGATCACGCAACGGAATCCGTTGAAGTTATAATGGCTATCGGGCGGAGCCGCCGTCCGGCACGACGACCACAAGTAGTAGATGTCGGAGGTGCACCATGCGCCGCCGCGCAACACCCGCGCCGGCTGCGGCGGATCGAACAGATCTTCGCACCATTGCCAGAGATTGCCGCCCATATCGTACAACCCAAACGCGTTTGGCGGGAAACTACCCACCGGCGAGGTGTATTTGTAGTCATCGTTATACCCGGCGATCAGGTTGGTTTCGTACTTGGACCGGCGGTTCTCTTCGCCGTAGTAATTGCCGGCTCCCTTTGGTGGCGGTGTCTGCGTGCCCCAGGGAAACCCCTGAATTTTGCTATTGTTGTCATGCGGAGTATTTCCTTTTTCCGGCGGTAATCCGATGGCGACACTCCATTCGACGTCGGTCGGGAGCCGGTAGCGCAGATCGGCGGGCAACCGGCCTTCCGAGTGTTCTTTGGTCGTCAGCCACTTGCAGAACGCCTCGGCCTCGTCCCAGCTCACGCTCCAGACGGGGTCCGCAGCCCCTTGCGTGTATCCGGTCACTTGCCCAGTCTTTGAAATTGGCGTCCGCCAGTCTGGGGCGACCTCCTGGCCGTTGGCCACTTTCGATCCTTCGACGGCCTTCGCGAAGATCGCAAAATCCTGAACCCGTGTATGCCAGACGCAAAAGAATGCCTTCGTGCCTGCGACCGGTACGAACTTCATGTCCAAACTGTTGACCCAGGGCGAATCTTTGGTTGCTTGCTGAGGAGTCGCAGCACCGTTCTCCGCCGCGCCCGCGGCATGGATCGGTCCTCCCCACAAGCCGTCCAAGATGAGAATTGCAAGCAAGAGCGCGGCGTTCAGCGGCATGATAGGCATCCAGCGCTTCATTTGGCTTCTCCGCCGATACAAATCACGCGACCGTCAACGAGCGGCGCAACCACGTCTCCAGAAGAGGTAACGGATAGCCCGCCCACCACTGGTTGCGCCGGAACGGAAACGTCCCAAAGCAATGTGGAATCGGTCCGGTTCACGGCCATCACATGCCACGTATCCTTTGCTCCCCCGAAAAAGACCACGGCGTTCCCTGTCAGCACCGGCCCAATGGAACCGGAGAACTTGAGTTTATCCGACAAAACCTGGTGCGGATGTACGGACGGAAGATCAGGATCCATGGAGTTTCGCAGTCCCGAATTCCAAAACCCATAAGCCGCCTTCTTGGGGTCGAATGGATGCGCGATCAACTCCGCGGCGAGCAGATCCGAAAATTTCTCCCATAGTGTTGGCCCCATGCGCCATTCTGGCTTTCCCATCAGGAGCGTCTCCCCCCCATCCCATACCGGAATGGCGCTGTCGCTATTAGCCGTTTGCAGGACGACGACATCCGGATAGCCGTTGACCAAAGGCGTGAATCCGGGTTCGGCCCGGAGGAATGCGCAGCTATTCCTCGGCTGGTTGAGAAGATTGGACACCTCATAGATTTCTTTGCCGCCAATGGCCACCCAACCGCCCGGAAGTATCCCGATGTCTTGCCCTCTGGATGCGGCATACGTGGCCGCACGCATGTGATCGCGACTCGTACTTTTCAGGTTGTCGATCTTGTTGATGTCGATCGCCGCGGTCATTTTTCCGGTGGCCGCATCAACAATGATCAAACCGCTGTCGCCCGCATGCAGCCAAATGTATCCTTTGTACCATGCCATCTGGCCGGCGCCGGAGGGGAACAAGGGAACCTCTTCTCTTGCTTGCCCGACGTCAGCGGCGAATCCCGCGCTTGCCACTCCGCCGCCACCCGTTTGGACCCGACACACGGGCTGAGCGCCATCCAGCAACTCTAAGCCGCTGACGAGGACACTACCCACGGCGCCGGCCATGCGGACCGCCACTTTTCCGCTCGCATCGGCGGTTGCCGCCATGTCGCGGGCAATGGCCTTGTTTCGCCCGCCGGAAGCGGCGAAAATGTCGAAACTCTTGAGCCCCGGTTGGCCGTTCAAGGTCACGTCAAGAACCCGCTTACCAGCCGCGTTCTCCCACGGCTCGACGAAGTGCGCGCGCACGAGGTACGCGGCGCCCGGCTTCAAATCGTGAAACGTGTAGGTAATTTCCGATCCCATAAGAACGGTGTGGTATATCGCCTCCGGCGCGCAGTCCGTCGCGGTGGCATCGATTTTTCCTTCGAGATTCAGACTTCGCAGATCTAAGCCCCTGCGGCCGAAGAGTGGTTTTTCGGGAGCGGCGCCGGCAAAGGCGTCGTTGAGCGCGCGTTCCCAGCGCGGCTTCCCGGTCCGGGCGTCCAATGCGCACACGTATGCGCCACCGGCGCCACCCAGCAGCCCGCACGACGCATAGACCACGGCGCCGTCTGTTCCCGGTTCGGTCGAAGGCTCCACGAGAACGTTCGCGTTCACCGGCCAGGCGCTCATCAGATGGCTGAACGCCATGATACGCCGTTCGATCGGCGCAATGCGATACCGCCAAATCAAGCTGCCGTCCTGGGCGTTGAGACAGTAGACCCGGCCGTCGCCCGATCCGGCATAAAGCTTGCCCTGCCAAGAACTGGGAGCGGAGATGATCCGACCGGCGGTTGGATAGTTCCACAACTCCTTGCCGGAAGTCCGATCCAGGCAACGGACGACTCCCGCCGCAGTTCCAAAGTAGACGCGGTCCCCCACATTGACCGATTGAGTCGATTGCGTCTCCAAACCATTTTCAAGTTCCGCCTTGTAGTCGTAGGGCGTGTTCGGTGTCCACGTCCAGCGGACCTTCGCCGCGGCCGGCACGATCGCGGGGGAGTAGCTGGAACGGCTGTTGTTGGAACGATAGGTAGTCCAATCCAGCGGGGTTGCCGGCAGGTTGGGTTTGTCCACGAACTTGCCGACGAACAACCGGTCGTCCGCGGCCACCGCTTCGGGACGGATGATCCCTTCCGCCGATCGAAAGGTCTCGTAGCCCAACCATTCGACGCAACCCGGACAGCTCCCGTGGCCGGAAAGCAGCAATCCGTCGGCGGCAATGACACTTGAGAGGCACGCGGCCTTGACTTCAGTCGAAATGGGAATCGGGGCGCCTTCGTCGAGGTCGAAGCTGGTGCCGCACATCGGATGAACTCCATGTGTCGAAACACAGAATGCGCCGCAACCTCCCCACGATCCCCCGGTGGCGGATTCGCCAGTCCGTTTTCCGGTAAGAGGGTCGTAGTAGGCGCCTCCTTTGGTGATCATCTTCCCAGCCATCAGCACGGGATACGACAGCTTCCCTATTTTTTCTTCGTTATAGGGATTGTCCTCTAAGCGTCCATGTCCCTTGCCCCAAAGAATACGGCCGTCCTGCGCGGAAAAGGCCTGATAATGACCGTCCTTCAGCGAATTGATCAGGTATACGTCGGACGACGCCAGGGCGCCCACGCGCTCCGTTATCATGAAAGTAATGGAATATCCCGTGCCGATCGGATTTTTTGCAATGGGAGCATCGGTCTTCCAGAGCGCTTCTCCGGTCCTTAAATTCACACAGGACGCGTAGGATCGGTCGGCGTAAAAGAACAGTCGGTCTCCGGAAATCGCGCATTTGGCCGGATCGATGCCGGGAGTGGCCAGAGTCCACAGCTTTTTTCCGGTCGCAGCGTCCATGGCGACCAAGTCCGTTCCCTGGTCGTAACCGTTGAACCAATGACGCGTGATTTCAAAGTTGCGTCCTGAGAGTACTTTTTCTTCAAGAGTTCCCTGTGTTCCCTGCGACCGGCCCCAGCGCTCTTGCGGCAGCTTTCTGAGGAGCGAATCGAATGTGCCGCCCTCCAACGGCGGTTTCGGACCGAGAACCGTCACCAGCACGCCATTTTGGAGCATCAACCAACGGCATTCCATCAACGGATCGTCCGTCACGACGATTCGTTTCAACTCCGCCCCGGTCTCGGGGTCCAGGCACAGCACGCCGTTTCCGTCCTTCAGATAGAAGACATCGCTCGTCGCCACGATCAACGATCCGAAGGTGCCGAAGTCGTTCGGCAATTTTCTCTGCCACAAAAGGCGTCCGTTGTACACGCTTCGCGCCGTGATTCCGTCGGGAGGCGATCCGCCCACGGACATCGTTACGTTGGCGCGGAAGAAACGTCCGCCGGCCGTCACCGCGATGTCGAACTTGCCATCAAAATAAGGTTTGCCCGTCCATTGCAGCAAGTAAGGGGCTTTGAGCGCGTCGTCCTTCGCGAAGCGGTTCTGGTCCGGACCGTGGGCGTAGTGAGTCCAGTCGTCGCCGCCCGCAAGCGGCGGCATCGTGGCCACGGCCCAGAGACCGAATTCGTCCTCCACGATCTTGCCGCCGGGAACGTCCAAGCCCTTGAGCCACGCTTCCAGGCTCGGGCGGGTCAGCCCCGCACCCAAAGCCTTCGCGCGCCCGACGACCGCCACGCCGCGATAAGGGCAGAGCACACGCCGAAGTTCCTTTTGTGGAATGTTGGCCATGTCCGAATCGGACGCATCGTCGATAATCAACAGATCGGCGCACCAGTCGGCCAACGGATTCTTCGAAACACTGCCGTCCTCGACATAGAGGGTCCGTCCGAAAATCCCGCCGTCGTCTGCGGCCTTCCGCGCGGCCGCGACCTCCGCCGGTTGCTCGCTCATGGCGTGCACAAGCAGTGTGCTATTTTTCGCCAATTCGACGGCCAGCGTACCATCCCCGCAGCGTGGCAATGAGCAGATTCCTGCCTTGCGGCCGGAGAGTTCCAACAGGTGCAGTGACAACGCGGACGGAGCATCGGCGGCATGCATGCTGGAGAGCAGGCAGATGAGCGCCAGGGAAAGCTGAAGATACTTCATGGCGGGCTCCTGTGGTCGCGTGATGCACAGTCTATTGCGCAATCAGCTAAACCGGTTTTGCTCTTTGAATACACCAATGACTTTACCAACGACGAATATTTACAGGAATGCGCCCGAAATTATTCTGTGACGCCGGGATATCGCGCAGTGATGTTGGAGGGAACCTGAGCCTTCGACGGATTCGAAAAGAAAATCTGAAATATCCACAAAATGGAGAAAGCCGGAGTATATGGTTAAAGCCCTTTAGTCTGGCATCGTGAAAGGAGATTGCATTGTATTCAAAACTCACACGACACCGTTCGTCGACCTGCAAATCGCCGTCTGGCCGTTTCTTGGCGCTCACGACCGTTACTTTATGGTTCTTCATTAATGCGACTCCTGCCGAGGAGAGCGCTCCTACAGCCATTGCCAATCCTGTGAGCTTAAAGACTGAGCCGGACTCGCGACCAAAGACCTGGGAATTCAAGCCGCACGAAGTCGAACAACCGCTGCTTGATCTGCGCTATCTGAACGAAAAGGTCGCGGGCGAGACCGGATTTGTTCATCTCAGCGCAGACGGCAACAGTTTCGTTCGCGGCGATGGCGCGCCCATGCGTTTCTGGATGGTGCAGTGCAATACGGCGCTATTCATGGGCGGCAAAGCACAGGGGGACCAACATGCGCGCTGGCTGGCGCGCCTGGGCGTCAATTTTGCGCGCGTCAGCGGCGGCACGTTGAATCCAAGAGCTGCGGGTTCTCATCCTGAAGATATCGAAAAGGCCAATCTCGACGGCACGTGGGGTTTCGTAGCTGCCATGAAAAAGCAGGGGATCTACTCGATGCTCAATCCGTACTGGGCCGCGGGCGGATCGGATTTAGCGAACTGGGGCGTAGAAGGATATTCCGGGAAGCAAGCACGGCCGTGGGGCCTGTTGTTCTTCAATCCGCAACTGCAGGCAGCGTATCGCGGATGGATGAAGCATATGATGACGGATGTGAATCCGTACACCGGCATCCCACTCGCCCAAGACCCTTCTGTCGCGGTAATTCTATTACAAAACGAAGACAGCCTTCTCTGGTTTTCGGAGGGTTCGATCAAAGGCGCGCAGCGGGAACTGCTGTGCAAGCGTTTCGGCGATTTTCTGATCCAAAAATACAGCTCGCTCGACAAAGCCGTACAGGCATGGGACGGGACAACTTTGCCGGGGGACAAGCCCGCGGACGGTCGTATGGAACTATACGGCGTGTATCAAACGACACTGGTGCGCGGTAATACCGGCGCCGACAAACGACAAGACGATCAAACGCAATTCATCACGGAATTGATGCGCCGCTTTAACGCTGACACGGCCAAATACCTTCGCGAAGAGCTCGGATGCAAACAGCTCATTGCCGCCGACAACTGGAAGCCGGCCAGCATGGAAAAACTGCTGGACTGCGAGCGCTACGCGTATACCGCTAACGAGGTGGTCGCGAAGAACGACTATTTTGGCGGAATTCACACCGGCGGCGGGGATGTTGGATACAACATTGCTGCCGGTCACGAGTTTTCCAATAACTGCGTCCTGAACAATCCGTGGCAACTCCCCATCAATACTAAGCAAGTGGTCGGACACCCAAACATCATCACAGAATCCTCGTGGGTTAATCCCAATCTCTACCAGTCGGACATGGCCTTCATGGTTTCAGTTTACCGCTCGCTGACCGGACAGGCGGGCCTCTGCAACTTTGCCACGGGGTCCAATACGGGCTTCGATCCGGGGATCAGCAAGTGGAGCGCGAGCACCCCGATGCTGGCCGGACAATGGCCAGCGGCTGCGCTCCTTTACCGGCTTGGCTATGTACGCCAGGGACCAGTGGTCGTGCATGAAGAGAGGCCACTGGCAGATCTCTGGCAGCGCAAAACGCCGCTCATTACGGAACAGACAGGTTTCGATCCAAACCACGACATCGAACTACACGAGGGCCGTCTGCCAGACGGTTCGATCCCGCCGTTGGCATATCTCGTTGGCCGGGTTGAAGTGGTCTACGGAGGCGACCCGGCCAAGACCGCAGTAGCCGACCTGGGTAAGTACATCGACCCGGCTAAGAAGATCGTGCGCAGTGTGACCGGCGAGGTAGAGCTCGACTACGGCCAGGGAATTTGTCGCCTCGACGCACCCAAAGCACAGGGCGCTTGCGGATTTTTGGACAAGCCCGGCGAGATTGCGTTGTCCGCTGTCAAGATTACGTCCACGAATGCTTACGCGTCTGTTCTTGTCGTTGCTATGGATGACATCGCGTTGACAGAGTCCCACAAAATGCTGGTGCAGGTCGGTACGACCGCCCGACCAGGCGGCTGGAAAACCGAGCCAGCGGAATTGAAGCCGAAAGGCTGGAAGACCAGCATCGCCGGCGAGCGGATTCTGGCAAAGGGCGACAAGCCGTGGCAGATCGCAGCGACGCAGGTAACGCTGGAGATCGCCAACGCGCACGTCACCACGGCTACATTGCTGGACACGGGCGGGAGCGCGCTACGCACAGTCGCGCTCGAACATACTGACGGCGGACGCGTCCGTATCGTCTTGCCTGAAGAAACCATGTATCTGATTCTCTCCGCGCCGGACGTTGCGCATTAGCCTTGAGACTTTATGCGCATTGCGATCCTGCTGGTGGCGTTCCCCAGCCTTGACGCAGGCGTCCGCGAGAGCAATGTTGATCTTCAGGCGCTCCGCAGCGTTCAGGGCGACGGGCAGGAAGTCCTGGTAGAGCTCGACGACTTCCTTCCAGTTTCCAGCGCGCTGGAAGCGGACTTGACGGACCGCAGGCTGGCGACAGAGGCATTTCGGAAGTTCTTAAAGGTGAGCAAGGCAAAGAAAGTTCGTGCGCAGACAAATGACCTGCAGCTCTTGCTGATGCTTTACGAATTTGCGAAAGACGTCAAAGCCGAAGCCATCCCTTTCCATCACGTGATGATGACGCAACACGGTCCATCTGGCGCAATCGTTCGGCGGAAATCCGACGCGGATAAAATATTCGCCCACCACCATGAACCTGTGGGCGATTGCGTGGTTGAGGTGAATGGGGAAGTCGTCGCCACCGCCGGATTCCTAAGCCATTATAATCCGCCGTATGCGGACATATTCATGGAGGTGGCCGAGCCACACAGGCGGCGAGGGTACGGACCGTTTGCAGTGCAAGAAGCCATGCGTATGTGTTACCAGGCTGGAAAACGCCCGGCCGCAAGATGCAGCCCCACAAACACAGTTCTAAGAATACGCTGGAGAAGGCCGGTCTCATGTCGTGCGGGCGAATCCTAGTGGGACGGGTAGACAGATCAAAACTTGTGGAGGTACCGGGGCGTTGACGGTTCTGTGAATTGTGTGTATTTGTTGCGCCACGACTCCACCGGTAGTTGAGCGATTTACAGGCTAAACTTTCAAGCCGGGCGAAATTGCGGCGTCGCGGTCCACGGTAATCGCGTGATTGCGGCTCGAAGCCAAGTTTGGCTGCGATTTCTATCAGGCGTTCGACTGTGTGTTTGTCCATGGCGAGTCGATGGTACCGAGAAAACAGAAATCTCGCCAGAGTGTCATGAATCTTCGAGATTTACTCTGTGCCTGTAGCGCTCGCGAAGCAACCGTTCCTCTACTCTCTACGCTTCCGGTTCTTACGCTCTCTGAAAACTGGATCGAGAAACATTCTCAACCATCCCTGCCTGAACAAAGAAAGCCTCTTGAGAGTGCGGCTTCTTTTTCGACATTTTCCGGTAGGTTGGTGAGAAATGCGGCGGCTTTGTTAAGCCAGTTGCATTAAAAGAATACGATTGATAAATAACCTAACGATTTGTCTCATGGCAGCAGGAAAGAGTGAGGACGCACATGGCTGACGAATTTGCCGATGAGATCGCTCGCGCCGCTGAGAAGGCTGTTGCCATGTGCGCGGCGCGGGGTAGCGCCATACTCGACTATTCGGAGTCCAGCCTCTCTGTAGTTGAGGATATGCTGTCGGAGGCCGCTGCATTTACCAGCGAAATGACTCCCGATGAAATCAATACGCTGGTGCAGGACTTTGGCTGTTACGTCCTTGCGATTGGCCGGCGCGAGTTTGCTGGTCGCTACCTATGGCACGAGGAGCGCGATCAACCCATACTCGTGGTTGGCGAGCCCAAGTTCAGGGTTGCCATGATGGCATGGGATCGGGTGCGTGGTCGGCTTAGCGGAGATGCGGCCGACAACATCCCGTTCTTTTATGACGGGTTTGCTGGGCGCGCGCGCCAGGCAGTCACCGGCACCGATGCATTGTATGTGTAGGGCAATCGCCCTGGGCCGACTCATTCATCGCCATCCAGCCAGCCGCCCGCCCATGCGCCTGCGGATCGGTGCGATTGCAACCCGTCGATATCATAGACGCCGGAAGAAGTCAGCGAGGCGGCGGGCGAGTTTGTGTGAACGAGCGACGCTTGAGTGCAGATATAGTAACTGGTTTATAACGTGATCCAGAGCCGCAACGCGCTCTTGAAACTTCGGATCATTTGTCTGCTTGAACTGGCTTGACCAGCTCTTTTGCTGCTTTCGAATCTCGGTGATCGAATCTCGAATCGCAGAACCCCGGATGTTTCCGTGCGAACAAAGTATCTTTGTTTCGCCGCCTATCCAAGCCGAAGACGGTCTCGGCGGACTCATTGTTGACAGCGACACCGAAAATTCCATCTACATCGATAATGTGCACTAAGAGATATTGTTGAAGCTCGATCCTGAATCTCGGGCACGGCACATCGCTACCAGGGTGATTAAGGATGCGAAGCCAGAGGAAGCCGAGATTATTCGGTATTGGTCTGCGGATTGGGCATTCTTCGCTGACCAGCTACATGAGATCAACTTCGAGAAGGAAGTGCTCTAAAACCGGGCGTGCATTCTTCTTTTGATCGACGGTTCAGCGGTGGCTTCCGAATACCTCATCCGCCGCCGCTCCGCCCGCAACGCCGTGACGTTAAATCGCCCAACGGCCTTGTTCGTAACTTTCTCAAAGCGATGCAGCGAGTACCTGCATTTACTGCGGCAGAAAATTACAAGACTCGGCGAGTGAGCTTGTATTCTGTGAGCACCGCTGCGCCCCTGCGCAGCCAGAGCGGATGCGGGAAAAGATGGCCTGCGCATCGGGTGGGCGTTAGAATGCCGAGCCTAACTGAGGCCGAGATTGAGCAGTTCGTCGCTCGTGCCTCGCTAAGCAAACCAGCCCGGCCACGTTTTTTCGTGACCGCCAGCTCAAACCGTCGTTTGAATTGATAGTCAACCTGACTGAGTAGGAAATTTCCGCATGGTTTCGTTCGTGATCCCCGCACGCAACGAGGAAGCCTTGCTGGGCGCGACACTGGATGCCATCGTTCGGGCAGCCGCGGCGCTGAGCACGGAGTATGAGATTATCGTTGTCAACGATGCCTCGACCGACGCTACGGCCTCGATTGCCCGAGCTTGCGGCGCGAAAGTCGTCGATGTAGAGCTGCGGAAGATTTCGGCAGTCAGAAATGCAGGTGCGCGCCAAGCGCGCGGAGATTGGCTCGTGTTCGTCGATGCCGACACCCATATCGACGCGCCGGTGCTGCTCGCGGCTCAGGATGCAATCGCGCACGGAGCGGCGGGGGGGAGGCGCCCGCGTGGTATGCGACGCAGCGACGCCGCTGGCCGGCCGGATCTTCGTCTGGTTTGTCATACAGTTATGGTGCCGTGTTTTCCATTGGGCGGCGGGATGCTTTGTCTTTGCGCGCCGCGACGCGTTTGAGGCGGCAGGCGGCTTCGATGAGCGCTATTATGCTACGGAGGAGATGCACTTTAGCCGGGCCTTGAAACGGCAGGGGCGATTCGAGATCGTTCACGGGTGCGTTGTTACGTCAGGTCGCAAATTGCGCTCGTACAGCTTCTGGCAGTTCCTGTCCATGTTCGGCCGCCTCGCCCGGCGCGGAATAAAAGGCTATCGGAAGAAGGAGGGGTTAGAATACTGGTACGACGACAAGCGCGAACCCAAGAACAAGTAGTCGCCGTACGGATCGCTGGGCAAGGAGCCGTTCAGCTTGGCTCGCAACGTCTCTTGCTCGTAGCGACGAAAATGTAGACGAGTAATTTTTCGGCAATTACATAGCGGGGTAATATTTACGGATCGTGAGGGGATGATGATACTATTCGGAAGCCCTGGTTCATCATAGCGTTCATAGCCAGAACTCCGGGAGCCATGCGATGCCCCACCAATCGTCAAAGGAGTCGCAATGCACAACATTTTGAAACGCTTATCCCAGCGAGCACTTGAGAAATCGGAGCATGTCGTGTTCAAAGAGCAGCACAGCCGGCTCTGCCCACGGGCCGTCGGTAGTTCGTTCAAGCATGGTGTGGTCGAGTCCACGGGCCTCCAGATACACTGGATCGTGTCCAAGGCTGATTAGCTTCTCATTCAGTGCGCGCGATTGTGCCACGGGCACGGTTTCGTCCGCCGTTCCATGCGCCATCCAGACTGGCGGCACAGCGCGATGGAGATTCATCAACGGCGAGGCTTCCTGATATCTTTTCGGATCTGCCATCGGTGGGACGCCCATGAACGTTTTGACCATCTCATGACCGCGGGTTTCCTCGAACTGATATTGCGCAGTCAGGTCTGCGATCCCGCAGTATTGCACGACACCGCGAATGGCCGGAATGTCGCGCAGTTCCTGCGTCGCTCTCGTCGCCAGCAACATCGCAAGGTGTGCGCCCGCAGACGAGCCCAGGAGCGCGCACCGGGCGGCGTCCAGTCCGTAGCTATATCCGTTGTTTCGCAACCATTTCAGCAATTGTGTCAAGTCGTCGTAGGCACATGGGAATTGATATTCTGGAGACAGCCGGTAAGTGGCCAGTACCAGCGCGTATCCCAGGGGTTTGATCTTAGGCCATAGAAGAGTCTGGAAGATGCGTTGATATTCACGGCGCTGCCATGCGCCGCCGTGGATCGCCAGAACGAAAGGACTCGACACGCTTGCGTCAGTCCGGCAAATGTCGACCACACCAGCCGGCCCAAGCCGAAGATCGTGATGGGTCGACGTGAGCTCAGCCATGATCACCGCCGCTGGGTGGTAACCTCGACTCGCCGGACGAGGATTGACTTGCACGGCTCTCCTTTGGTATTGGGAAATGTGACATCACTGTACGCCAGCAGGAAAGAATCCCGGCTCAACGCAACCAGGGATGTATATCCGCATGACGTATAGCCGCGCGAGGGGTCGACAATGACAGCCTGCGGCTGAGTCCAGGAGTGCCCGCCGTCGAGCGAGAATGACATCCAGACCCCGGGCCGGCCGAATGTGAGCACGAGCACTCCATTTTCCAATTGGAGCAGCCTGGGAAACACACCGAACTCGTGCAGGGTTTGCGGTTCGGACCAATTGAAGCCTCGATCCTCGGAGTGGACCAGGTACATCGACGGGTTTCTGTTGTTAGTTTCCCGTCGCGTCACGCCTACGAGTGCGCCGGCCTGATTCAATTCGATCACGGGTTCACAGATGTTGTCCTTCTCGGGGGCAATGGCCATCGTGCTTCGCCGCGTCCAGGACCTGGCGTTGTCCGTTGAAACCATGAGCGAACACTCCCATGCGACTGGCATCCGTCCGGACGCACCCGCATATGCGGTCCAGTAATCCGCGTGCAGCAGCTCCTTGCCATTGCGTATGATCGGATTTTCCAAGTATATTTTTTGACTCCAGTCACCGGTGATTTTTTGAGGACGGTCGTTGTAGTACCAAAGCAATTGGCCACGGTGGTCCCATTGCACAGTCTCCTGTGCCCAGGTCTTCGTCCTGGGTGACCAACGGACTGCCTTGATATCTTTGAACCAGCGGATTACATCGTCCGGGCAGTCTTCCAGCCGATGGAGCGAGAAACCGGCGCTTAGTTCGAATGTGCCAACGGATTTGGGCAGCCTGCTGATATCCAATTCGATACCCTTGCCCGCGGGAATGCTGTAAAATTCTCCATTGAGAATCGGCGTGATGACTGGCTCCATACCGCCAATGCCAGGGTGCGGCCACGCGGTTCGCTCCCACGTTTGACCTTCATCGTCTGAGACAAACGGTGGAGACGTCCGGCCCTGATCGCAGTAATGGTCCGTGCTGATCGAGAACGTCAGACATACTTGGCCGGTGGGGAGCCGGTAAACTTTTGGCATTCGAAACTTTCCCCACTCCTTAAATTCCGGGGGGGACTGATCGATCAGGATCGGCGGTTCCAT
>Ga0206927_1086_pt1 | contig 20830 bp, 16 predicted proteins | sample Alteio_BWOrgHeat_60_FD_153249 | JGI IMG/M metagenome (GOLD analysis project Ga0206927, IMG submission 153249) | Enriched cells from forest soil in Barre Woods Harvard Forest LTER site, Petersham, Massachusetts, United States -... | ecosystem: Environmental > Terrestrial > Soil > Temperate forest >... | reverse complement strand
GTCTGGGACTACTACACCGGCCCAGAACTCAAGAAGAAACAGGCCCAGGCAGAGGCGGACGCGAGGTTGCTCACTCTTCAAGGCAAATTGGAAGAAGAACGTATCAAGGGCGACATCCAGAGATACTAAAAAGCCAATCCCTCAGTCTCGAAATCCTCATCATCACCTTGTCATCCAAGGAACGAATCCAAGGCCCATTCATCCCACAAATCGAACGTCCCCTCCGTCCGCGTGCTAAGTCCCTTAGTAACTTCGGGAGAATGAATCTCTGCTATTTGCCACGATTTCTTGCCGACCCCCGCACTGCCACCAGGCACACCGGTAATTAAGAAATAATCCGCAAGTTGGCGAAGGTCAGCATCATCCCACGCTAAGCGTCGTAAAAGAGCATACAGGAAGCCGCCGATAGGAGTTACTTTGTTGACACGCTGAGAGAAATCGTACATTTGCTGCCGATAAAACGTGTTGATGCTCTTTGACTGATCTTTGTTGCTTCTGGTATAAATGTAACAGCAATTCACGGTTCCAAGATCGGCAATGCAGGCAACATCAATTACTTCACGAGGATGTCGAACCGGCTGTAAAACGCGATCAGAGTAAAAAGTAGACGCGAGTTTTGCTAACGACATTCCGGCCTTTGCGGTCCAGCTGTGAGAGTGTGCCAAGACGCCGTAGTATAAGGGAGATGATAACTCTTTTCGCGGTGTACCGCATCGAGTTGGATATAGTTTCTTGATTGCAACACTGTTCGCCATTGCTTTGACAAGATGCGTTAGCCTTAAAGTCAATTTGCATTCGAACGCCGCAACAACTCCGCCCGCGAGGTAAACCTTTTTATCCACCAGCGTTCGTGGGTAAGAAGGGTGAAGGATTAACACGTCAACCTGGGGGCTCGCTATTCCTTCGTGTCCAAGTATCCTCCCCTTTGTCACGACATGGTAATTGCCAGGTATCCAACCCCGGATGACCGTCGCCCAGTTCTCCTCACCTTGGTCGCCTGCCGTGGCGGGGTCATCTTTGACCCTCACCTGCACCCGGTTGTATTCGGATTGTAACTCTCGCGATACCGATTCGAGAAAGGTGAAGAGGTCGTGATAATCCGCCTTCATGGCTTCCATTTGCTCAACCTTGCCTTCCTGTCTTCAGTCCAGTAGCCAACGCATCGAGTTAACGTAGCCAAGAACATCCTTGTTGTCCTGGGCCTCGTCCTGTAATCGAGTGTTTCTTAGCTTCAAATGAGAAAGAGAGCCACCAGGACAAGGATTGCCAAAATCCCTACGCATCCGCCCCGCCCTTTCCGCGAGCCCCATCTTTTGAAAAACCCTTTCGGCGGCCAAATGGATCGCTTGTAGGAGGAAATAATCTTTTTCGAGCCTTTCCTGGCATGAAGCTTTCGCGCCCCTCCACGTTTGCTATGAGGCGGCATATTACGCTTTCGTCTCGATTTTCGTCCCGTTCGTCCCCCTCTTCGCCCCCGGTCCTGGTTCAAAATATCCCAAAGATGTTGTAGAGCCAATCCCCTGGTAGGACCAAAGTGAGTCCAAAAAATGATGGCGGGTCCCCCCATTCAAGAATCTCGTGTTAATCATTGACACGCGGCAATCCACAACCGAGAATCACGCTCGGGGCGTTCCTGCCAGTTTGCGGGAGGATTATCAGTGGACGATCTCTACTTGTACGTTGACGGGGAAAGTCATTTTATTCGAGCGAGAGACACGTGGAAGTTACTGTACCCGAACGCGGACATTAATTCGATTGTTACGCCTACAAGTCCGTTGTCCGCTCCTCGCACCTTTCCCATCGGAGGTATCGAGAACCCAAGAGTCCGGGTCCACGCGGCGGCACACTACTTCTGGGATTCACAACTTCTCTCATTGATGCAAGGCAGCCATCCTTGGCCAGGCAATAACCCTTGGCGTATACCCAGCCGGGCTGTCTACTTCACATCGTTTACGGGAAACCTGGCAGATTTGCACGCCGCAAAGGTTTTCATTCGCGAGGGCGGTTTTGAGCCGCAAGTAATTCACGAACCGAAACAACTAAAAGATCAGCGGGAGAATCTCGCTGTGCAGACCGGAAGTAGGAAAAGTGCCAAAGGTGTCGATATCGGTCTTGCCGTGTGGATGCTAGAAGATGCCTCAAGGGGCAATTATAGTTGCTGCATGCTGTTTACCTCGGACGTTGATTTTATCCCTGCCATTGAGGCGGTTCGACGGGCGGGAAAACAAGTTTTCGTCTTTGGGTACAAAAGCGGGGTGGGCGTGAAGTCCGAGTTTGAATTTGTCCCCGACAAGTTCATCGATATTGGCGAGACTTGGATGAAAAACAATTATGCCTTCTAATACTACAGCCCCCACCCCGGAATCCGCTACCCGAACGCTACTCGGCATCGGAATCGGTGGCCTGGCTGCATACGCATGGCGACGGCGGGCCGGTTGATTTGGAATCTATTCCCACGCAAACGCAAGAGCCAGAGGCACCATGGAGCGTGAATTGGGCGAGATAATCCAGGAGTACAAGGCCAATGCCCTCTTTGAAATGAAAGTTGGCGGCGGGATTGCATTGACTGGCATTGCGGCCTTTTTTTTCTGCCTGGTCTTCGGGATTGATATTCTCGCGGGCCTTCTGCTGCTCTACGATGTGGTGGGACCCATTCTCGGTATCGTGATAGTGATCGTTTCTCTCGTGAAGTGGAATAACCGGCTCGTGGTGCATGAGCATGGAATGGTGCAGCACTTCGCATGGCGAGCGGAGAGTTTCAAGTGGAGTGAAGTGGCTGGGATCGAGGCCAGGGAACGACGCCACTACGCCAGTGGCGTTGCCTATGCGATGGACTTCAAGGCCACAATTCTCATGAAAAACGGCAGAAGGCACCCTATCACCGCAGTCGGACTCAACCGCAGAATGATCGACTTGATTCGGGCGATGATCGAGAAGAGCGACACCAAGCTCCGGGAGGGGTAAATCACACTCCAGGTCACTTTGTCGCGTTCTAGCTCGGTTTTACTGCATTCTCCTGCGGGCGGAATTGGTAGTCCTTCAGACGTTCCACCATGCGTGTCCGTTGCTCTTCAGAGAACACAGGCCGTTTATGAGGTTTCACGATCTTGGCCACCTCATCGAACATCGCAACGAGGAAAAGAAAGGTTTTCTCCTTGTCCCTGTCCCCTTTTTCCCCGCTGATGGCACTCGGGCGTAGCGAGGCGTTAGGCTCCGAGGAGGCTCGGGCTTGGTACGACGATCAACGCCACGAATGGAGCCAGCACACTAAGGCGTTTTTGGACCCGGTAGACGAGCCTGATCCGGATGAGATCGAGCTCGGCGATGGAATTGCAGTTCGTTAGTTGATGCATCGGGGACGCACGCGGAGCACTTTGATTAATTGACCTTCTTTCCCACCGTCCGCATGATGTCCGCCGGCTGGGGCAAAACGTGCCGGCCGGTGGCGCCGCGTCCCCTCTTCACCTCCCCGTTGCATCCAGCGCTTGCATGCGCCGCAATTCGTCCTGGGCGAGTTTGCGGCGCAGGAGCCAGGCGGTGGTGGCGAAAACGGCCAGCCATAGGCCGCCGACGACGGCGAGGGGATACCAGACGTTGACGTTGTTTTCCCGCGCCCAGGGGAGGACGCCGACGAGGAGGGCCGCGCAACTGCAAGGGATAAGGAGCGTGGTGACGTGCATGGCCGGGCGGCGGAGGGCGGGCTTGTCGCCGAAGAGGGCGAGCAGCGTGCCCAGGACGCCGACCAGGCCGCTGAGGAGACCGCCGGCGACGGGCCAGGGAAAGGCGGTTTCCTCGGATTCGTCGGCGCCCATGGGCAGCGGCTCGGCTTTTTGAATTGTCAAAGGCGCGATCCAGACTTTGCCCTGGCCGGGCAGGACGACGTTGATGACCAGCTTCGCCGGCAATATGCCTGGCTTGCTGTAGAATGGCACTTCGAGGTCGCGCCAAGCGGAGGAGCCGGTGATCTTGCCCATGCTGCCTTCGGGGTCGAGGGTCTTGGAAAAGAACGCTCCCAACTTGGGCATGTGGTTCCACATTTCGACGTAGCCATCGCCGACAACATTCTCGTATTTGATTCTGCCGACGAACCGATATTCGTGCGACGGCACCTTGGGGTCGTTGAGCGTTAGCACCATCGTAGTGGTCGGCTTGGCGTCGCCCTGGACGATGAGATTGCCCTCGCCATCCACCGAGACGCGAGGCGAGGCGTTCTTTTTGGGCCAGGGGATGGCGTCGTCCGCCCAACTAACGTTGGCCGTCATGAGCAGAATCAGCAGTGCCGCGTGTCCTTTCATGGTTTTTCTCCAATTCACTATGGTGAAGGCGAAGCAATTTCTTGAGGTTCGGCAAGTCGATGGCCCCCTCGGCGTGCAGACCGCGCAGCGTCCGCTCGAAGTCGCTCATTGGCTGGAGAGCGTCCAGCACCTTGATCTTTTCGATCAGGCGATCCAGCCGCAGGCGCACCGTCGGATAGGAAATGCCATACGCCTGGGCCAATTCTTTCAGTGACCCTGACGCGAGCACGAGGCGCTTGAGAAAGCCGAGGTCTTCATCTTCGAGAAGATCGATCCAACGTTTCATGCATTTAGTTTAACAATATTAAAGTATATGTCAATAATATTTATGTTTTTATTTATATTTACTTTGACATTGTTGCACTGACAGCCCATGAAAAAGTCCAAACACGCTAACAGCTGTGGTAGTGTGTCAGGCATCAGGATTGGAATTAAGGCGTTTTGGACGCGGTAGACGAGCCAAGATCCGGATGAGAGCGAGCTCGCAGGTGGTATTGCAAGTTCGTTAGGAATCAACGGGACGGCTAACCCAAGAAAACGCAAACCAATGAATGCTTAATTGACCTTCTTCCCCACCGTCCGCACGATGTCCGCCGGCTGGGGCAAAACGTGGCGTCCGGAAAGCATCTGAAACTTGCCAGGGGGGAATCGATAGTGGTACGATCCTGGGACAAGCACGGTTCGCACATTCGGCAGAGCGATTGCCAGAGATGAGATCCATGGCGGGGTGGAATATTCCCCATTTTATGAGCTAAGATTTCTTACCCACTCTTTGCCCTGCTGTGAGGTTGATCGTAGATCAAGGCGACGTACGGGCTGGTTCCCCCACCTCAGGGCCGGGACCGACACGAGGAGGCTGTGATGCGTGATTCACGCCTGGGATTTGATCGCTTCCAACCCATGTCGCCCTGGGCGCTCAGAGGTTACCTGGCTTTGCTCGGCGCCAGCACGCTTGCCATCCTGTTCGGCCTGCTGTACGGCCTGGATTTGATGCCATCCGGCCCAAACGGGGACAAGGAGCAATGGTTGAGAACTCTTATGTTCCTCGGCGTGCTCGGACTGTGCCACGTCATTGCTGTCTTGCTCCGGCATGTGGCGACCGTCGGCCGAGAGATCGAGAAGTTGAAGGAACAAAGTCCGAACAAGCCGGCCGAAGCAAGCCTTACGTCAACGCCAGGCGACCTGCCCGCGCGGGTTGCGGGGATTCTGAAGGCGTACGAATCGGAGCTTTACCTGGCACCAAGCATACCACCGAAAAAGCTGGCCAACGCCACGGCGAAGGCATGTGTCCCCGCCGACGAGAAGGTGCTAGGGCTCATCGATTGCACGATCTTGGGATCCGCCTCCTCCTGCCTCGTCTTCGGCAGCCGCGGTTTCTATTACTCTCACGGGGGCAATTCGAATCCAGGCGGCGCCGGTCAAACGAACCTTGCTCAAGATCGCGAGATGCGGACAGCCATCGTGGGAACAGGTCTGGATCGATTCGGAGAACTGGGACTCAAGATCGCCCAGTTACCATCGAAGCTGAAAAGAATAGGAAGGTATGTTCCAGGCTCAGTCGCATACAGCGAGTTCTCCCGGTGCCGGTTCACAAGGTCCGGGCTCTTTTACCTCAGGCTCGACAAGGACCGCTACTGCAACCAGGCCGGCTCCAAAGTGAGTCGCGGAAAACTAATCGACATCCTGGACGCGATCAAGCAGGCAGTCGTTGAGGTAGCCGGCCAGGGTGCTGAAGGTGGCGGCAGAACTGAGATTACGTAAGTGGTGGGATCGACGAAGCCCTATTTTGCTCGGCACCCGAAAAATGGTATAATCAACCTGAATTGCCACTGAATCGTGGAAAAAAGCCCATGATCGTTAATCTAAAACTCTCCGTCGAAACGGTTAAGCGGCTTGGTGACAAGGCCGCTCGCGAAGGGCAAACATTGGAGGGGTTGCTGCAAAACCTCGCCGAACACGAGGCAGGGGCCTCGAGAAATGCCAAGCCATCCGACGTCGAACCCGAAGATGATGAAGATCGGCCTTGGCGGGGTTTATTTGTCCTAGATTATCCTCGGGAGGAGATTTTCGCGGTCGAGCACGAGGTAAACGTCAACGCCCTGCCGCCCCTCCCCGCCGAGATCCGAATCGACGCGCGGAGAATGGCAGATGAGTCCGAATGACCCATGGTACGAGATCGTTGGTCCTGATTCCCCTCTGGATCAAGGCGACCTGATTCTTCGATGTCCCATTCTCACTTGGGACCAAACGAAACCGCTCACTGTTACCAAGGCAGGCGACGAAGAATTCCTCAGGGAGCATATCGCATCTTTCCGCGCGGATGTGCTGGTTTTCACTCAAGCTTGTGACCTGGAGCATCACAAAGTCCGAAATGTCGTTCTTGGCCCTCACCGGCCAGTTTCTGAAATTCGCGTCGCGTGGGACGCTCGCATGCGCGAAATGGGCCAGACGCCTTCAGCCAAGGCTTGGCGACGCTACTGTGAGGACATCGCTGACGGATATGTGTGGAATCAAATATTCCTAAACAGTTTCGATTCAACCGGATTGTCCACCGAATTGCGGGTCGTCGATTTTCACGACTTGTTCACGGTCCCTCGTGATTTCTTGGAGTCGTTGCTCCGCCAGCGTCAGGAAGCGCGCTTGCGGTTGCGGCCACCATATCGCGAACACCTTTCGCAAGCTTTTGCAAGGTTCTTTATGCGGGTTGGATTACCCCAGCCGGTGAGTCCGGCTTGGTGAGAGGTCGGTTGTTGCCGCGAATTCATCTCCGGGCACAAGCGAGACGTTTATGCTACGCCTACGCCGGCAGGCGTGGTGAGAGCTTGGTTGTTGGCGTGATTTTGCTGGCCGCGAACACACACGCTCAAAAACCCTGCAGCCGGCTCTCCGCGTCGCCAAAGCGATTGAGGCGGACGCCCATCCGGTCCATGATTCCCAGGTACAGGCTGCAGAGCTTGCGGTTGTCGTCGCCGGCGTCGAGATAGTTGAGCGAGCGGCCGGTTTGGAGGGTGCCGCCGAGGCCGCCGACGGTGAGGACGGGCACTTTTTTGTTGTCGTGCTTGGTGCCGGACCACATGTTGGAAATAAACATCAGGCAACAGTTATCCAGAACGGTGCCCGTGCCCTCGGGCATGGAGTCGAGACGTGTGGCGAGGTGGGCAAGCCGGCTAACGTGGAAGCGAACGACGCGCTCGTAACTTGCCGAAGTGTCGTTGTGCGAGGCGCCGTGGTGGGCGTCACGGACGTCCAGAAACGGATAATAGAGGGCGGACAGATCGCGAGCCAAAATGAGAGAGGCGACACGGGTCTTGTCGGTCTGAAAGGCCAGGGCAATGATGTCGCACATGATGCGCGTGTGCTCGCGCAGGTCCTCGGGGAGGCCGTTGTCCGGCCGGGTCATCGTGAATACGGGCCGGCCCCGGTCCTTGGCGCGCTGATCGGCCGTGTCCTTGTGGGCGCGCACGCGGGCGATGTCCTTTTCCAGCGCGCGGACGCTGGTGAGGTATTCGTCGAGCTTGGCTCGATCGCTCGAGCTGATCCGGCGGCTCAGCGTTTGGGCCCGGTCGCGCACGCGGTCCAGGACGCTGAGGTTGCGGAGGCTGCCGCGGTTTTCGAAGAGACTGTCGAAGGCCAGCGAGGGATAGATTTCGTTGGGCACGGGCGAGTCGGCGTTTTGCCAGGAAATATGCGAGCCGTAGGCATTGGAGTAATTGGTCTCGTGAAAACCGGTCATGGGCTGTTCGCAGGCGAGGACCATGCTAGCTTGCACGGTATTTTGGCCGATGTGGTTGGCGAGCACCTGGTCGGTGCTGATGCCACCGTGGATGATGGAGCCTTTTTGAATGGGGACGCCGGAAAGGAGATTGCCGGTCATCGGGGGGTGAATGCCGTGGCCGATCGCGGACTTGTTGTAGAGGCCATGGACGAGGTTGAGCTTGGCTTTGACCGGCTCGAGGGGTTCGAGCGATTTGCCGAGCACCATGTCGGCGCCGGACCCTCGCGCCGACCAGTGTTCGGGGCTAATGCCGTTGCCCATGAACACGACCGCGAAGCGCTTCGGCAACGCTGCTTCCGCTCCGAAGGCCGAGCCGATGCCGCCCCAGCCGGAAAGCGATTCGAGCCAGGGGAGGGCCATGGTCACGCCGGCCCCGCGGAGGAAAGCTCGCCGCGAGATACCACGTTTGCCGTCACGACGCGCGCCATGGTCCTGGCTCATTCTTTTTTCCTTTCCGCAGTTTCGTCGCCGCCGCGCCGGAAGAGGAATTGCCGGCTGGTGACGATGCTCTCCACGAGATTATCGAAACGATTGCCGTTGGCCGTTAGTTTTTCTTGCATGGCCCGGATCGCCAAGTCATCCGATTGTATCAAGCCGCGGCCCAGGGCGTAAGCAAAAAGTTTGGCAGCTAAGTTTTGGACGAAATCATTTTGCCGCTTGGCGCGGATGTACTGGCGCAGGCCGTCCAGGCCGGCGCCTTCGTCCCCACTGGGGAAAGTGGCCGACACATCGACATGGCGGCCGGACAGATCCTTGACGCGGCGCTCGCCAATCGGGCCGAAGCCCTCGAACACCAGTCCGAAGGCATCGAAGCGGGCGTGGCAGCCGGCGCAGCTCGGGTCAGCGCGATGGCGGGCGAGCAGATCGCGTAAGGGCAAGTCGAGCTTGGCTTCATCCTTGGGAAGTTCGGGCACGACCGGGGGTGGCGCGGGAATCTGCTCACCGAGGACGTTCTTGACCACCCAGTTGCCACGCTTCACCGGACTCGTGCGCAGCCCCGGCGAGTTCTTGGTCAAGAACACCGCCATGGGCAAAAGTCCGCCGCGGCCAAACGGGCGGGCGTCGGGCACTTTGACCCAGTCGTCGGGGGATTTCAGATTTGAGATTTCAGATTTGAGATTTAAATCCGCAATCTGAAATCCTAAATCTGCAATCGGCATTCCGTAGTGCTTGGCGAGCAGCGGATTGACAAAGGTGTCCTGGCCGTACAAGAGGTCCAGGACGGATCGATTCTTCTGGAAGACATCCGTCAGGTAGCGGACGGGCTCTTCGAACATCGCCTGGCGCATCTCGCTTGTGAAGCTGGGGAAGCGATCGCGATCGACACTGTTAAGTTCTTCGAAGCGGCGGAAGTCCAGCCAGTTGCCGCCGAACTCGACCGCCAGGTCTCGGATGCGCGGATCCTTGAGCATGCGCCGCGCCTGAGCGGAGACCACCCTCGGCTCGTGCAAGTCTCCCGCGGCGGCCCGGGCCAGAAGTTCCTCATCAGGCATGCTTGACCAGAGGAAATAGCTCAGCCGACTCGCGAGATCGTAATCGGAGAGCGGCTGAATGCCCTTGCCGCTTGCCAAAAAATCGATCCGGTAGCAAAAATCCGGCGCCATGAGAACGCTGACGATTCCCTCGCGCATGGCCGACTCGTGATCGAGGCCGTCTTTTTCCCGGCACGACTTGTAATAGGCGAGCAGGTCGGCCTTTTCCTCGACAGCGAGGGGCCGCCGGTAGGCGCGGGCGGCGAAGTTCAAGAGCGCCTCCAGATGGCTGGGCTCGGCGCCCACGCGAGCTTTCGCCACCGTGCGCATGGTGGTGTTGATCCACGAAAAGAAGTCCTTGACGGCCTTGATGCCGACATCATTGCCGCCGGCCGCGTTGGCGAGAACCTTGGCCTCGAGTCTTTTGATCTGCGCCTCGGAAGTCCATTCCTCTCTCATGGCCTTGGACTCGGAAGCGGGGGCTATCTTGGCTTCCCGGGGCAGGCCGCCTCTCCCTTCGAACTGGCCGCCGTTGCCGTAGATCTCAATGAACATGCGGGCCGTGGTCGAGGCCACGAAGTCCATCTCGAGCCACATCTCGTCCAACTCTTTTTGCTGTTTTTCGTCGAGGATCAGCTCGGAGAGCGCCTGGTCGTCGCGGAAATAGCCCAGGATGTTGTGAAAGCCGGCGCTCAAGAAGCGGTTGCGATCCCCCTTGGCATCGTGATAGTTACGGCCGCGCTCCTGCATGTAAAACTTATCGGGAAAGACGCTGCAAAACGCGGCGAACGCTTCTTCATAGCGGGCGCGCTGGCCCTCGGGCACGAAGAGGTCGGGATCGCCGGGCGTGTTCACCACAGGTCGAGTTGCTCCGGGGCCAAGATCGCCGGTGACGCCTGGCTCGGGGCCCTTGTAGGGCGCGGGCGGGTCCTCGCCCTCGACCTGCAACTGGGCCGGATCATAGCTCCGGCGGTGGGTCGCGTAAGCCACATTTTTCCGGATCATCATGGGGACCGTGCCGGCTCCCACTCTGCCCGCCTGGATGTTGTAAAAGCGGCACTCGACTTTCTTTCGCAGCTGCACGACATAGTCTTTCATCTTTTCACACCCCGCCCGGGCGGCGTCCGGCTGCTTCATCTCCGGCGCGGGCAGCGCCGACCACAGCTCCTGAAGCTTGACAAGCGGGCCGACCTCCGCTTTTTGGCCCTCGAGCGTCCCCCAGATGGTCGTCAGGTATTTCGGACTCACATTGCTTTGGGCGGCCATCTCGGCGAGGGTGGCGCCGGGCTTGCCAAGGGCGGCCCGATGTTTATAGCGCCAGGCGGCCTGGAAGTAGTCGGCGTAGTCCGTGTTTTGGCGGTGGTAAAAAGCGATAATTTGCATCACGCACAGCTTGTCGCGGTCGGTTTCCACCAACATGGGATGGGGCGCGAAGGCGAACCCGTGAGGTTTCAGATACATATGGCTGGCGACCTCGTGGGCCGCCGCCAGATACTTCTTGAGGAGAGCGGTGGACATGACCAGCGACTCGCCGGAGTTATCGAAGCCCGCAGTGTTGGCGGGATCGACGGGAAACTCGCGCGTGGGCCGAATGTCCACGCCGGTCAAATCGCGGATGGTGTAGTTGTATTCGGCGTTACTGAGCCGGCGGGCCAGCACGACACCCGGATCGCCCGCGTTGCGCTGGGCTTCGCGATCGCGGATCGTCTGTAGCCAGGCGACCACCTGCTGCCGGGCTTCCGGAAGGGGGTGGAGCTTGGCCTTCTTGGGCGGCATTTCACTCGCCTTGAGACGATGGAGGAGCATATCGGCGCGGCGCAAATCCTTCAGGATCGCAGCCATGGATGTATAGGCGCTCAGGTCCAGGTCCCCCTCGGGGTCCTTCTGGCCGTGGCAGGCGACGCAGTACTTTTGTAAAAACGGGTGGATGGTGCTGGAAAACTGGGCTTCGAGCTGAACGGCACCAGGATCTTTAGAAGGCGCGGCGGCCGGCTCGTCCGCTACCAGGGACGCACGATAGTGCGCGGCCAAGGCAAGGGCCACGAGGAGAAGACCGGCGAAAAGCTTGACGCGGCCCCACATGTGCGCACCGAGTTCGGGAAGTTAAGAACCCATTCCAAGTGTCGGCAGGAAGGAGGGTGTGACGGACATTTGGGCCATTTTACTCAAGTTATGGCTTTTATCAAGCTGACCCCAGGTCCATAGCAAACTTCAGCACAGAATGCGGACGACCGCCCTCTGGCAAATCTGTCACAGTTTGACCGAGGCTTTTTAATCGTCAAATTCCGTCGGCTTGCCATCATCTATCTTGCACAGGCGTCCCCAAACCGTCGGACTAATGCTGTAACTCAGAGCGTGGACGGAGCCGTCACAAAAAACGCACATGAGGCTCGAGTGAATCGAGCCGAAATTGAGGCCGCAGGCATCCAGGTTCTGCTTCATGTCGATTTGTTTGGGGAGTTCGACGTTCGTGCCATCCTCGGTCGGCACGGGGTTGATGTTGCTGCCTTCGGCGGCACAGATCGAGTCGTTATCCCAGCCGTCCACGTAGCCCTGATCGTCATTGCAGACCCCGTAAGCGCCTCCATCCCGGATGTACTGCGGATTATAAGCGCCGTCGGCATCCACGTATTTTTCGCCGATCAGCAAGGTGTTGGAAGTGCCGTCCGTGATGTCCGTGAGCTTGCGGACCAGTCCCTGTACGGCGCTGAAGCCGGTCTTGGAAGGGACAATGGCGCCGTCCCAACTTCCCCAGCTCGTGCCGGCGTTGGCCGTGTAGTCCATCATGGCACGCATCGACCCGTCGCCGCTGTATGGCCGGATGATCGGTCCCCGGAAAGAAGGGCAAATGTAGAGCGCGACCGGAGTCGACGTCACGAGGTGGTCATCCGGGTCCTTCCACAAGTCATTTTGCTCGATGTAAGGCAGGATTTGATAGGCCCAGCCCCAAATTTGCGAATTGTAATCGGCCGGGATGCCGCGGAGCATGGCACGCGTGTTGTTCGATTGCCAGTCGGTGCCGCCGGAGGGTTGAACGCCAAAGGTGTCGTTGTGGTTATGAAATGCCAAGCCGATTTGAGCCAGCTGGCTCTTGCACTGCGCGATGTTGGCGGTTTCCCGCACTTTCTGCACTGCCGGTATCAGGAGCGCGATCAGGATGGCGATAATGGCAATCACCACCAAAAGCTCAACCAGGGTAAATCCCGGACGCTTGGTCGGGCCATTCATGATTGCTATTCCTTGAATCTCGAACGATGTGAATCGCGGGCGCAAACGTTTCTCTCTGCCGGCCCCTTGAGATATGACGATGGGCCTTGATTTATAGTTCCCGAATCCAGCATCTTCCGTCCCACCCCGGCCTACTGGCCCACCACGTCCATACTTACGGACTTTACCTTGGCCGAGCTGCCGCCAACCATCACCTGGAAGCGGCCGGGCTCGACGACACGCTTCATTTCCAGCCCATGGTACGATAGCTGCTCCGGCCCCAACTCGAGCGTCACGGTGCGCTTTTCACCTGGGGCCAGGGTGATCCGCTGGAAGCCTTTCAGCTCCATCACCGGTCGGGTGGCCCGGCTCACTTCGGCGCGGAGGTAAAGCTGTACGATTTCGTCCCCGGCCCGGGGCCCCGTGTTGGTCACCTCGACCGATGCCTTGGTGCGCCCGTCCGGAGCGATCTTCGCCGGCGAGACGGTCGGAGTCGAATACGTGAACGTGGTGTACGAGAGGCCATGGCCGAACGGGTAAAGGGGGGCAGTGGACTCGAAGAGGTAGCCGCGCAGCGCGGTCGGTTTGTGGTTGTAGAAGAGCGGCAATTGCCCCACGCTGCGCGGAAAGCTGACGGGAAGCCTGCCGCCGGGATTGACATCGCCGAAGATGACTTCCGCCACGGCGGTTCCGCCCTCCTGTCCCAGGTACCATCCTTCAAGGATGGCAGGCACCAGCCCGGCCAACTCCGGGATGGCGGCGGGACGTCCGTTTATCAGCACCATCACGGTCGGCTTGCCGGTTGCCACCAGCGCACGCACCAGGTCCTCTTGTAGTCCGACCAGTCGCAGGTCCGCCCGGTCGCCCAGGTGATTCTCGGCATAGGCCTCGCGTGCCACCTGCTCGTTGTCCCCCACGGCCACGATGACAACGTCGCTGCCCTGGGCCAGCGCCGCCGCCTCCTTGATGCGTTTAAGGTTGGCGGCCGGGTCGGCGAGGACCACGCGGTCGGCCGACCAGCGCGCTTGGGAACGGGTGCCCCCGACGAGCGGCTGCGGGCCCTTGGTGAAGGCCGAGTCTTCCGTGATCCGCACTCCCTCCGCATGGACGACGGCCACGCTCGCCCCCAGCCGTGCGCGAATCCCCTCGAGTATGCTGACCGAGTGGCGCGGAACGCCGGAGTAGCCGCCGAGCATCACCTCGGCCGCGTGCGGGCCGATCACCGCCACACGCTTCATCTTGGCCGCGTTCAGAGGCAGCACCCCATCTCGGTTCTGGAGGAGCACGATGGCCTGACGCGCCGCATCCAGCGCCAACGGCCGGCTTGCCTTCGCGCCGGAGATTTCCTCCGCGCGGGCAGGGTCCACGAAGGGGTCTTCAAATAGACCCAGTTCGAACTTCTCCCGCAAAAGCCGCCGCACGGCGTCATCGATCGCGGCCTCGGCAACCTTCCCCTGCTTTACCAGCTCGACCAGCGTGTCGTACGTCTCGACGTCCGGGAGCTCCACGTCCACGGTGGCGGCCAGCGCTTGCCGCGCCGCCTCGGCGCTATTCGCGGCTACCCGGTGCCGCTTGGCCAGCTGGCTGACGCCCTGCCAGTCCGACACGATGGTCCCATCAAAGCCCCACTCCTTGCGCAGCACGCCCTCAAGCATCCGGCGGTTGGCGTGCGAGGGAATCCCGTCGATCTCGTTGTAAGAAGGCATCACGCTGCGTGCGTGCCCTTCCTTCACACCCACCTCGAAGGGGTATAGGAAGACGTCGCGCAAGGTGCGCTCGCCGACGTTCGCCGGCCCCACATTCGTCCCCGATTCCGGCTGGCCGTGACCGGCCATGTGTTTGAGCGTGGCGATCACGCGATCGGCAGGGATGGTCTTGCCGCCTCCCTGGAAACCGCGCACCGCGGCCAGACCGAGGCGCGAAACCAGATAGGGATCCTCGCCGAAGGTTTCCTCGAAGCGCCCCCAACGCGGGTCGCGCGCCACGTCCACCACCGGGGCGAGCACCTGCTGAGCCCCGCGCGACCGTACCTCCCGCGCAGTCGCGGCAAAGACGCGCTCCACCAGGTCGGGGTTCCATGTGCTTGCCAGGCCGATTGCTTGCGGGAAGCTGGTCGCCTCCGGCCCCTGAAGTCCGTGGAGCGCCTCCTCGTGGAAGATCACGGGAATGCCGAGGCGGGTGTTTTCTTTCACCCAGCGCTGAATCGCGTTGGTGAATTCCGCCTCGGCCCGCGCGCCACGGCCTTCACTGGGACGCTCGATCCCTCCGATACCCACTTTGAACCACTTGGGCGCCTTCGCCGGATCAAAACGCCCCTGGGCGTCCGTGATCTGCCGCCTGGCATTCCACATGCACAGCATCTGCCCGACTTTCTCCTCCAATGTCATGCGCGCCAGAAGATCGTCCACCCGTCGCTCAACGGACAGCTTTGGGTTCCGATAGTCCGCTTGCGCCTGTCCCGTTTGAGCCGGTACCGGCTCGATTGGAAGAAGACAGAAAAGGGCCAGCATGGCCAAGGAGAAGGTGGATTTCATGAAATGGACAGAGCCGGGATCGAACCGGCGACCTGGGGATTTTCAGTCCTTCGCTCTACCAGCCAGTGCGGTTGAAAGCAACCGGCCACATCTTTTTGCTCATAACCCAAGAAACGCCCTTGTATTTGGGGAGCCGCCCCGGCTGCGGGTATTCTGTTGATTTTGGGCATTCGCGGCAATGCGAAGATTGGCCTTTTAATGCCGTTTGGAATGTGATCTCGATGTTGCCCGCAGACAGGCGGGCCACGTGCTGGAGACGACCAAACCCGATGGCCGGATGGCGCTGGCGTACCATCATCCTGAATTGCGGCCGTAGTGTCTTGCCTTTCCGAACAGGCACACGTCGGCTGGGTCTCCGACCGCCTTCTGGCCTGGAGCCGGTGATGCGTTTACACATGCTCGTGGATTGTCTATAGGTGTTCGCATGAGCCTTGGGGTGAACAGGGTGAGTCGTTTTGGCTGGAGGGTTGCATTTCGATCCCCCCCACTCGGCTTAACGCGGTAATCGTTTCATCAACTACCGGAAAGCGCGACGCCGCGAGGCGCATGGTTTTTTCGCTATTGGCGAGTCGAAAAAAATGGTCTAGTCGTGCGAGCATCGTTTCCGGAAATGCCTCTTCCCAGTTGCTAGCCCAGCGGACAGCCGCGCCTTTGGCCCGTGCCGCGCAGTTTGCCGCTTGCCGTTCAGCTAGCACGAGTCCTTCGACAACCGCGGGCACCGTGCCTTCCACCGGGATGAGATTACGCGAGATGGCTTCGAGCTTCGCACTGGTTTTTGTGGCGTAGACGGAAGTAACTGTACAAAGCCCCGCGGCCGCCATCTCCAATGGCACCAGGCTGGGATGGGGCGTCCACATCAGGCTCAGACCGACATCGTAGTTGGGCAAGATTTTGCGGTACTGTTCTTGATTCATGCGCGGCAGCAACTCCAGATGCACGCCTGGGGTCAATTCCAATTTGCCGAATTCGTCAACGCAGCCGATACCATGAATCTCCCAGCCGCGATACGCTCCTTGCCGCACTGCTTGCCGAAGAGCAAGAAAACCGATTTCAAAGAGGTTTCGCGCGGCGTGAGCTTCAGGCCGGCAATAAAACAGGACACGCTTTTGTTGCCGCCCGGCCAGGTGAGAGCGCCGAACTTTCCCGACGGTGGTGATAGCATTTTCGAAGGAGATGGAATCGCGCTCGCCGCCGACATCGGCAAATACACCGCAGCGCTGCTCGCGGAAGTATTCCCGCAGTAGCTCAGTGGAGAACATAGCGTAGTGCGGAAACTTGTAGGACGCCGCGGCCAGCGCGGCCTCGGGTCCAAGGGGATAAAACCCGGGTTCATACTCCTGTATCAAGTAGACAAAGCGTTCGTGGCCCAAGACGCGCGTGGCCGCATGAGCCACGTGGGCCGTCCACCAACTGGTGGCCATGAACACGTCATTCGGATTGACCGGCACGACCACGTCGCGGTTGTGAGCGTAAATGAATTCCACTTGCTCAACCAGGTTCTCCAAGCCACGATAGGCGCTGAAGGACGCGGCCCACGCATTCGGCCGGAAATCGCATGGATCGACAATCACCAGGCGTACTCGCCAGCCGCGCTCGGCCAGGCAGCGGGCCAAGTTCAGCACGGTCAAATAGCTGCCAAAGAGGTATTTGAAATCGATTGTCGAGACGACAATATTGAGCCGCGCTGGCGAATCGGCCCGAATGGCCAGTTTGAGCGGCGCGACTTTGATTTCGAGCGCCGACGTACGGCCGGCCTGCTTTCGAATTGCGCCTGCCCGCGCACACAACTGAGCAGCGCGACCGCGAAGTGCTCCGGCTCCCGCCAAACGCTGCACAAGGCCGCCTTTAATCCGCTGGAGCAGCGCCCAGATTCTTGCCTGGAAGAAAAGGCGGTCGACTCCGCACGTTAGCTGCAACATTCCGGGTTGCCGGCTGCGGCGACACAATCGCACCATGCCGCGCTTACTGTCGCGCCAACTCAGAGCTTCATGCAAGCCCCAAAGGACTGCCGGGGATGTCACCCCGCCGCAGCGCAAAAGAAGATTGTGCGCCAGGTTGGCCACGTGCACGAGATGCCGGTGCCGGTTCTGTCCCGCATGCCAAAAGCCTCGGACGCGCTCAACCAGATTTCGGCAATTATGACGGAAATTAAACGGATTGAGCCAGCAGCGCGCGCCGATCAAGCTTCGCACCAGCCGTTGTCGCCAGGTAGGCGACGAAGGAGCGCCGCAGTGGCCCACCACTTGCCTTGGATGTTGCACGTAGTCGTACAAAGGTTTGGGAATATAGGCAATGTGGCCGGTCGCCAAGGCGACGAGGCCGAGCCACCAATCGTGGTACGCATCACCCACCGGTTCCGGCAAAGGCAGCGCGTATTCCAACAGCGAGCGGCGGAACATCGATGCCGCGCCGGTTATCGTGTTAGCCAAGAGGAGCGCGGCGCAATCCGAAGATTGGTTGACGCGGCTTGTCCAGTACGTCGGGGACAACAGTGTTCCGTGCTTGTCGACCAGCCGCATGTCGCTGTAAACGAGCGTGACTCCCGGTTCAAAACGACGGAGAAGTTCGGCCAGTTTGTTGGGATACCAATAATCGTCCTGATCGCTTAGCGCGACGTAATCGGCCTTTATTGGGACATCATGGAGGAGCGCGTCAAAGTTCTTGTAAAATCCCAGGTTGGCGCGATTGCGCCTCAAAATGAAGCGGGGATCAGCGCCGACTACGCGCCGGATCATCTTCCAACTCTCTTGGGCCGAGGTGTCGTCCCGGACGATGCACACCCAGTTTTTCCAAGTTTGCTTGCGAATCGATTCCACCTGTTTGGCAAAGAGGTCGGGCGGCGGGTTGTAAGTGGCCATGCAAATGACCACGAGTGGGAGCTGTTCGCTTTCAGGCCGGGAATCGAGGAGCAGGACCGGGCCTCCTAATTTTGGCGGCAGGAGTTTGAAAGATCCCAATGTGGCGGTCTCGATGACGCCGCCTCCCAGGTCGGCATGAGCCACTATCTGCACCTGACTTGGCCCCTGCACTGCCGGCAGGGCAATCTCCGCCAAGAATCCTGAGTGGAGGCTGAGCCCTTTAGAATCGTCGTGCGGAAAATGCCGGATCAGCACATCGGGGCGAGGCAGATGGCAAGCCAGTATGCGAGCCATCTTGCTGGATAGGGCTAGCGGGGCCGCCCTATGATTTGCAATCTGCTGGAAGTTTTCGGCATTTTTGAGCAACGTCAACGAAGGGGCAGATTCAGGGTTGCTGCTGGCGATGAGAGCGCGGATTTGCAGTGCGCGAATACGCCGCTCAGGATGAAATGCCCAGCCTGCCACCACAACGCAGGTACCCTTGCCCACGCCTATTTGCTCTGGAAGAGGTTGGCTCAAGCCAACGCGCAGGCCGCTACCCGTTTCGTCCACCTCGGCCAGACCGCGGCGTCCCAGCCCCAGCATGCGCACGGGCAAGGTTAAGGTCTGTTTGGCGAGACTGAAGATGATACCGCGGCACAGGGCGAACGCGTCCACGGCAAACTGGCAAGCGCGCACGATACGTTGGAAGACTTGCCGGTGCTGCCAAACCTGTTGCCACAAAGTCAGATCATGCAGCTTCCGCTGCAAATCTTGAAGTGTGGCTTCCTTCTCGGCCACGAGCGCTTTGAGCTCAGCTATCTCCCCTTGATCGAGTGCGTTGTTGACTGCCTGAGATTCCGCGGCAAAGTATCCGGAACGAGCTTGGTTGACCATGGGCCGGCGCTCCGACTTATTCGATGAAACGTTGGCACGGCGCAAACGACGCAGCTTCGATCGAGTGGGGGCTGTGCTAAACGACCTCTAATAATTTGAGAAGGTCCTACCGTGGCAGCAGGTTGCGCAATTGACCTGATATTCGCGAGCTTTCGAGGTAGCCCAAAGTCTCGGTCTAAGAAGTTCCCCCCCGAGGTTGTGCCTTATTGGTAAATCGTACCGCTTATGCCGAAGAGTTGAGAAATTCCGAGTTTTCGTCCTCAGCGACGATCACAGCTGCCGTGACGCCGTGGCCCGGATCATCGCCCATCGCGCCGCGTCTAGCCTGGAGCCTTGCTCGCCCAACACCGCCAGCTACTGTAACGCCCGTGCCCGCATACCCTTGGCGAGCCCACGTGCGAGGTCGTACAATTTCGGTTCCCGGAAAGTTGGGTTCATGCGCGAATCCTGGGCGGCGCTCGGAACCCGCGCGGGGGGCGAGGTGATTTCCTCCCAGTTCTGACCCAGCCAAGTACCAGGGCCAAAGCGAATCGAACTGGCTTCCGCGGACTACGGGAGGACGATCCTGGACGCTCCCAATTTCACCCCCGACGTCCTCCGGACCTATTTGTACCACCGGGTCTATTCCGCGCTCGGCGGGGTAGTGGCCGGGATGCTGGCCAATTGCCCGACGATCGGCATCAAGGCGCTGAAGGCGGCCGACTGGCACCTAGCGCTGCCGATGAGTCTGTCGGGCATTGGTCTGTTTCTCACGCTGATTCTGAGCGTCCGGATGGCCCGGCGGCCGAAGTTGCCGTTCCTCCTCGTGCCCGGCTTCGCCTCGGGCGCAGTCTGCCTGGGGATGGCGCTGGCGCCCGAGCCGCTGGCCTTCCTGTTCCTGTTCGGCCTGTTCAACCTGCTCGATTCGGTCTCACGCCCGGCGCTGACGGTGATCATCCGGCTGAACTATCCGGTGGAGTCGCGGGGCTGGGTGACCGGCCATCTGCGGAGGTGGTCGGGGGGGACGTTTCTCCTGGCCGCGCTGTCGACGGGCTGGGGTCTCGACCGGGCAGGCACCTGGCCCGTGATCCAGGCCCTTCTGATAACGGCCGCGGTGCTCCAGACGCTCGCCCATCTCGCCTTCTCCCGGATCCGCGTCCGCCCCGAGCCGCGGAGCGAGGCTGATGCCGGCACCTTCGCGCGGGCCGGGTGGTCGTCGTTCGTCGGCGCCCTCGCGGCGGTCGGGCGCGACCGCCGATTCCTCCTCTACCTCTGGGGCTCGATGATCTTCCAGCTCGGCAACCTGATGTACGAGCCGCTCGTCCGAGCGTTTATGTCGTCCGAGCTCCAGTTCAACTACACCCAGTGCATCTTTATTGCCGATGTCTTGCCCAGCACATTCTCGCTGGTGACGACCACCCGCCTGGGCGCCTGGCTCGACCACACGAACCCGCTCTTCGCCTGGAGCCTGATCCGGCTCTTCTGGGGCATCGACCCGCTACTCCTGGCTCTCTCGCCGATCTGGCCATCGGGCGCGATGGCGATCGCCGCGACGGCGCGGCTGCTCCGCGGCAGCGTGATGAACGGGTCGTACATCCTCTGGTGGGAGCTCGGCGGAAACTATTTCGCGACCCGACGCGAGCTGACGTCGGTCTACGTGGGCGCCTCGTTTAGCGTCAACGGTGTGCAGCGCATGATCGGACCGCCCTTGGGGGCCTACCTTGGCTCCGTCCTCTCGCGACGCGCAGTGCTTGTCATCGGCGGCCTGTTGGTCCTGTTCGCCGCATACCTGGCCCGCCGCCAGGCCGAGGACGAGAAGGTCGACGGCCGCTAT
>Ga0206927_1085_pt1 | contig 20883 bp, 19 predicted proteins | sample Alteio_BWOrgHeat_60_FD_153249 | JGI IMG/M metagenome (GOLD analysis project Ga0206927, IMG submission 153249) | Enriched cells from forest soil in Barre Woods Harvard Forest LTER site, Petersham, Massachusetts, United States -... | ecosystem: Environmental > Terrestrial > Soil > Temperate forest >... | reverse complement strand
TTTGCATTTAATTTTTATAAGATTATCAGAGGAAAGATAAAAGGCAAAACCCCTATTTACATCTGGATGTGGACAACAGGCATCATCTTTTTCATCTTCACTAATCTCGAAGCTTATTTATGGATGTTCCCTTATTTCAGAGATAATATTGTCAAAGATGTAACCATCCAATGGAAGTCCATGGGCTCCATGGTAGGTGCCTGGAACATGCTGATTTACGGCACTGCATTCTACATCATGGAAAAATTAAGTGGCAGCGATAAAATTTCTCATGCGCCAAAAACATTCTTCTTTTATTTCCTTGGATTAACGAATCTCCTTTTCAATTGGGGTCATCATACTTACATAATTCCTCATGCACCTTGGATAAAAACAGTAGCATACATCATCAGCATGACCGAACTTTTGATTTTAGGCAACATCATTTTAAGTTGGAGAAAAACATTAACCGATGGACAACGAAATTATCAAAACATCCCTTATCGCCTTCTGATAAATTCCGATATTTGGATATTCCTCAACCTTATATTAGCCATACTCATTTCAATTCCTGCAATAAATAAATATACACACGGAACCCACATCACTGTTGCGCATGCAATGGGTGCAACTATCGGAATCAATACGATTATCTTGCTCGCATCTTCTTATTTTATCTTCTCTAAAAAGGATGAAACCATATTTATATCTAACAAAAAAATCATTAATACAGGTTTTTGGCTGATGAATATTTCGCTTCTCATCTTTTGGTTATCGCTCCTAACTGCAGGGATTATTAAAGGCATCGAAACAACTTCAGGCTCAATAGCAAATTTCCATGAAATCATCCATAATCAAGCAATTTATTTCGATGTATTTGCAATATCAGGGTTTGGAGTTTTTATTGGATTGATACTATTGGTTTATCCTTTGTTGAAATCCTTTTTTAAACGAAAAGCAATTTAAGATATTTATTAGACTAACTGATCCTTGACAGGAAAAGCTAAACCACAATAGAGAAAAGCTAAACCTTAACAGAGAAAAGCTAAACCACAATAGAGAAAAACTAAACCTTAACAGAGAAAAGTTAAACCACAATAGAGAAAAGCTAAACCTTAAGAGAGAAAAGCTAAACCTTTTTAGAGATTAGCTATGTTTTTGGGCGATTGGATGGGTTTTTTGGGCTTTTAAATGGAATTTGAAAGCAAGAAGAAAAATATCGGGATTTAATGTTCATCTTATTTTAAACCTTTATCTTTGCCAACAAATAAAACATCTCAATCCTGACAAAATCATTTTATCAATGAAAAAATCAAAAAACAGTTTTCTCATCTCAATTAGTCTTCTGCTATTTTTAGGTTTCTTATTCTCATCTTGCAATAATGATGGAAATAAAGAGAAATCATCTGACCAAAATAAAAAGAATGATTCTGTGGCTGATGACCCATTTCTTGCTCATTATCCAGAGAAGGCGGGGATGATTCTACTAACAGACAGACCTCCTCAATTGGAGACTCCGTTGAAGGTTTTGAGGAAAGATATTACGCCCAATGAATCGTTTTTTGTGAGATGGCATCTCTCGAATATCCTTAAAGAGATTGATATTGATACATTCCATTTGGTGATTGATGGTGATGTTGATAAGCCATTATCTTTGACGATGAATGATTTGAAAACAAAGTTTAAACCTTGTTCAATTATTGCTTTGGCAGAATGTGCAGGGAATTCGAGAAGCCTTTTCAAACCGCAGGTTCCGGGTTCGCAGTGGGTTAATGGAGGAATGGGAAATGCTGAATGGAAAGGTGTGAAAGTGAAAGATATTTTAGAGATGGCTGGTGTGAAAAAGGATGCTGTGGATATCTCTTTTGATGGATTGGATGAAGGTCCCTTGCCCGGCGTTCCTGATTTTGTGAAGTCACTTTCAGTTGCTCATGCAATGGATGATGAAGTGATGATTGCTTATCAGATGAATGGAAAGGATATTCCGATGTTGAATGGGTTTCCTCTGAAGCTTGTCGTGCCTGGATGGTATGCGACTTATTGGGTTGGGGCTTTGCATAAAATTGAAGTTTTAAACAAGCCTTTCGATGGCTTTTGGATGAAGAAGGCTTATGTAATTGCTGATAATCCTCAAGGAAATGAAAAGCCTGATAGTCTTTCGAAGAAAGTAGTTCCTGTTACCACACTTGCCTTGCATTCTATCTTCGTTGAACCTGAACCAAATGATGTTGTTCCATCCGGAAAGCCTTGTTTAGTAGAGGGTTTGGCATTTGATTGCGGAAAGGGAATTACAAAAGTTGAGCTTTCATTGGATAGCGGAAAGACTTGGATTGACTCGAAGTTAGACCCTGAGATTGCGAAATATTCTTGGAGGCGATGGAGATATAACTGGACGCCATCAACTGCCGGAACTTATCATCTGAAAGTAAAAGCAACCAATGCTACGGGAGAAACTCAATCCGTTTCTCAATGGAATAGAAGTGGTTATGGACGAACTGTAATTGAAACTTTAGATGTAACTGTTAAATAATTAATCATCATGAAAAAGATAAATATATTTTCAAAAATTGTTTTTGGTTTAATGATAATAGGATTATCATCTTGCCAATCAAAAGAAGAAAAGACAGATGCTAATGCAGAAGCAAAAGCAGCAGATTCCAATTCAACAGTTCATGGAAGTGTTCATAAAATAAACCTTGTTAATAATGAACCAACTTTCCCTGATGTGGAGGGACGGGATTTGTTTTTAAATAATTGCATGACATGCCATACCACGAGATATATTGATATGCAACCTAACTTCCCGAGAAAGACATGGCAGGCTGAGGTTACTAAAATGATTGAGAAGTTTCATGCTCCGATTGATACGAATGTGGGGAAGAAGATAGTGGATTATCTGGTTAAGATAAAAGGAACTGACGCTACTAAAAAAGCAATGTAAGGCATAAATAAAAAAACCTCTTCGGAACTGAAGAGGTTTTTTTTGAGTGTTTATTTATGTGACGAATTATCGAATCAGATTCAGGGTTTTATTAATGATAGTTTTGTTTGATTCTATCTTAACATTATAAATTCCATTTGATTGACCTTCCATATTAATTTCAAACTGAGAGGTACCACCATTTAATTTGCCATCAACTTCTTTTATCTTTTGTCCGATGGCATTATAAACCGAAATCATAATATTATCTGAACTTGGTCCAGAGATTTGAATATTAAAATTTCCTGAACTTGGATTTGGAAAGATGCTTACTTGCTGGTTATTAGAAATGGATGACGTACCTGTGGTTGTTGAATGATAAATATTAATATCATCAATATAAGCATCGTTACCATAACCGCTTTTTGCTACGAACTCAAATAGAACAGAGGGTAATCCTGCATAGGCGCTGATATCTATGCTTTCATGTCGCCATTGATTTGCAGTAGGAGTAAATACACCGGTAGTATCAGGAGCAGTTGCAAGAGTTGTTCCTCCTTTAGTATAGATGTTCGTCCAGGTATTTCCACAATCAGTTGAAATATTAACCAGCAATGTATCTGAATAGGCAGAATCAAATCGGGCATAAGCAACATTGAAATCTAAATTGGCTTGGGCTGTAATATTCGCCATGTTAATATAACCGGTAACTAAATTGCCATTGGTAGTAATATAATAGAATGGATACATTGTACAAGCTGTACTTAATCCAAAGCCGCTGCAAGCTGTTGTTCTTGCCCATTCATTGCTGGTATTAGTCCAATACTGGGGAGGGAAAGTATTATTTTCAAATCCTTCTATTAAAGGAGCAGTAATTTGTCCCCCTGCAACACTTAACAGGCTTGCATAAGTGGTATCATTGGAAGGATTCTGGTCGTTAACTGCATTTGGCATTGATGTATAAAATTGTAAAGTATTTGTTCCATTAATAAGACCGGGAACGGTAATCATTACTGTATCTATACCAAGTTGGGGAAGGCTGCCAGTCCAGGGAATAGTAACAACTGAATTACCATTCAAGGAATAATTAATATTTACGGAAGTCATGACAGCTGCTCCGTTATTCTTAAATACAAAACCATAGGTAAAAGAGTATCCACAGGCGGTTCCTCCGAGAACATTAATCGCTGCGGCATCATCATTTGCAAGATGAGTAACCGGGGTTACCAAGGTGTCATTATATCTGTTATCATCATTAGCAAGGGCTGTATATATCTTTACATTATACACTCCATTGACGACAGAAAAATCACCTGTAGTCTGAAAAATATGAATTGTGGAACTATCAGGCTGAAGAGTAAGGGCAACCGTTTCGGTAACAACAGGTCCGTTATTTATACTATAACTTATCGGAAAGTTAGACTGAGGATTTGAGCCAACATTTGAAACAACTGCTTTTATTGTATCAGCATTAGTAAGGTTACCCGATGTCACTGGTGCCAGCATCTGTGTAACTGCAACATCATTAGAATCCTTCAATCTGAATTTAATAATCTTTGTGCTCCAGTCAGTTGCACCAGCATATTCACCTGTAAACCAAAAGGTATTGTCATCAACAGGGTCAACAGCCATTTGGGAATAATCTCCCCAACGTTGGTCGGTATTATTCGCCAAACCAGTAGCAAATTGCATTTCATTATAAGTCATCGTACCTAAAGGATCACCATTATTTCGAGCCACAACTCTTAATGAAACATAAGTTGAAATAGTATCTGTTACACAGTATCCCAATGCAATATCCCCACTTCCATTCTGAGCAATACTTGCCATAAAGAAATTAGTTGTAGCTTCCGGGAAATAAGTTCCTTGCTGATAAATACTCCAGGGACTATTTGAAACACTTCGTAACTCATACCATCTTATTCCTGCATGTCCTCCACCATCTGCATCTACCAAATGATCCAAAACCATAGATTCATAAGTGCCAAAATTACGATATTGAACACGGTACATAATTATATTATCCATACATTCAACAATTCCTCCTCCTGGTTGTCCTACGCTGCCAAGATAAAAATTACTTGTACCAACATTTGCCGTAAATGCCGCTGTTGTAATATCTGTTGGTCCGGTAAGAGTTGAATTCGAGTTATCAGACCAATCCATTACCAAAGTCCAAAGTTCGAGATGGTCGGTTCCTCCTGCCCATGCATCATCATACATCCTTAAAATATATGCCGGACTATTGCCAGAAGGAGCAGTTTGTCCATCCCAAGAAGCACCAGTGGCAGTTTGAAAACCTAATGCTGAAAAGTATGGGAGAGGGAAACGATACATATTACATGTTAATCCTTGCAACAATGAATCCTTATCTAAGGCATAGACTGGACTTTGATCTGTCCAGTTTTCATTTGTACATATATAATAGCCGTTATTCCAGATAAATAACTTTGGATAATCAGGCAAACCATTTGTTGCGAAGCTATAAGTATAATATGAACCTAAAGGATCGCTTGTTTCTGAAATTGCCATCAGCATTCCACTATTGTTACTGTTTAATTCCAACAATAACCATCGCTGTGCATTCTGGTCGAATAACACAACGGCATCACAATAACCTGTTTGTGAAATCTGAGACCAGATTGTATTTGTCAATGCAGGTCCATAAACCGAATTACCATTTTTATCCCATATCTCAAATTGGGAATCATAAATATTGTTACTGTATTGATTAACCGTTTGCATGTAATTATTCGTTCCAACATAACCATCAGGATCAGGTGGAAAGATTCCTGTGGTATTCATTCCCTCCCTAGTTAATAAAGTATCAATATTCAAAAGGCTTTTCTCGTGACGCTGAGGTTGCAACACAGGATCAGCACCTTTTGGTAAGGCATCTTTATTAGCAATAAGATTACGTTTATTATCTCGCTCCGGAATTTCATTACATTCCTTATCTTTTTCATTTGATTTTCTTGGATGGAGGGGTTGGATATCCCTCAATGGCTTCGTTTTTCCAAGAAAGTGCATTGTTTGCACAGTTGGTTTATAAATATGTTGCTCATTTGAGTTCAGGTTATTAAGCTGAGCCTTCGCTAATGTTATCATTATAATAACTCCAAACAATGAAAGTACAATTTTTTTCATTTGATAATTTTTTAGATTTGAGGTAAATTTCGAATAGCAAAAATATAGAAAAATAAACAGGTCTGCAATGATTTACCGATATTTATTTTCAATCAACACAATATTCAATTCTTTTTCCTTCATCATTTCTTTAGTAAGAATGATTATTTTTGCAACCCTTATAAATAAAATCAATTCTAAATATGAACTATAAATATTTACTGATAGCAGTCCTGATAACAACTACAAACTTAGCGTTTGCACAAAAAAGTGCTTATATTAAATTTGATACCCTTTACCATGATTATGGAAACATCCATGAGGAAGATGGAAAAGTAATGACAAAATTCAATTTCACTAATACAGGTAACGACACCCTTAAAATTTCTAACGCCCCCGCTTCATGCAGTTGCACTACTACTGATTGGACCCATGATCCTGTTCCGCCGAATGGAAAAGGTTATGTGATTGCTGATTTCAATCCCTATCGCCATTCGGGAATAACTGAAAAACATGTTACCGTTTATTCAAATGCCTCCGATTCTGTTATAACTCTCAACTTTAAAGTAAATGTTGTTCCAAAAACGAAAACATTTAATGATTCTTTTCCCGAAATAAGAGGAAACCTTCATCTGGGTGCTAAACAATTTAATCTGAGGATGGTAAGCAATGAGCAAATAAAATCTGATTCTATGGAAGTTTATAACGCATCCAACAATCCTATGAAACTTTCATTTTCAAATCTCCCTGCCTTTATCACCGCCAAGGCAAATCCTGAAACCATCGCTCCTTCATCAAGAGGTAAAATTTATATCAATTATGATGGTGCTAAAAAGAATGATTATGGTGCCGTATCCGATACTATTACAATTTCTACAGATGATAATATTCTGCCTTTGAAAAAGGTTGCCATAAGTGCCACCATTACCGATAATTTCTCTAAACTTACTCCTGAACAAAAAGAAAATGCTGCAAAAATCACCTTTCCAAAATCTGAAACTTTGGACTTTGGAGTCGTAAATGAAGGTGAAAAGGTAAAAGCAAGTTTTGAATTTAAGAACGATGGAAAATCTCCATTAATAATCCGAAAAGCAGTTCCTGGCAAAGACGATTGCAAAATAACTATCTCTGATAAAAAATCTATTGCAGCTGGCGAAACAGGAAACATAAGCATCGAATTCGATACAAAAGGCATTAAAGGAGTTGATGTTAGGCGAACAATCCTTGTTACCACAAATGACCCTCAACATTCTTTTTTAATCCTGATTATTAAAGGGAATATCACTCCGAAACAATAGTTTTAAAGTTCCTTAAATAAAAAAGGCGGAAAATTATGTTCCGCCTTTTTTATTTATTCTTCACAATAAATTTTTTATTCCTTCAAAAACTTCCCCTTAATCATTCCCTCTCCCGATTGATTCGGAATAGTTATTTGATAAAAATAAACCCCATTGTTCAGATTAGATACATCAATAGTTGATTGCGTTGAATTGTTTATTCCTTGATGATAAACCTCCTTTCCAAGAACATCAATAATTCGTAAATCATAATTCGTAAATCGTAAATCTTTTATAGTAAAAATTCCATTATTAGGATTAGGATAAGCCGAAACACTTGCAGTTTCAAAACTCATAGAAGCAATACCGGAAGTATGCGATGAAATAAAATTTCCAAATCCATAAGGACTCGTCCCAACCGTAACCGTAGCCGAAACAGAATTGTTTGAAGTACTTATCACACTTACAGTATTCGTTCCGCTATTAGCAACATAAACCTTACTTCCATCCGTGCTGATAGAAACTCCATAAGAATGCTGCCCAACTGTAACAGTCGCCGAAACAGTATTTGTAGAAGTGCTTATCACACTCACCGAATTACTGTTATCATTAGCCACATAAACCAATGTTCCATCAGGGCTCACACAAATACCATAAGGATTGGTCCCTACTGTAACTGTTGCCGAAACCACGTTTGTTCCGGCAGTTATCACACTTACCGTATTATCAGCTTCATTTGTCACGTAAACCTTACTTCCATCAGGGCTCACAACTATTCCGCGAGGCGATGAACCAACAGTTATCGTAGCCGAAATAGTATTGTTAGAAGTAGTTATTACACTAACCGTATTAACATCAATATTCGTTACATAAACCTTACTTCCATCCGGACTCACCGCTACTCCCCATGGACCTCCCCCATCTGTAATTGAAGTTGAAACAGTATTGGTAGCAGTGCTAATAACACTTATTGTATTACCATTTCTATTCGCAACATAAACCATACTTCCATCTGGAGTCACAACGATACCACGCGGAGCACCGCCAACTGCAACGGTAGCCGAAACAGTATTGGTAGCAGTATTAATCACACTTACCGAAGAATTATTCTGATTCACCACATAAACCTTGTTTCCATCCTCGCTCACCGTTACACCATAAGGCTGAGAACCAATCGGAATGGTAGCAAAAACAGTATTTGTTGCCACATTAATAACCGATACGCTGCTATCCCCTTCATTAGTTACATAAGCAGTTTGAGCAAATCCCATCATACTTAAAAACAGCAGAACCAAAGTAAAACTAATCATCAGCAATTTACCACCAACTGCTGTAAAAGACGTAAAGAAATTGTAATTTTTTTTCATTTTATTTAATTTATTTAAGATTTAAAAGGTATTTAATTTATTACAAGATGAAATAAACACCCAAAAGGTTGGAATGATTAAAAAATAAATATTGAAACAAAAAAAAATCCCCGACTTTCGCCGAGGATTCTCATGTACATTTATTTCAGTCCACTCTTTACTCTTTCACAAATTTCCCTCTAACAGTTTCTTTGTTATTTGATAATTGATAAAAATAAACCCCATTGCTTAATTGGCTTATGTTTATGGTTGATTGAGTTGAATTATTTATTGCCTGATGATAAACTTCATTGCCAAGAACATCGGTAATAATGAGTTGATTGGTCAATTGAGTTGAATAGGTTGATTGGCGAATGGTTAGTGTGGAAGATGCGGGATTGGGAAATAAATTAATTTGATTCATATCCCGTATTCCATTTATCCCGTTTGAGAAATAAATAGTAAAACAACATAGCACACTGCTGCCACACAAATTATTTGCCGAACAACACACCGTACCCGTATCATTACCAACTATGGGATTTATTGTGTTTGTTACAGAACTGCCCGTCCATCCGGTAGGCAAAGTCCAGGTATAAGATGTTGCTCCGGCAACCGCAGTAACTGAATATGTTTGATGGGAACCGGCAGCAGGCATTGAATCCCCAAGTATGGGACAAGGAGAGGGAGGAACATGGCTAACAGTAACAAAGAGAGTAGTGGGTGAACTGTTTCCGCAACTGTCATGTGCGGCTACTGTAAAAACTCCATTCGAATTACCCACAAGTACGGTAATAGATGTAGTAGAAGAACTACCAGACCAACCGCCTGGTATTGTCCATATATAACTTGTAGCATTGGCAACAGGCGAAATTGAATAAGTTTGCGTTGTACTATCACAAACAGGGTTATTACCCGAAATTAATCCCGGTTGCGCCGGATGTGTTTCAACATTAACAGTATCGGGCAATGATGTCCCTGTACATCCGTTAATATCAGTAATATAAACAGTATATGTTCCCGAAGTAGTTATGGTAATGCTCGATGTTGTGGCTCCTGTACTCCATAAATAGGATACATAACCAACAGTTGTTGATAATGTTACGCTTCCTCCCTGACAAAAAGTAAGCGAACCGCTTGGAGAAATTGTTGGAATGTCGGTACAAGCCGATACATTGTATGATACTCCAATAAGGATAATCATCATTAAAATAGTAAAGATTTTCTTCATGATATTTATTTTTAAAAAGTTCATCATTCCATTTTGATGAGGTAAAAGTATAAAAAAATCATCAATAGCGCAATTATTTATTTTGCTACCTATATATAAGGAGTATAAAAAAATCCTCATTTCTTATAATACCCTGATAATCACCCCATTTACCACTATAACTCCCTCGCCACCAAAACAGACTTTAAAGATATTCACTTCCTGCACCCCGATATTGCCTTCCTCCTGTCCGATATCAACTCTTCCCATCCCGATATTAACTCTTCCCTGTCCGATATTGCCTTCCTCCATCCCGATATGTCATTCCAAAATCCACATATTGCCTCCAATCTTCAAGATATAACCTCACATGTTCAGTATATTAACTTCCAATATCAAGATTTACAAACAGACTTTCAAGATATTGCCTCTCATTTTATCGAAATAAAAACAAAATTTGCCCCCAATAAAAATTATTTTGAAGCGATGAACAGAGAATTTGCACCCGATAAAAGTGATTTTCATGCCAAAAAAACAAGATCATTCCGTTTTAAAACCCATTTTTCAAGAATTAATACGCATTTATAAATTATTATTTTTAATTCCTTTTGGCAGATAAAATCATGCTTACAGATAACCAGGCTACCCTTCTCCACAAAATTACAAACATTATTAAAACCCCCGATTATCAACTATTTTCAATTATCTTTGGTTGATAAGGTAATATCATCAGTAATTAAATTACCTTTGCACCCAACAATAAATAATATAGATATGAATAACGAAACGATAAACGGAGTAGCACAAAAAGGAAGTTACAAAAATTTCTTCCTTTTACCCGACAGTATTACCGCAATGGCATCTAAAGCAAGTTTTGGTACCGAATATGATGCTTTTCTTGCCGATAGCATTATCTTCGATGGTTATGTAACCACCGCAGCAGTTAATGTAAATGGAATTGCTGCCGATAAAGAAACCGCCAAACTTAAAATGGCTGAAGAATGGGGAATTATCAATGGTGATGCAAGAGCCTTTGCTCGTGGCAACAATGAAACATTATATAATCAGATAAAATTCACAGACTCTCAGATTAATAAAATGCCCGATGCCGAGAGTTATGGCGTTTGCGAAAACGAATTTCTCGTTCTCCCCCCACTTGTCGGCACCCTTGGTTTTCCGGTTATTATCACCGATTCTTTGCTTGATGCTGCCAATGCAAAAACCCTTACTTTTAAAGGAATGGTCGGAGCTCCCGAACAAGCCCATCATGCCCAAAACTTAGCAAAGAAAGCCTTAACCGACACATGGATTCCTAAAATGAAAACCCATTATCTCAATTTTGAAGATTTAGCAATGTCAATGGCTTCCTCCTTCCCCGATTTTGCAGGAGAATTATCAACCCTCCACAAAGAAGGTCACAGTGGCATTCAACATCGAGGCTTCACAATAAATGCTAAATCCGCTGTCGATGGTTCTGCAATTCACAATGTAGAAATTACTTTCCCCGATTATTCTACCTTAAAAGCTCCGGAATTTACCGACAGCATGGGAAACTCCCCATTGATAACAATGCTAATTGGTCAATGGACAATTAAATGCACCGTTGCAAATTTTATTTTACAAAGCTTCAAACCAATCTTTAAAGAAAACGACGTAACCCATTTCGACCTCATATTTGCCCCAACCATATAAGGCAATAAGTCCCAAAACAAAACGCTCCCGATAAATCAATATCGGGAGCGTTTTTATTTATAGTCAGTCTTAAGACTTTGGACTTAATACTTAGGACTTTTTAAACCAGCACCGATTCCGCCTTTATCCCAAAAGCCGCCTGAATCTTTTCTACATAATCCAGCTTCTCCCAGGTAAAACCTTCATAAGATTTATGGCTGATGGTGCCATCATTATTTTTTATTTCAACAGAAATAGTCTCAGGATTACGACCCATGTGACCATAAGCAGCCGTTGGCAAAAAGATAGGATGCTTCAATCCCAAACGCTTCACAATTGCTGCAGGACGCATGTCAAATAACTTCTTCACAACATCCGAAACCTCAGCATCAGTATATCTTCTTCCATCCTTATTCTTGGCTTTACAAGTATAATTTGTGTTGATGTATAAGCCCACAGGTTCAGCCACTCCGATAGCATAAGCCACCTGAACAAGCACCTCACTGGCAACACCTGCCGCCACCAAATTCTTTGCAATATGACGGGCAGCATAAGCTGCAGAACGGTCAACCTTAGAAGAATCTTTTCCCGAAAAAGCACCACCGCCATGAGCACCCTTGCCACCATAAGTATCAACGATGATTTTTCTGCCCGTCAATCCTGTATCGCCATGCGGTCCGCCAATAACGAACTTTCCGGTAGGGTTAATATGGTAAGTAATCATATTATCAAACAGCTTTTTAAGTTTGCCAGGCAGTTTCGATTTCACCCTTGGGATAACTATTTCGATAACATCCTTTTTAATCTTTTCGACCATCTCAATCTCCGCATCTCTCACATCTTTTGCCGAATCGCTTTTAGGTTTCACAAAATCATCATGCTGTGTCGAAACCACGATGGTATCAATTCTCACAGGTTTGTTTTTGTCATTATATTCAATCGTCACCTGCGATTTAGCATCCGGACGAAGATATTTCATTTTCGCACCTTCCTTCCTGATTTTAGCCAGTTCCTTCAAAATCATGTGAGATAATTCTAAAGCCAAAGGCATATAATTTTTGGTTTCGCTCGTAGCATAACCAAACATCATTCCCTGGTCACCCGCACCTTGCTCTTCCTCTTTTCCGCGTTCAACCCCACGATTAATATCGGCAGATTGCTCATGCAAAGCAGAAATTATTCCGCAAGAATTTGCATCAAACATATATTCAGCCTTATTATATCCGATTTGATTGATAACTTTTCGCGCCACTTCGGCAGCATCCACCTTCGATTTAGCTTCCTGCGTGGTTTTAATTTCCCCACCAATCACCACCAATCCGGTAGTAACAAAAGTTTCGCAAGCAACCTTTGCATTAGGGTCATATTTTAAGAACTCATCCAGAATTCCGTCCGAAATCTGGTCTGCTACTTTATCAGGATGTCCTTCCGACACTGATTCTGATGTGAATAAATAAGGCATTTTTATCGTTTTTTAATTGTTTATACTATTTTTAGGGGTGCAAAAATCGAATTATTATTTCGATTTCGCAAATTTTCGATGTTTTTATTTAAAAGATAGAGGGCAGATTTGATCAGATAAAGATGTTTATAGAACACGGATGACACGGATGTTACTGATAAGGACTGATTTTTTGTTTTCAAATGAGTTAAAGAAATCCGCTTTTTTCTGTAATATCTGTGTCATCGGTGTGCTATCAAAAAATCAGGATAAAGGCTTACTCTGCGTCAATGTATGGAAGATTTCTTCCAGATTCTGTTCCTCCTTTTTAATCATGATGATGGAAAGATTGTTCTCAATAGCAAAATTGAAAAGCTCCTTACGGATATCTGTTTCCGATTCCGAATATATTTTCCATTGATTACCCATAACCTGTTCCACATCATCCACACCCACAATCTTTTTCAAAGCGCTTTTAGAAGTAGCATTATCAAATTCAATAGAGATAACCGTTTTGTTCACCGAATGCTGTTTCAGCAATTCGATAGGGTCATCGGCAACAATCTTTCCTTTATTAATAATCACCACCCGGCTGCAAATAGCAGTAACCTCCTGCATGATATGAGTCGAAAAGATAACCGTCTTTTCCTTCCCGATATTTTTTATCAAAGCCCGTATCTCCGTCAATTGATTTGGGTCCAATCCCGATGTAGGCTCATCCAAAATCAAAACCTTTGGATCATGAATCAATGCCTGAGCCAATCCAACTCTCTGACGATAGCCTTTAGATAAAGCACCAATCTTCTTATGCTGCTCCACCTCCAAACCAGTCATTGCAATCATCTCCTTAACTCGCGCAGTTTTATTTCCCTTCAACCCCTGAATCCCAGCAATAAACTCCAGATATTCCTTCACATACATATCAAAATACAAAGGATTATTCTCAGGGAGATAACCCACGCATTTTTTCACCTCCATCGGTTCCTCCACCACATCATGACCACAAACAGAAGCCACACCCGAAGTCTGAGGAATAAAACAAGTAATGATTTTCATCATAGTAGATTTCCCAGCCCCATTCGGACCAAGAAAGCCAAGGACTTCACCAGCCTTTACTTCAAAAGAAACAGAATCGAGGGCGCGCTGCTTCCCATAAACTTTAACAATATCTGAAACTATAACTGACAATGTTTTATGATTTTAATATTTCATGAAATCATCAAGGGTAGCAAGCAAAGCCTCTGTGCTCAGCATATATTTTTCACACTTAACCCATAAAGCAATATCACCGGGAATAGAAGTTCCTTTTGATTTTCCTAAGCTCAAATACAATTCTGAAGAAACAGTATAATCAATAAATATTTCCTCATCAACCTGTGCGTTTTCCTTTTTAATTTTCGTCTCCAATAGATTATAATTATTAATAATTGCCCGACATTGGGTGGTATCAAGAATGATAAAAGCTGTATTGGTTATAGCATCCCCTTCCTCTTTCGCCTTTTTTCTATCCTTATAATATTGATGAGCAGATATCAATAATCCTTTTTTATCCTTGTATTTAAAGGCAGTCATTTCGAGATGTGTACCATCTTTGTTATTTGCCTGGTTATATAAAGTCATCATCCGAACAGAAGTAAAGTCACCCGTCTGATGGCTTTCTATATTATTCTTGATATATCTTTCGGTGTCATACCTTACGGATGCACAACTTGCAACAATAAATATCATCAATCCGATGATGTAATAACTTGCTTGCCTCATATTTTTATTATTTAATTTTTATTAATCGAACTCATTCATTTTCCCAACCTTACAAATATATGGAATTTTAACTCCATGGATGCAAAACTATTAATAAATAGTTCAACAGATGTAATATAAAGGTATTTTTGCGGCATTAATTTTTACAGATGAGTAATACTTCCAATCTGATTCAAAATGCAATACCACGTTCGTGGAGGTATCTTAAATATCTTTTATTATCCAAAGGCAAGCATGGAATCCATTCTCCGTTTGTATTTGACTTACTTACAAATACCATTGAAAACGATGGAGAATATTATGCTTTTGAGGATTTAGAACGATTAAGAAACAGGTTAATGAATAATCATGATACTATTAAAGTAACAGATTTGGGTGCGGGTTCATCAGTTAATAATTCACATAAAAGAAAGATTTCCGATATAGCTCGACATTCCCTTCAATCGCCCAAATATGCAAAACTTCTTTTCAGATTGGTGGATAGATTTCAGCCAAAACAAATGCTTGAACTCGGAACTTCTCTCGGATTAACAACTTTATACCAAGCCGCTCCTGTACCTCATTCCAAATTTATAACTCTCGAAGGATGCCCTGTAACTGCTTCAATTGCCCAACAACATTTTAATAAATTCAAACAAGATAATATCAAACTAATAACAGACAACTTCGATGAAACCCTTTCCGAAGCATTAAAATTTCTCGACCATCTTGATTATGTTTTATTTGATGGAAATCATCGGTTTGTGCCTACGTTAAACTATTTCAATCAATGCCTGCAGAATGCCCATGAAGGAAGTGTTTTTATCTTCGATGACATCCATTGGAGCAAAGAAATGGAACAGGCATGGAAGGAAATTAAAGCCCATCCAAAGGTAACAGTTACTCTCGATTTATTTAAAATAGGAATTGTCTTCTTCCACACGGGGCAAGTCAAACAACACTTCAGAATAAGATTTTAAGATTTTATTTAGATGAGTTGATAACTTCCATTGCCTTCTTCATCGTTTCATCAACCCGATGAATAACAGGATAAAATCCTTCATTCTTCCAAACCTGCCTTGCAATCAAGGCTTTCAATTGAGTTTTGATTAGTAAAGCAGATTCTTTTACTCCCTTTTCATCTTTTCCTGCACCATGACTTAAAGCATAAACAACAAACTTATTATATAAATCATCAGTAACCTGGAAGTGCTTATCAAACTCAGAAAAAGATTTATATCCTTCGATAGTTGCTCGATTTTGATCAAGATATTTATATGAATATTCTGAAATGATTCCCTTATTAACTACATCGAAAAGAAAATTTGAATTGCCTGAGGTATCAATCGGAACAAATATATCGGGCATAATTCCACCACCACCATAAACAATTCTTCCACCGGGCGTTTTATATTTTAATGAATCAGGAAGTTTGATGCTATCGACACTTTCGAGTTCTCCATTAGTCGCTCTTTTTCTCACATCCTCATAATAACTTTCAGCACCATCTTTATAAGAACGTTGAATGCTTCGACCTGTTGGCGTATAATATCGCGCAACAGTCAATCTGATCTCTGAACCATCAGGAAAATTTATCGGCTCCTGAACCAATCCCTTTCCAAAAGAACGCCTGCCGATAATCGTAGCTCTATCCCAATCCTGCAAAGCTCCGGCAACAATTTCACTTGCCGATGCCGAGCCTTCATCAATCAAAACAACCAATTTTCCATTAATAAACTCTCCTCCATTACCTGCCCGATATTCAGTTTTCTTCCGAGCCTTACCTTGTGTATAAACGATTAATTTATCCCCATCCAAAAATTCATCTGCTATTTTAGTTGCTGCTGTCAGATACCCACCCGGATTATCTTTCAAATCAAGAATCAGGTTTTTCATCCCGACCTTTTTCAGAGCATGCAACTTTTCCATAAACTCATCATAAGTACTTGTCGCAAATCGATTTATCTTAATATACCCGGTTTTATCATCCACCATATAACCCACATCAACACTATATATAGGTATCTTCCCTCGGGTAATTGTATAATTATTTATTTTATCACTTCCTTGCTTGGCAATCCCAACGATAACTTTTGTACCTCCGGTTCCCCTCAATTTCTTGATAACATCATTATTGCTGATTTTAACTCCCGCAACCGTTTTCCCCTCAATTTTCACAATTCTATCTCCCGACTGAATTCCAACCGCCTCAGATGGTCCCCCGGATATTGCTGAAATAACTACGATTGTATCATCCTGAATATGAAACTCAACCCCGATTCCTTCAAAGTTTCCTTCCAAAGGTTCATTAATTTCCTTCGCTTCACTCGCAGGAATATACACAGAGTGAGGGTCAAGCTCATGCAGCATATTGGTAATCGTTTCCTCCACAACTTTCTTTTCATTAATGGTATCCACATAATCCTGCTCGATGTAATTGATAACTTCATTCAGCTTATTAAACCTGCTTACCCTTGAAGTAAATATCGTCTTTTTAGAAGTAGAGTTGGTACTCAAAACCGACCCGATTACAATTCCGATAACAACAGCTATCGAAAAATAAAAAGGCAATAAAACCTTGAAATTATTCTTCCCGAAACTCATGTAATAAATTTAAATGGTAACGTGCAAATAGAATACCATTTATTATTGTTTAGGATGATAACGCTGAACATCTATCCCAAATTTTATCAGGAAATCAACTCCTTCATCAGAAGCTATCTTTTTATATTCCGCATAAGAATTCAAATAAAAAACCTTCTTGATGCCTGTTGCAAAAATCATTCTCGCACAGGCAAGGCAGGGCGAAAGTGTGACATATAAAGTGGCATCTTCCAGGGTAACCCTGTTCTTGGCAGCATATAATATAGCATTGCATTCGGCATGAATAGCCAATGAACATCCACCCTTCGAATCGCGCGGACAACCGGTTTCAGCCCATTCTTCATCACAATTATGAGTTCCGGCAGGAGGTCCGTTATATCCCAAAGAAACAATTCGCGTATCTTTAGTAATTACGGCACCTACTTTCATCTTTACACAATGCGATTTTTTGGATAGATTATCGGCAAGCTCCATATATATATCATCAAAACTTGGCTTTTCGGGGATTATCATTCTTCTTTTTTCTTTAATTTTTGATATTTGAGGGGGCAAAGTTATACTAATTAGGTCGATTTATATATTTATGGTTGATTGGATGATGGTGCAGGAGCATTTCCTGCACGCGTAGGAACTATATCAGCAAGCGTAGGAATTAGGTCTGCAAGCGTAGGAACATTATCTGCAAGCGTAGGATTTATATCCGCACGCGTAGGATTTAGGTCTGCAAGCGTAGGAATTAGGTTTGCAAGCGTAGGAACTATATCTGCACGCGTAGGAATTAGGTCTGCGCGCGTAGGAAATGTTCCGGCGGTCGGGAATTTGGATGAAAACAACATTATTTTATTAGATTCGTATCTATTTCGGGATAAAAAAGAAGTTTAATGACTTATGGGATTCAGGATTATAAATCTGCAATTCATCATTAATCAAAACTTTAATCTCATAATCAAAACTCCCTATCAATGCCAAACAATTTGTGCGATGTACGTTCTCCCAAAGTTCGCAATAAATAACAGGGCGATGTTTCAGGATGGTTTGTTTGCCTCCTTCAAAAACCCAGTATTCATAATTCTCAGCATCAATTTTAATAGCTGTTATTCTTTTGTTGAGGGATAAGATTTCAGGCATATCATCCAAGCGATGGATGGGGACTTTATATCGTTCTCCTTCATTGTATTTTTCGATGGTCGGATCAATAACATGACTCAATCCCTGCATTTTAACCTTATCCAATACAGGCATCACCATTTCAATTTTGCCCTCCGAATTACCCAATGCACATTCAAAAACTGTAACATTTTTTAATTTAAAGAAGCGAATAATCTTTTTTAGACTCGCGATATTTTCAGGAACAGGCTCTACTGCAAAGATGGTTGATTGAGGAAATTTCTTTGCAAAATGGACAGTCATGATGCCAATGTTGGCACCGATATCCAGAATAATTCCATCCTCAGAAATCATCTTGAGAAAATGAATGAAATGACCTTCTTTTTTATCCCAACTAAGTGTCTTTACCTTAAACCAGGAAAATACAACAAGGTAATTATCAAAGCCCAAAATCACTTGAAGCACCCTTTTTACAAATGATTTCATCAATGATTAATAATATTGAAATAATGAAATTTGAATACGATATATATCAGCACAAAAGGCGCCGACATGATGATGGAATCAAACCTATCTAAAATCCCACCATGCCCGGGAAGAATGGTTCCTGAATCTTTAACTCCTATACTTCTTTTCAATAAGGATTTTACCAAATCTCCAAGCGTTCCGAAAACAATAACAATCCCTGAAATGATAAACCAATCCATCATTTCAATATCCTTATAATAAATTGAAATGATGTATGCTCCAATCAATGCGAATACTGCTCCTCCGATGCTTCCTTCCCAGGTTTTTTTTGGAGAGATGCGCTCAAATAATTTTGTTTTCCCGAATTTACTGCCCACTAAATAAGCACCGGTATCATTTATCCAAATCATATAAATCATTCCTAATAAAATATGTGGCTGATAGCGTTCAATTGTCAGATGATATAGCGTCAAATCAGGAAACGCTATGAAATTTAAAAGTGAAAATGGAAGTGCAACATAAACAATTCCTAAGAGTGTAAGTCCTATGTTTACGAATGGTTTTTCTGTGTTTCGATAAATCTCAAAAATAAAAACCATAAACCCAAGACCATAAATAACCATTATAAAAGGAAATATAACATCCCTTGAGGCTTCGATATAAGAGGTGATAAACAAAACGATTCCTATCAGTGTGCCGAAATATTTTTGTGGCTTATGCCGTTCATTGCTGTTTAATCTGTAAAACTCCCACAATCCTAAGATGGTGATGATGATAAAAAGAGAATAAAAAGTATATTGATTTAATAAAATGGCACCCAGTAAAACGATAACAAAAACTATCCCTGTTAAAGCTCTTGTAAAAAAGTTATTCATGGGTATTTTTTTTAACACAGAGGGCACAGAGAATAAGGAGTTTCACAGAGTTTGCTTATTAATCTCTGTAAAACTCTGTGAGCTTCGTGTCTCTGTGTTGAAGTTTTCATTATGAATTATCATCAATCAGGAAAACAAAAACTTCCTTGGGTCCATGTGCACCCATCACCAAAGTCTTTTCAATATCAGCAGAACGGCTTGGTCCGGTGATTGTTGAAATCATGGAAGGAATATTTTCTCCGTATTTATTTTTGATACCTGATAAGGCTTCTTTAATATCATAAACCAATTGAGAAGAATAAGCAACCACAATATGAACGGGAGGAAAAACGCTCAATCGTCTCCCTGATAATTGTTTTGATGATACGATGATGCTTCCGGTCCTTGCTGATAGAAATTCGCAAAGAGTTATTCCAACTTCTGATTTTAAAAAGCCGGCTTCATCAGTTGTGTATTTTAAATTTCCTTGGTCAAGATAATTGAATATTTGTTTATCAACTGCATGCAAATTAATCCACTCTCTATCCTTAACTAATGAAGTAATAAGTTGAATAAACTCCTCCTCATTCTCACAATAAACAAACTGACCGCTTACCTTTGTGAATTCTTCTGCGAATAAAATATCTAATGATTCATCGGATGCGGAATAAATCTTACTGTCATAATCTAAATTCGGATAAGGATTTTTAGTCTTTTGGATAAGTGCTTTCCGCACCTTTTTTAAAACCTTTTCTTTGGATGTGGCTTCCTGCATAAAATGAAAAAAGAAAGATTAATTTGCTGACTCTTCCCTTGTATCAGAATTTGCGATTGAGGCAACAGGTTTCTCTGCTTCTTTTGAATTCGCATCATCTTTTGGAATGTCTCCTTCTTGTGGAACTCCATTAGGTTCGGGCTTAATATCAGGCTTTACAGATTCTAGTGCTTCTCGTTCAGATACATAAGCACGCTTGCCAAATATCTCCTCTAAATCTTCTTTAAAGATGACTTCTTTTTCCATCAAAACATTGGCAAGTTTGGTTAGTTTATCTTTATTTTCCATTAATAATTTCTTTGTTCTTTCATAAGCCCCCTCAATTAATTTGCTTACCTCTTCATCAATTATCTGAGCAGTCTTTT
>Ga0206927_1084_pt1 | contig 20940 bp, 11 predicted proteins | sample Alteio_BWOrgHeat_60_FD_153249 | JGI IMG/M metagenome (GOLD analysis project Ga0206927, IMG submission 153249) | Enriched cells from forest soil in Barre Woods Harvard Forest LTER site, Petersham, Massachusetts, United States -... | ecosystem: Environmental > Terrestrial > Soil > Temperate forest >... | reverse complement strand
CGGTCGTCGATTATTTGCGTGAAAAAGAATTCCACTATTTCGATATGAATGTCGCTCATGTCGAAGACTTCAAACAGTTCAACCTTCCTGTTGACCAATATATGAAGCGTTATTCGATTGGACACTATAGCCCCAAAGGCAATCATTTCTTTGCGTTTGCGATCAAGGATGCCATCGTCGAGTGGCTCGACCCCAAGCCGATTACGTATCGCACGGACGAACAGGCGCGCATCGATTTCGACGGGTACCTGCCTGCCGAAAGATAACGACGACGCGGCGTCAAGTCGCCGAAACAATTACGATTTTGATGCCTTCAAACCCAGAGGAGCAGCCAGCATGAAGCCGTCTCGGAGGATCACGGTTATCCCGGCAGTGCTAGTTTCTTTTAGTCACCGCGCTGCGGGGCGATGACGGCGCAGCCAGGTGGCCAAAAGCCTTGAAATCGATCTCGTCAGTCCAGACACAAATTTGTTCTGAATTTCGTGATCATTTGAAATTCTTCGACTTTTTTGAAGGTAAGAGCTCGGTGGTGCGCACGTAGAGGACGTGATTTACAACGGTGGTGGCTTCATAAGACCGCCATGCACAGCCCTGGCGATCAAGGTCAGTGACAAGCGCCGCGTGCGCCGTGAATGGAAGGCGACCACTCAAATGGAAGCTCAGAAGCAGGAAGCCTCAAAGAGTTCAGCGCTTCAGCAGCGAATGTTGAATAGTTGGCTGGTAGCCGGTCTGCTGGTATGTGGTAGCGCCGCATGGATGACGACTGCTCTGGCCTCACAGCGCCAGTTTCCGGACACCTCGGCTGGCATCGCCGTGTTCGAAGACCAGCTCGACTCGTCCATGAGCGCTGCACAATACAAGTTCTCGGCCACACATTTTGCCGGCACGCAAAAGATGCTGCGCGACGACGCGCGCCATTTGCGTCAATACAATAGCAACTTTCTCGTCTTGCACTACCGGCTGGGGCAGGCTCTGGGACACAGCGTGCCGGTGAACGGACAGCCGTCCACCAACTACCTCCAGATCATCGACGGCAACCAATGGGTTCAGGAATGGCCCGGCGACAGCAATGTCCAGAACGAATGGTTTTTCATTTATAACAACTCGCGCGTATTCAATACCACGTTTGGCCACTACCTGATGGAGTTGAACGATCCAAGCTGGCGGACCTGGTGGAGCGGGCAGATCATCCAGCAAATGCAGGATAATGAAGACGATGGTTTGTTCGGCGATAGTTATTCGATTCCAAACTACTTCGGCCCGACGTGGAACCCGGCGCTGCCGGCCATCGACTCCAACTTTGAGCAGTCCTGGGCCACGCGTGAACACACCTTCACCGACTACATTCGCGGCCAATTCGCGGGTCAGTACAAATGGATTCCGAATATTGGTTCATATATCACTACCCGCGATCCCTCGGACTATTCCAATTTGGATGGCTGCATGTTCGAAGGCTTTGCCGAAGGAGGAAGCAGCAATTGGTACGCGCTGGGCGACTGGCAATTGGAAATGAACCGGGCGCTGCCGATGTCGTCGTCTGGAAAGATCATCCTGGCGCAAACGTATCCCGACCCTACCAACGTCAGCGAACGCATGTTTATCGTCGGTTCGTATCTGCTGATTAAAGGCACGCAGTGCTACGTGTGTCTGCGCACCACGTCGGGACCGGAGTGGTATCCGGAGTACGATGTCAATCTTGGCGCGCCAACCGACCCATTGCCCACAAATATCTCCACGTTTTATAAGGCCAGTTGGGGGGTATACGTGCGCCATTTCGCAAAGGGCATGGTGCTGGTCAATCCCGACTCCAATCCATATACGATTAACAACCTGGGTGGGACTTACGTACAAGTTTCGCCCAGCGGCGGCGGCGCAGTGCCGGCCAATGGAATTCCATCCGGCTCGCTGGCTTTCAACAACGTCACCTCTCTGACACTCAATGCGCATGAAAGCGCCATTTTGCTGAATGTGGGCTCCACGAATTCAGCGCCACATGCGGTGATCGTGGCTTCCCCGGTCACGGGATTGGCGCCGCTCAGCGTCAATTTCGATGGCTCCAACTCATATGACCCGGATGGTTCGGTTGCGTCGTACTCCTGGAATTTCGGCGACGCATCGTCCGCGGGTAGCGGCGCCACTCCAGCTCACACCTACATGTCCGGCGGAACATTCACCGCAACACTCACGGTGACAGATAATTCCGGCGCCTCGTCCACATCGGCGTTTCAAATTGTCGTTGTTGCGGCGGGCGTCCCACCGGTGATTACGACATCCTCACCACTGGTGGGAGGGACCGCGGGAACTCCATATCTTCAGGTGTTTGCCGCGACCGGTGGCGTCTTTCCTCTAACTTGGAGTGTCAGCGCCGGTTCGTTACCGACTGGTTTGACGCTCAGTTCATCCGGTGTGCTCAGTGGCACGCCGGCGAGCGCGGGTATATCCAGTTTCACAGTCTCGGTGACGGATAGCGCGAACAAGTCAGCCTCGCTAGCGTTCAGTTTGACCATCGCTGCGCAGCCAGCGTCGCCGCCGACGGGTTCGCCGGCGCCGGTGGTGGTCTCGCCGCCAAGCGTCTCGCCAACGAGCGTCGTCGTCGGCTCGCCGGTGACGTTTTCGGCCAGCGCTAAGGACCCCAATGGCGGCTCCGTTACCTATACCTGGAATTTCGGCGACGGTTCCACTGCAACGGGAAGTACTGCGACCCATACGTTTGCCTCAGCCGGTGCATTCACGGTAACCCTGACCTTGACCACCAGCAGCGGAGGAACGACCACAGCCACAATGCTGATTACCGCCAGCGCGGAACCATCCGCTCTGCCGTTGAGCATTTCAAAGCTGCGGGCCAGTCTCAAGTTTTCGACTCAAGGCCACGATTCCTGTTCGATCAGCGGTTCGTTCCCAAGCCTGACGGCGTCCTTCAATCCTACCGGCCAGACGCTTGTGCTGAACATCAGCGGCGCAAGCTTCACGTTTACGCTAAATGCGCATGGACAGGGAAAATCGTCCACCGGCGACCGCTTCACACTAAGAATCAAAAAACCAAGGAAGAATGCGAAGACGCCGCCGACAAGCCCCGCAGTCACGTTCAGCGCCGGGCTTCAACACGGCGCGTGGACAGCGGCCTGGGGCATCAATCCGAGCGTGAACGCAACCCGTCAGAGCATGTCGTTGCCGGTCGATATTCTGCTGGGCGGCAATACGTACAGCTCGACGACCGTGCTAAGCGACACGGCAAAGTCGAACAGAGGAGCAACAATTGTGCTGAAATTATAATTGTTGGCAATGGTTCCATCTTTTGGTCTGCATGGGCGCCCTGGAACGGTCGTCCGAAAATATTTGGCGCAATCGCATGGTCCGTGTCCAGTTTCAACTGAAACAGAACACTTCTGCTGCGTGCTCAGTTCCATGTTTGGATCGCGCCAGAGTTTAAAAAGTGCGTGACGTTCGCCATTTTGGAACGCCACAATTCAGTTCAGTCCGAAAAATCAATCGGGTCTTCAGCAAGGATGAATGCCTGCGCACTCGCCAACCAACAGACCGAAAGTAGCGCATGGATTCGCGCGTAGTCGAATTTGCGAGTGATTAAGACCTCTCTGCCCTCCCCGCGCCGGTTACCTCAGTCTTCGGCAGCCGAGTCATTTCCCTGTAGAGAGAACGAAACAGCAGATCCACCAACCGAACTAAAGGCCATTATCCTTATACCCACAACAGTCCACCACCACATGCATTCGCATCTTACACTACGCATCCAAGATATCTTTGCGAAAGACATGCGAAGTGTTACCATTTTTTGGCGCTGTGAAACCATGACGTTGTATCTTTGCTATGGCCAATTCCATTCAATTCTCAACCCAAAGACGACGCAATTTTCTGAGGCCTGCCGCTCTGCTCAATTACCAATCCTACTATGGACAGTTTGATCCCTGCGATAATTTTGCGATGCTTCAATTTGTATTGAACGTTCCACTTTGAAGGTTGTTATTCATTCGGTCTCGCTCCATTAACAGGAAAACCAGACCTGGGCGAGTGCGTGAAAAATTTCACACTTTAATAAAGTATCGGTGTATTGGTTAAAGCCATTTAGTTTGGCTAAGGGGAGATGTCAGCATCGCACTCGCAGCGGCATTCATCAGCCATAAGAGTCAAGGAAACAAAAGACCATGAAAACAAGCAGACACATAAAGCAATCTCGCCCCTTCATTCCACTGCTCGGCGCCGTTCGCGATTGCGTTCACAAGAAAAAATTGATTGGGAACATGAGCGCACGTTTGGCAGGTTGTGTCGCCATATCTGTCCTCTGCGGGTTGCTTATATTTCCGGCGGCATCCATGGCCGCCGTGGGCGGGGGATGGAGTGGCGGCGGCATCGCGGGAGACTATTTCGCCAATCCGGATTTGGCCGGTGCGCCGATGTTCTCCCGCAGGGAAGTACGGATTCACTTTGATTGGAGTCAGGGACGTCCCGTGGGCGGCTCGACCAGTGAGCCGTACGCGTCCTTTCCCGGTCAGGGATTCTCGGTGCGCTGGAGCGGCCAGATGATCCCACGTTTTTCGGAGGCGTACACCATTGTCGTGGATGCCGCCGACGGCGTACGCGTTCGCTGGCGAAGCACACCCTCAATGGAATGGCAAACACTTGTGGACGCCTGGGACGGACCGGGGGCGGTGCATCGTCTGCCAATCGGTCCGTTGGTGGCTGGGCAGCCGGCGGAGTTGGAGATTGCCTATCGGCAACGCTCGGCGGCGGGTCGTTGCGTGGTGAAATGGTCCAGTCCAAGCACGCCCGAAGAGCTTATTGATCCGGTTGCCGAACAAGGGCTGATGCTGGGATATAACTTTTTTGCAGACCTGGAACTCTACGGAAGCGAGCCCGGGCGCGGAATGCGCACCGTTTCGGTTTCGTTCGGTCGCGGCGCGTGGGATTGCGCGGTGATGGCCTCGCGGTTAAAGTTAGTACATGGAAGAATCCCAAAAAGGATGTTCCCCAGGAAGTTGATGCTAACGGGTTTGCCACAAGCGATGCGATCCTCGTCATGCAGGGCATCATGCAGGGCGATGCATTACAGGGGACGTATCTGTTGCGCATTGGCGGCAAAGCGGAGGTCGACCTGACGCGACACCATGCGGTTTTCAAGGTTGGCGATCAGACCTATACAAATGTTTTACCCAGCGGCGCGGGTTATGATCCGAAGTCAAAAGTCACAACTGCGCATGTCCGGATTGATACCAATCAAGGCGAGATTGAGATGGGTCTGCGGCAGACATGCCGGGATGGCTCCGAGAAGCAGGGAACTGGCGTCTCGTTCATCCAGTTCATGCGTCCAATCGAGCCGGGATCCGATACTCCGCACCGTGCCGATGAGTTGTTCTACCGTCCGGGCAAGCAGTACTTCGTCGATGCCTTTACGGCCAATCGTTATTGCGACCGGAGCCTCTGCTACAACAGTGGGAAATGGAAAGATCGGAAGCTGCCGGCCGAACGCAATCCCGGCATGGAAGGCTGGGGCTTTGGCCGCAGCGATTGCTTCGAGGATCTGGTGATGTTTGCCAACGAGACCGGTAGCGATTTCTTGATGTCGATGTCGAGCACCGCCGATAACGAGTACTTTCTGAAGCTGGCCCAGTTGCTGCGTTACGGCTCGGACGGGCGCGAACCGTACAATGGCCCGCAGGCGCATCCACTCTATCCGCCGCTCAATTCCAACCTGCGGGTGTATCTGGAACTGGGCAACGAGATCTGGAATTGGGGTTCGCCAGTCACGGGCAATATGATGGCGATGATGAAGCAGGAAAAGGAAGCGCAGACTGAAGACGGAAAAGTTTTCAATTACAATGGCCAGGGTAACTATCGTACTTGGCACGCCTTGCGCACGGCACGGGCCAGCGACATCTGGCGTGGTGTCTTTGGCGATGCGGCCATGGGGGACACCGTGCGCTTCATTATTGAATATCAATATGTCAATGCACAGGACACCGCCAACCTATCGTTCAGTTCTGGACAATTGGTTCAACAATGGCGATGGCCAGCACGTGCCGGTTCCCCATCCGATCAATTACTACATCTGGGGGGCGGGCGGCGGGGCCTATTATGGCGTGGCAACTCCTCCGGCTTGCGCGCCGATCTGGTCATTCCCGATGGTAGTTTCGAGGAGACGCCTGTTCCCGACGGTACCATTACCGCACCAGCCGGCACCCCATGGCATTTCTCCGGTAGCGCCGGCATTGTGCGTAATCTCACCAGTGCCGTGGCCAGTTATAGTCCCGGCAAGAAGACCACGCCGGCCGCCAACTCCGCCTATGGCTGGAGTTTTACCGTCGGCGAAAAACCGATTTACGTGTACCAAATGGGGCGTATGTATTTTGCCAACAGTGACGGATGCCGCCTTCTGCTTCTCCAAGCCGAGAACCATGCGGTCCTGCTTGACCAGCAGCTCAACAAAGTGTTCAGATTCCCCATGCCCGCCCAGGGGGTTTATTATGCGGATCGCACCCCCAAACCGATCCGTCTTGAACCCCACGCTTCCTATTGCATTCTGGCCGTTGAACAAGGCAAGACACCGGTTTGCCAGGCAGGCACAGCGGCAATTTCCGGTCCCGGCATTACTATAGATGGGCCCATCCAAGCCACAGCCACAGCCACCGCCAACGATCCCGCAGCCTGGACGGACTGGGTCAAGGCTAACGAAAAAGAGAAGGGAACCGTCATGGGTCCGGTCAACTTTCTCTATTCCATGAGTGCCGACGTGCCAGCTCCTCTGCAATTGCGGGAGTATGCGCCTTTACAGCCGAGTCAGGGCCAGCAAGCGGCCATCATTCGCGGTGATGGGCAGATGTCGGTGGAGTTTACTATCCCGAAGGAGGGCGACTATGCGGTGTCCTTCAGAGCGTATACCAAAAATCACACATTCTCCGTGCAGGTGGATGGTAAGCCGGCCAATCAGCGCTACCAGGGTGATTACCGCTCCGATGCGCGGACGTGCGCACTCGGCGGGTTCAGCCTGGCCAATCCTCTGAACGAGCGTTACGACAGCGGCGTGTTTCATGCCACGCCTGGCACGCATATCCTCACATTTACCGGTGCGAAGGCGGGTGCAGATAGTTTTGTTGTGTTCGACGATATCCGGTTGGCCAGTGCCGATGCGATCATGGAGAGTGGCTTTGGTTCAGGCGCCGCCATGGGACAACCGGTGGAAAATCTCTGGAAACAGGCGCAATATCGCGACACTGAAATATGCCTGGTGTTTGGTTTGGCGCGCGTTTCGTACGAATCGGGGTGGTCGCTCGGCGGCGATACGCAACAGAACGCGATTCAAGCCTGGTGCAAATTTTGCGATCCGAGGGGCGTCGCCATCCAACGCGACGCGAACAATATCTTCATGGCCTCCGGCGCCAGCCTGCCATTCTGGGGTGTCTACAATTACTTCCCGGTTGACGATCCAGTGCATGCGACGACATATCCGATCATGCGGGGGATTGTGGACAGCGGACGGCAACTCCCTGCTGAAGCCGACAACGGAGTCCCCATTCCCGGCATGCTGAACAAATCGAACCTGGCTTTGCAGTGGGATTACAGTTTCAAGACCAAGATCGTACTGGATCACCCCAACCGGTGGGAGGCATGGGTGGTGATCGCGCCAGCCACGACGACATACCAGTTGCGAGTGCAGACGACTGCGGGCGGTTCCTTTGAAATCGAAGTCGATGGACACCCGCTGGCTGCACCCACACCATCGGGGAATGAGGTAACGCTTTCTGTTCGCCTGACCAAAGGTCCGCACGGCATTCGCATCCGGAATCGCGGAGGAAACTTCCAACTTGAGCAGATCACAGTCGAGCGGCAATGACGGAATACAACCCGTCCTATTATTAGCAGTTACTAATTGAGGCCAGGTCCAATGGGTCGCACACTCCAAACGTTCCCGCTTCATGTCCCGATCCTCATTTGGCCACCGTCTACGCCGTCAGCCGCCCCGCTCTGGCGGGTCAAGCTGCCGTCGGCCGCGCTCGTGAACGGCATGTCGCTGACCCGCGCGGGCGATGTGCTGGTGGCGTGGATCAATGGAAGCGTCGTATGCATCGGCGTTCCCAACCCAGCGGGCTCCGGCCCCCGCGCCGGCGGTGATGGGCCGGTAAGACGTGGCTGCCGCGCAAAGCGCAAGGATTCAAAAGTGGACGCGGCGAAGTCGGCCAACTAACGCCTCCGGCTTCCTGTTAAGGGCCGCGACGGTTCGATGTACTCCACGACCTGGCCGCTTGATCGTGGGCCATATTGAACATCGAATAAAGTTCCCAGTTGACATTTCAGATTTTGTGGGGTAATCATAAGTCATCAGACGTCCGATGATAATTTTATGGAGGATCGGCATGAAACCCAAGCGCGTTGGCGGCGAATCGCTCGTGGGCGCCGTCGTCAATCGCCTGCGCGATTACATCGGCCGCGAAAAACGCGATACCGACCGAACCCGTGCTGATCTCGCAACTCGGGGTCAGCCGCTCGGTGCTGCGCGAAGCGGTCGGCCGTCTGGGCGTGCTGGAAGTGAAGCATGGCCGCGGCATGTTTGTGGCCTCGCGCGCGGCGCTGGTGTCGAGCGCCCAGTCGACGCGCAGCGCACTGACGATCGCGACTCAGAATCTGAAAAAGTTTGTCGAATTCCGCAGCGTGATCGAGGTCCACGCCGCGGGCCGCCCGGCTGAAATCGCGACCGACGCCGACTTCGACGAATTGCAGCGCCTGTGCGACGAGATCGACCGCGAGGACCAGGATTACGTCGCGTCGATACGCGCCGATCTTGGCGGCAATGGCCAACACCACGCCGCAACCGCGTAATTTCGATTATAGCCGCAGGATTCGCCGCGATCTTTTGAAGCGGCCATGAAAAAACACGTTGAACTGTCGCGCGTCACACTGGATGCGGTCGCGCAGGAACAACAATAGAATTCCACGTATTTCTTAAGGAGAGAATCGTGAAACTGACGCAGCAGCAGAAGGATTTCTTCGACACATTTGGATTTCTGCACGTTAAAGGAGCGCTGAAAAACGAGATTGGCTGGATCACGGAAGAATTCGAAACGGTCAATCGCACCTGCGTGCTCAACTCCGACGGCACGAAGAAGGCGGCGATTGTGCCGTTCATCGACCAGAGCGAGAAACTCTGCACGCTGCTTGAACATCCGGTGGTCGAAGGCGTGGCCGAATCGCTGCTCGGCGAAGATTTCAACTACCTCGCCGGCGACGGCCGATATTACTCGGGCGACTCCGGCTGGCATTCTGACGGCTGGTGGGACACGACGTCGAAGTTTATGAAAATGGCCTTTTATCTGGACCCGCTGACCCGCGACACGGGCGCGCTGCGCGTGGTTCCCGGCAGCCACATTGTCGCTGACCAATTTTCCACAAACAGAGGCAACGGCGGGAAAAATTGGAATAGCGACTTCGGCGTTCACGGCCGCGACATTCCCGCATCGGCTCTGGAAACGCAGCCCGGCGATCTGGCGATCTTCAACCACAACACCAAGCACGCGTCGTTCGGCGGAAACAGCAAACGACGCATGTTCACGTTGAACCTTGGCGCGCACGCCACTACGCCGGCTCAACTGGAGCACCTGAAGTATTACCTGGGGGCGCACATTCCCCCCTGGGCTCCGCGCACGCATACCGAATTGATGCGCTCCACCGCCAACGAACGCCGCATGCGCCACCTGCGCCAGGTGATTGAAAACGAAGGCCACGTGGCCGAACTGCATGAGAAAAAGAAGAAGCAGAAAGCGCAGACGGTGAACGCCTGACACTCAACCACTTCGTCAACAGCGCAATGAGCTCGGAAAGCGAGAACCCTTCAACGACGCGGGATTCGTAACATGGCAGGTCAGGATTGTGGATGCAGGTGCGAATGACTGTTTCGAATTCCTCCGTGATCCAGGCGATGTCGGCTTTGATCACGCCTTTCAGATGTAAAATCCAAACGTGTCGAAGAAATCCTTCTGTTGCTGTGTCAGTTCGGGCGCGACAGATTGCCCTTGGTCGGTAGGCGTCCCTTCAGGCTTACGTTTCTTCCCGCTTTTGACCTCAGTTAATAGCTTACTACGCCTTGAAAGTTTGCAGTGGAATTCGGACCGATTACGACCGGAAAATACTCAGGATTTAGCGGTAGAAGTTGCAGTTCATAGTCATCGCGTTTTCCTAGAGATTTGATAGAGAGTTGCTTAAGTGTCACCTCGCCATCGACCATAGCAGCGACGACACGCCCATTGATGTGCTCGAAAGTCAGCCGCGGCGTCGGATGCTCTGGGTCTTTGATGTCCAGGCGAATGTCCAGAGGTTCTAAGTAGAGCAGATCGTTTGGCATAAATCTGCGGGCCATTGATTGCCCGCGCACGCGGAGAGCAAACAGACGCCGGTTCGCAATGTCGGGAGGCGAATCAATCCAGGTTTCGGGTTCCAGCCTTACCAGGACGGGTCATCAGCAAAAGAGTGCGATTGGGATCAACCCAAAACGCAGCCTAACGCCGAAACTTGGTGGCGCCAAACTCAGAAAGAAAGAAGTCAGAAAGCAAAGCATTTTCTGGTCGCCACTACGTTTCGAATTCGCGTAGTGGCGATCAGTTTCAGAAGGATATTTAAGTGCGTCAACGCAAGAAATCCGACTTCATAAGAGGCGCCACTTGAATCATCGGGCACGAGGCCGGATTTAAACGTTTGTTCGCGTCACTTTTACACGTTGAGTAATTGATGCCAAATGTGCAAATATATAAATAGCCCAAAAATATTAGTCTGGAAATCCCTTCATTTGCTAGACAAAAGCTGTCGGCGGCAAATTCAAAATTAGGAGTACAGCGTCATGAATACAAGAGAGAAAACAATACTTCTGGCGATCGTAACGGCATTCCTGCTATTTATCGGTTATAGCATAGAAGCGCAGGAAGATCCGGAAGGGGTGCTTGTATCGTCGCGGAAAGCCGCTTCACTACTTCCGCCCTTCACATTTGATCCCGGTAACGCGCTATATGCCACCGTATATGGTTATCTTAGCGTTAAGAAAATTGAGGTTGCGCAGCGAGTTGATGAATTAATCGTACCAGGAATGTCAAAATCAGTACCGATAAAATTCGTCTTACAAGATCATCCAGCGCCACTTGTAGTCGTGCTGCTGGGCATTAGTGGTGATGCGAGCTCTGACTTCAGCAAGCTGTGGCCTCTTTGGTTTTCAGAAGCGGGATATAATGTGTTAACGTTCGATTCGTTCTTCCGATCGGAATTCATTGAGCACAATGGGCGCGATATCGGGATCAGCGGCAATGTGTTCTCTGAAAGCAGTAAAGCAGCCGACATAATCGCCGCGTTTCTCGACAGATATAAAGAGAGGATTACACCGACCAAATTTGGTCTGGTTGGCATGAGCTACGGAGGAATTCAATCTCTGATTCTGGGGCAAATGGCGGTCGAAGGAAAATTGCCCTTCAAGATCGATGCTATCCAAGCCTACTCGCCGCCCATCGATCTTCGCGAAACGGCGCAAATCATTGACGATTGGTACAACCAATACCGATTTAAGTATACACTTATCGAAATGTATCAAAAGGTTGCGCAACATCACCTGGACCGCGGTCAGGACGGTCTGCCAGATGATCTGTTAAAAGCGTCAATCGCAACATCATTCGAACAGGAATTGGGTAAATCCGTCCTCGCCACGGATCAAAGTTTTAAGCTTCACTTATTTTCTGAGGATCCCTACCAGCGTAAGGACGAGGCCGCACTATGGGGGTTTATGCGCTTCGCATATGATCTTTCCCTGCCTTGGTGGCGGGAACGGCTTAATTCAACCGATATTGATGAAATGACGGCGTCGGCTCGGCTCGACAAGTTGCTGCAGAATCAGCCCGCTTGTAGCGAGGCAATTTTGGCAGCCGATGATCCCTTCAATCGGCCGGTCGATGTCAACGTGATCCGAGAGGACAACCTGAAATCCAAGTTGACAATTCTTCCTCGTGGCGGTCACTTGGGTTACATTTCGGCGCCGTGGACGCGCGCGAAACTTCTGACTCTCTTCGATTGCAGTGACGAGCATCGGAACAAAGCGCGTTAATGGTTTGTTGAACCGGCCGCGATGAACGGCCGCGCTTTTGACTCAGCAGCACAAGCTCTGATCGGGACGTTACCGCCGTGCCATTGCTTTATGCTGCGGGGCCGGGACTTCTAACTGAGCGCCAGATCGAACATCAGCTTATCGGTCATACCGACATAGGTTTCTGCCGTTTTCCTCTGTACGCTCCGATTGAACTACATGTTGAAACCATGCAAACGCTGAGATTAATCATGGGCGAGAACACTCCGAACTTCCGCGAACTATTTAGGCTAATTCAAGACTGCAACCGAACCCATGAACTTTGGAAGACAATCTCCAATTCAAGTGCGATATGGACAACGGCATTTGCATTTGCCCGGAAATCCACACCAGCTCCGCACAAATGATGCATTGGGGACCCAGGACACTCCCAGCAGTGATACTGCGTCAGCCGAGCCAGGATCTTCTGAACTGCCTCGAAAATTAAATCATAAGATATTATTTATATTAAACTTAGGGGTTTCTCTGAGCGGCCGTGCCCAACCCATGATCGCGCGGGTTCAATTTTTTCCACGCATTTTTGGCAGGCTGCACAGACCCGTGGTCCCGTATAGATTGAGGGCGCCATGGATCAGACTTTGACGGCTACAACATCCACCGCATCGCCGACAAGCTCGGGGCGCACCTTTGCGAAAAACCACCGAGGCATTAACGCCACGGCCCGCGCAGAATCACCCAGAGGAGGTTTCCGCGATGCGCTCCATTTGCTCTGTCGCCACCCTGTTCGTGCTTTGCTCCGTCAGCGCCGCCAGCGCCGCGACGTATTACGTTGCGCCAGGAGGCAACGACAACAACAACGGCTCCTCGGGTTCGCCGTGGGCCACAATCCAGAACTTCGGCAACTTCGCCACGGCTGGTGACACGCTGATCGTTCGCGCGGGCAGTTACGCCGGCGCGATCTTCGGCTGGGACGGGCCGAATCAGGGACTCTATTCGCAGATTTCCGGCACTGCGGCCAAGCCGATCGTGATCGAGGCCGACCCCAACGCCGCGCCCGGCGCCGTGATTATCAACGGCCGCAACGCGCACCAGCCCAATGCGCTCGACTTCGAACCGGGATGCGATTACGTCAACATCATCGGCTTCACGATCACCGATCCCAATAACGTACTGACCAAATGCGGCATGGAATGCACTGGCACTACCGGCAACCAGATCCTGAATCTGACCGTCAACGGCAGCAGCGGCGTAGGCGGCATTCTCGTCGATAACGGCACGAATGTGCTGATTCAAAACAATGTCTGCATGAATGTGCTCGGCACCGGTTCCACAGGCCACGGCATGTATCTCTCCGGGCACAGCCTTAATTGCACCATTCGCGGCAACGTGCTTCACGACAATGCGTACGTCGGTTTGCATATCAATGGCGCTGACTTCAATACGGGTTCAGGGATCGTTTCAGGCGCGCTAATCGAAAGGAACACGATCTATAACAACGGCCAGAATGCGATCAACGCCGATGGCCTGAACAATTCGACAATCCGCAACAATCTGATTTACAGTTACACGCGCTCGGGAATTGTGTTGTATCAAATCGACGCCGCCGCCGGCGGCAATAACAACGTGATCGTAAACAACATTTTCGCCAGTCCGAAAAGCGGCGCTGAGGCCGCGCTGCGCTTCGTCAACGCCAGCACCGGCAACCATGTGTTCAACAACGTCATGTTCGGCGGCGGCAATGTCTTTCTCGACGTCAGCAGCGACAGCCTCCCCGGTCTGCTCAGCGATTACAACGCGGTCAGCACCCTGTTTGAAAACGACGACACTGGCGCGACCGAGTCTCTGGCCCAGTGGCGCACGCAATCCGGCAACGACACGCATTCGTTCACGTCAACGAACAGCGCCATGTTCGTCAACGCAGCCGGCGGCAATTATCATTCGCTCAGCGCCAGTCCCGGAATCGATGCCGGGACCGCCAGTTTGGGAGGCTCCGGCGCGCCCACCAACGACATCGAAAACAATCCGCGCCCGAGCGGCAACGGGTACGATATCGGCTGTTACGAAGTACAGAGCGGCGCGCTACAAATCACCACCGCTTCGCCGCTGCCGCAGGGCACGGTGGGCGCCGCGTACTCGACCAGTTTCGCGGCTTCGGGCGGCACGCCTGGCTATACGTTCACCGTTTCGGTGAATAGTCCGCCCTCCGGTCTGACCCTGAGCAGCGCCGGTGTGCTCAGCGGCACGCCGACGGGATCCGGAACGACGACGTTCACTGTGCAAGTCACCGACAGCGCCAACGCGACGGCGACCAAACAATTCCAGATCACGATCAACGCGGCTCCGTCCATTACGACTGCTTCGCTGCCGGCGGGCACGGTTGGCGCGGCGTACAATCAGACCCTCGCGCCGAGCGGAGGCGCCAGTCCGCTGACCTGGTCGTTCACCGGCACGATGCCATCGGGCTTATCGCTCAGCGCCAGCACCGGCGCGATCACCGGCACGCCCACGGCCGCCTCCAGCCCAAGCCTCACCTTCAAAGTCACCGACGCCAACGGCGCGACCGCGACGAAAACGCTGACGCTGACCATCAACACGGCGCTGGCGATCACCACGACGTCACTGCCGCAAGGCATGGTTGGCGCGGCGTACAGTCAGACTCTCGCGGCCAGCGGCGGGACCAGTCCACTGAGTTGGTCGTTCACCGGCACGATGCCATCCGGCATGACGCTCAGCAGCTCCGGCGCGATCACCGGCACGCCTACCACCGCCTCCAGCCCGAGCCTTACCTTCAAAGTCACCGACGCCAACGGCGCGACCGCGACGAAGGCGCTGACGCTGACCATCAATGCGGCTCTGGCGATCACCACCGCTGCGCCGCTGCCGGTCGGGACTGTCGGCATCGCCTATTCGCAGACGTTTGCCGCCAACGGCGGAATCGGCGCTGATACCTGGTCGACTACGGGCGGCACGCTGCCCACCGGCCTCGCGCTCAACAACGTCGGTGTGCTCAGCGGCACGCCAACCACCGCAGGGCCGTTCACCTTCACCGTACAGGTGTCCGACAGCGCAACGCACATCGCGTCAAAGAGTTTCTCCGTAACGATCAACACAGTCACGATTACGACCCCTTCGCCGCTGACTGCGGGCACGGTGGGTACGGCGTATTCCAATACTTTTGCTGCGGTCGGCGGCGCGACACCTTATACGTGGTCGGTGCTCACCGGACCGCTGCCGGGCGGCTTGTCGCTCTCGGCTGCCGGGTTACTCAGCGGCACGCCCGCCGCTGCAGGGACCTTCAACTTCACCATCCAGGTCTCGGACAAGAATCACGCGACCGGGTCGAAAGCCTTTGCGCTCACCGTCAACCCTCTGCTGGTGCTGACCTCAATCAGCGTCACGCCGGCCAGCGCCACGGTCAAGAGCGGCGCGACCCAGCAGTTCAGCGCCGTGGCGCTCGATCAGTTCAACAACGCGCTCGCCACCCAGCCCGCATTCACATGGTCGGTCAGCGGCGGCGGCACAATCGACGCCACTGGCTTGTTCACCGCGAACGCCGGCGGCGCGTTCACCGTCACGGCCGCCAACGGTAATGTCAGCGGCGCCGCCAGCGTGCGCGTCAACGCGCCGCCGACGATCACGTCGCCACCCGGCAGCAGCAGTCCGATCGTCGTCGTCAACACCCCCGCGAATTTCGGCGCCGGCGCGATCGATCCCAATGGTGGCCCGGTCACTTACACGTGGAACTTCGGCGACGGTGCCACGGCCTCGGGCCCCAATGTATCGCACACCTACACGACCATCGGGACGTTCACGGTGACCGTGACGATCGCGGACAACTCCGGCGATGTCACTACCACCACGCTGCAGATCACGGTCGTCGCCGCTGGCGCGCCGCCGCCGAATCCGATGACCGTCACGAAGCTGTCCGGTTCGATGAAATTCAAAGCCGCCGGCCACGACGCGTTTTCGATCAAGGGCGTCCTCCCCGGGCTGCCCGCCGGCCTGACACTCTCCGGGCAGACGGTGGCGCTCAGCCTTTCCGGCGCCAGCGTCACCTTCACGCTTGACAAGCATGGTCACGGCAAGAACGCGCAGGGAGCCTTCGTGCTCAAGCTGCCTCTGACCCGCGTGGCGAAACTGAAGACATTCGCGGGCGGCAACGGCGCGTTCACAGCGTCACTGCATAACGGCGCATGGGCAATGGTCTGGGGTTTCGATCCAACAAAGTCGGCGAGCAAACAGACCGTCCAGATGACCGCGACGATCCAGTTCAACGGCGCGACCTACTCGCAGACCGTTAGCGTGACCTATTCGATTAAGGCGGGAGTCGGCGGGACGTTTAAGCACTGAGCGCGGCGTTGGGTTGCCGCGCCTGGCATCATTACGTTGTTGAAGTTCAAATTTTCGAGGGTGGGGTGCGTTTTAGGGTCAATGACCCCGTGGGTTGATGCCGGGCCGACGCTCAACGGCCTGCCTTTATGCGCGCCAGTTCGCAGCCAGTCGAGGCCGGAACAGCCCCAGTGGTGTGAACACGCGTCCAGACAATGCCGCCCAATCCGAGGGGCCATTTTCTCTCGCTCAAACTCTTCGTTGGACGACTCGGTACGCGGGTTTGGAGGCTAAGTTCCAGAGCTGCTGGCGATGCTTGTTGTCGATGGCCCAGCGGCCTTGTTCCGTCGCGGGCGTCGGCCAAATCAACGGGCATCGCAAAAAAATGGTATGATGAGGATTGAGTACCGGATCCCGGGCTTGTTCAAGGCGGTTTCGATGGTGAGCCTCTTTCACGATACACGCATGCTTTCATAATCTGCTTCATGCGGCGCGATTTTGCCGGGGCTTAAAGTCGGAAACTGGCGATCGATCGGGAACAGCGAGCCGTAGAACGGCGCCTGAAGTCGGCGATATTCCCATTTTGTAACAGCAGAAAGGCCTCATGTTGAGATGCCATTCAAAAATAGGCCGGGGGCCGCAGTTCTAGGCCGCCACGCCGCACTTATAGACCGGCGTTCTTACAAGTGCGATCAAGAGGAACTGCCAAGGTTCAAGTATCATGGAAACGGCTCAAATCGACGGGACGAACGCCAACACAGCGCCAGTTACGCATTGGCTGAATCTGGGAGCAGGACTGAGTATGTAAACTACTAACCTATATCGTTTTATAATATTTTGTTAAATAATGTATAAATAATATTGAGACCGGTGTACTATAGAGAACACGTGTGCTGTATATCGTGTGAGTAAACGGGGTGATCATGCCAGTTACGATTCGCGATATAGCCAGAAAGCTGAAAATCTCTCACAGCACCGTTTCGCGGGTCATCAACAACCAGAAGAGTGATTTTTTCTCTGCGGACACCCGCACACGCGTGCTGCAGACGGCGGAAGAAATGGGCTATCGGCCCAACTATCATGCGCGGTCGCTGAATTCGGGGCGATCGATGACAATTGGCTTGGTGCTGGACGGCAACGCCGGCAACGACCGCTTTTGGCAACGCATGCTCGGCGGCGTTGAGGACGGCGCTCGGTTGCGGGGTTACGATCTAGTGGTGATCGGTGCTGCGAACGGAAAGCCAGTGTTAGAGCGGGCTGTGCAGTATTGCAATGAGCGTCGTGTCGATGCCCTGGTTGTACCTGGATTCCTTCGTCCACTGGTCGGATCTGAAATGCTGGAGAACTACGATGGTCCAGTGGTAATCGCCAGCATGCTCCGTTACGCCAAGTCCCGCCATATTTGCGTCGATCTCGATCCAGCTCCGGGAATTGAAGCCGCAGTCAAACACCTTGTACAACTGGGACATCGCAACATCCTGTGGTTTGACGTTCAGGGCAGAACTTCAGAGGATGCTTTGCAACGGCGAGATGCATTCCGCAGCGCGGCAACGCAGTTGGGAATCGAAAGCCAGGAATTTCGGCCATCGGAAGCCAGCATGGTGAGTGTGGAGGAAAACGTAGCGTGGGCGCGACATCATTTCTACGCCGCACTTGAGCGGCACCCATTGGCAACCGCGGTGATGTGTTTCAATGATGTGACTGCGTTCGGCGTCTATTCCGTGCTCGCCGGCCGCGGTATCACCGTCCCACAACAAATGTCTGTGGTTGGATTCGACGATATCTACGCCGAGGTTGCTTCTCCGCCGTTGACGGTCGCGAGCCATATGCTGACCGAGATCGGACTACGCGCCGCTGAACTTGCGATCGAGTTGTCCGGCTCGATGGAAAATGGCCGCCTGATGAAGAGCGCAATTGTAATCAAGCGCCAACATTTCGTTCCGTCGAAACTCATTGTGCGAAAAAGCACGGCGCCGCCGCGGACGCATTGATTTGCCGCGACAACACGTCAAATCGTCGGATCGAGAAGTCCGTATCAAAAGAAATGGAGAATACAATGCATACGATATGTCGAAAGCTCACGCTTGCGCACCGCGTAACGGGGCGTTTGGCACAGCCATTGTTTTTCGGACGTCTATGTTGCTTCTTGAAACTTTGCGTCTGTTCATTGGCCAAAATTGATTGATTCCAGGATTGGAGAAACTCATGAGCGCTACGCTGACTCCGGAACAACTCAGCCAGTTCAATCGCGACGGATATCTCGTTCTGCCAGCCGTCTTTAGTGATGCAGACATTGGCCGAATGCGAACTGAAGCTGACCATATTCTTGAGCTGATAGTCAATTCATCGATCGCCAATAAACGTTTGAGTGGAAGACTAGAAGGGTGCAAATTACCGGATGGCTCTCAAATTGTCAGAAAAATTCAACCCATTAACGACCTCTCTATTTTCTTGTCACGTATCTCTGAAGATCCGCGCCTGATCGAACCCATGCGTTCGATTATGAACGATGACCCTGTTCTGATGGAGGAGAAACTCAACTACAAACAGCCTGTACCCGAACCCGTTCATGGATTGCCTTTAACAGAACTAGACGACCGATTCTTCATTCACAACGACTGGGCCTACTACCAGGCTCAAAACTATCCGCAGAGTATCTTATCGTCGGCTATCAGCCTGGATGAGTGCACTGAAGAGTCGGGGCCCATCCGGGTCTGGCCCGGCTCACACAAGACCTACGTCGAACATCAACGTCGCGGTGTGGGAGCACTTGAGGTTAAACCGGGATTGATCGATCCGGCAGCCCGTATCAGCGTCACCTGTCCTGCGGGCTCCATTCTTCTTTTTCACTCATTATTAGTACACGACTCCCTTCCAAACTCGTCGAGAAGACCGCGCCGGTTGATGATCTACAGTCACTATCCAAGGAAAGCCAACATGGGGAATGATGTGCGAAACGGCCCTGCGCGCTTACGCGAGGCCCCGTGGGAGCGGCAGTATCTGCGTATGAAGCTTGCGGGCGCATTCAAAGATGTATTCACGGCTCCTGTGGTCCGTGGTTTCGAAAGCACCGGGTCTTTTTGGTTGAGTGGTTCGTAAGGAACCAGAACATGAACGTCGAGAAAAAGCCCGATGTTTCGAAATAGGGCACGAGCGCGGAAAAGCTCTACTGCGCTTTCACTGATCACCACGGGTGTGGTGCTCATTGCAATCATATTCGTGGGCGGCGCGCTCACCAAAGCGGACGGGGACGCTCCCATAACACGCCGAATTAACTTAGAGAATTCCCGGCACGAATTAACCCGCTGCTGTAAATCCGCAGTTGCTGTCATAGTGCATAACCGTGAAACTCACGAAGATTCAATATCTATCTTGAGGAGCGACTAACAATGAATGAAGGCTCCATTCCTGTCATACTTGATACCGACATTGGCAGCGATATCGATGACTCGGTCTGTCTCGCTTATCTCTTGTGCCAGCCGCGTTGCGAACTGGTTGGCATTACCACTGTCTCCGGACGTGACCCACGGGACCGTGCGGCGCTTGCAAGCGCCGTATGCCGCGCTGCCGGCCGCGACGATGTGCCCATTCACAGCGGCGCGGCTTCGCGGATCATGGACGGCGAAATCATGCAACCGAACGTGCCGCAAGCAGTCGTGCTGGATCGATTCGATCACCGCGGGGCCAGTGACTTTGCTCCCAACACTGCGGTACGATTTCTACAAGAGACGATCAACGCCCGCCCTGGAGAAATCACGCTATTAGCGATTGGCGCAATGACCAACCTCGGGCTGCTCTTTTCACTCGATCCTGGGACGGCTCACAAGCTTAAACGCTTGGTATTGATGTGCGGATACTTTTACCTCGGCGGGCGCCCTTGGCGTAGCCACCCATTCCGAGAGCCGAACGCCCTCTCCGATCCGCTCGCGACGCACATTGTCTACCGCAGCTCTGTAGCCGATCATCTTTCTGTGGGCGCGGATGTTACCACGCTGATTCAAATGCAGACGCCCGAGTGTGTTACTCGATTCAAGAGTGCGCGTGGACCCATGAAAGTAGTCTCTGCGATGACTGAGGTATGGAATCACACTTGCGCGACGGTAACGTTTCACGACCCACTCGCCGCAAGCCTTATATTCAATCCCGAGATCTGTACGTATCAGCAAGGGCAGATCGCAGTGGAATTGGCAAGTCCGCGTATACCCGGACTAACCTATTTCGACCGCAACGACTCTAACCGCCCGCACCGGGTCGCCTGCGAGGTGAATTCGCAGGCATTTTTTAAGGAGTACTTTGGCATAACGGTGAAAACGACCTCCCGACCCATTGGGTATATCCCCGATTTCTCATCGGGTTGAACGCTGATCGGGATGTCAGGTGGATTCATACCGGAACATGAGTTGATCAAACACGATGTGGTTGGAATTATACATAAGAGAACAAAGAGTCGTTTTCTCTGGATCGTGAGCATGGTTTGTTACTTTCCTTTCTTTCCAGGATCGTTTCACTTCGCTTAGCTCAGACCTTCCAATATTTCCGCGCTATCCGCG
>Ga0206927_1047_pt1 | contig 21066 bp, 19 predicted proteins | sample Alteio_BWOrgHeat_60_FD_153249 | JGI IMG/M metagenome (GOLD analysis project Ga0206927, IMG submission 153249) | Enriched cells from forest soil in Barre Woods Harvard Forest LTER site, Petersham, Massachusetts, United States -... | ecosystem: Environmental > Terrestrial > Soil > Temperate forest >... | reverse complement strand
CATGAAGGACGGCGTGCCGTTAGAGTCGCGCATGGTCAGCCGCTCGATCGAAAAAGCGCAGCGCCGCGTCGAAGAACATCACTTCGGCATGCGCAAACGCCTGCTGGAATACGACGAAGTCAACAACGAGCAGCGCAAACTCGTCTACAGCCTGCGTCAGAAGATCCTCGAATCCCGCGAGCTGAAAGAGACGATGGTCGCCTGGATCGAGGACATCGTCGCGCTGGCCGTCGAACGCGAAGTCGGCATCCAGGATCCGCCGCCGCAGACCGCGCTGGTCAATCTCGCCGCGTGGGCCAAGCGCAAATTCCTGGTCGAAATCATGCCCGCGGAGCTCGCCAACAAGTCGCTCACCGAAACCGAAGATTTCATCATCGCGACGGTGCTGAAGTACTACGACGACCGCGAAGCGAAGCTCGGCGAAGTCGAGGTCTACAAGGACAAGGCGATCCATTACACCGAAGAGGAAAAAGCTCTGCCGTTGGAAAAGTTGACCGAGGTCGTGCGCGTCAAGATGGCGGAAATTCTGAACATCGAACCCGCCAAGGTGGAGTTCGACACCGGCCGTCTCGCCGAAGGCATGGTCCCGGGCTATGTGCGCACCGCCAGCAAAGAACGCAAGATGCGCCTGCTCGAACGCTTCCTGTTCCTCGACATCATCGACACCAAGTGGAAGGACCACCTGCGCAACATGGACAGTCTGCGCGAGGGCATTTACCTCCGCGGCTACGCGCAGAAGGATCCGAAGCTGGAATTCAAACGCGAAGGCTTCGCGCTGTTCGAAGAAATGTTCATCTCGATGAAAGAACAGGCGACCGACTTGATCCTCAAGATGCAGGTCAGCGAAGAAGTCGAAAAGCAGGAAGTCGCGTCGGTCTGGAACGAAGAAGAGGCGCAGACGATCCACCAGGAAGCCAGCAGCGCCTTCGCCGCGCAGCCGGCGCTCCCCGGCGGCCCGCCCGCGCAGCCCATCGGCGCCGGCTCAGCCGAAATGGCCGTGCAGAGCGAACACGGCGGCGAGAAGCTGCGCCCCGTCGAGACCATTCGCAAAACCGCTCGCGAAGCGCAGCCGAACGACCCGTGTCCGTGCGGTTCCGGCAAGAAGTTCAAGAAATGCCACGGCCGCACCGGCGCCAGCGTGGACATCGACGACCTGGTCCCCTCGCGCGGCGGTGACAAGAAGGAGCACAAAGGAGAGGCGAAGCTGGGCGGCTGACGCAGCAGAGCTGCGAATCGTTCGACGTCGCTCACGACAAGTTTTGAATTCTTAATTTTGAATTTTGAATGAACGGCGGCGGCCCCATGTGCCGTTCATTCTGTCGACTTGTTCCGCTGGACTTTCGTTGCGTCGTACCGCCGGCGTCTCGCCGGCCGCCTAAAAATCGCCCGTTGGCGGCTTCGGCGGCGGCGCAGGAGCGGCCGGCGCTGGCTTTGGCGGGACCGTTTTTCCGCTGGCCTTCTCGTACGCCTTGATCGCGTCTTCGTCCAACTCGTCCAGGTGCTCTTCGACGGCCTTGATGACCGGCGCGCGCAGGGCGGGGTCTTTGACTGCCAGCAGCTTGATCAGCAGCGGCAATCCATATGCATTCATCTTGAGCATTTCAAGCACGGCTTCGCGCTCTTTCTCCGTTCCAGGCGGTGTCAGCCAGCGCGGATACGACTTGCTTATAAAAACGCGGTTCCTGCCCATAGGCTTCGACCGCATCCCGCCGCAGCGCCGGATCGGCATCTTTCAGCAAGGCGATCATGGCATCGTTCAAGAGCTGTTCGTCCACGCTGGTAACGATGCTCATGGCATCGCGGCGGACGTCGCTGTCCTTGTCATGAATTAGAATCAGAAGGGCGTCGCGAACTTCCGGCCAGGCCGGAACCGCGGTAATCTTGAAGGGCTCCATTGGCGGTACGCGCAGGGTCGAACCCAGAATCGCGCCGACCGCCGCGCGCCTGACCTCGGCGCGCGCGTCGTTCCACGCCGGCTTGAGTTTGAGCCAGTCATCGATTCCAGCCACCAACGGAAGTGTCTTCAACGCGGCGTTGCGAAGCTTTTCGCGCCGGTCGTCCAGCAACGGCAGCAGCGTTTCAACCAGGCGCGAATCATAGCCACGTCGCGCAGCAACGAGGTAGCCGAGGGGATTGGCAGCCGGATCTGCGGCCGCCGGATTGAAGCCGCCCAGCGCCAGCACCGCCGCGACGCACACCGACTCGTCGGGGTCGGCTACCGCGCGCAGCAGCGGCTCGACGACCCCGGGATCGTCATTGGTGCTGAATCCTTCGGCCACCGCGCGACGAACGGAAGGATCCGAACTTTTCAAGCTGACCGCAATCGCTTCGATGGCGCGCGGATCAGCCTGCTGTGAAAGCGCCTTAAACGCCTCGTTGCGCACGCTCGCGTCGGGGTCGTCCAATAACGCGATGACTTGCGGCGTCCAGCACGCGCAACCAAACGCCCACTGTGTATGCGGCAGCAACTGCGCAGCCAGCGCAGAGCGCAGCGCGGAGTCGCCTTCTTTCAACGCGCGGCGCACAATCGGCTCCGCACGCGGCTCTTGCGCCACCGCTTTGACCGCCCTGGCCTGAAGTCCCGGATCGCGCAGCATCTTCATGACCTCGTCCCGTGAGCGCTCATCACCAATGCGCGCCAGAGCCATGATGGGGATCTCACCCCAGGTCGCATCGTTCAGCCTGGCCGCAGATACCAGCGCATCTTCAACGCGCGCGTCGCAGGTCGCTCCCAACTGCAATGAAAGCGCCAGCGCGTCTTTGGCCGTAGCGGCCTGGCGCAGCAGCTCTTTGACGAAGCGCTCCTCGCGAAAAATCGATTCGGGGGGATCGTTGTACATCATGGCGTGCTCCCGAGTCTGGAGCGCCCAGAATGCCGCGTCGAGCACGCGTGGCTCGCGGCAGCGGCTCAGAGCGCAGACTGCGGCGCCCTGGTCGCCCTTAGCGGCCATCGCGAGCAGTCTGTCGATCGCGCGCGGATCGGGAGAATCGATCAGCAAATAAGGCATGAAATTCGAAAGATACGGAGGATTTCGATCCGCTATTTTCAAAAACTCAGTGAACGCGCGCGGGCTGTCAATTCCCACCAGGGCCATCGCGGCAAATTCGCTGGGAGACCCTTCCTTGTTGACGAACTGCTGATCTTTGGGGCCGGCGAACTCCTTCTTTTGTGCGATCTCCAGCAGCGGGTCGAGCAGTTCTTCCGTGGCGGATTTGGCCAGGTCGCGCGCAATAAAGCCGTTACGAGCGAAATTAACCGTGGTGATCTCATCCGCCAGCAGGCGCGCGGCCTTCTTCGAATGCGATGCGCAAAGTACACGGGTAACGTCCAATTCATTGCCGTTCATTCCGTTGTTCGCCGAGAAAACCGCTGGCTTGATCCGCTGCCATTTCGCCAGAAGCGTCTCGACCGCGTCGTCAATGCCTTCTCCGAAACGGAAGGTCCTGGAATGCTCGCGCAGGCCGTTGAAGGCAAGGTCGGAGACGCGACGATCGGTGTCTTTCAGTGCGCGGAACAAAAGCGGATAGATGCGCGGGTCCGCGCCTTCGATCGCCGCGCGTACGGCGCTGAGACGCTCCGTGGGCGACGGCGACTCGCAGCGCGTTTTCAGCGCGGTGAAAGCGGCATCATCCATTTTCCGCCAAAGCACCACGGTCTGGCCCCGAAAGTCGAGCTGCATACCGCTGGCCTTCGCCAATTGATCCAGCACGTCCCGCAGCTTCAGCCCTCGGCCTTCCAGCGAGAACGTAAAGAATTCGTCACCGGGCGCGCCAAAATGCCTGTGCGCGCCGTTGGCCGTACAGTAGAGCCAATGATCGGCGGGATAGGCGATATCAATTCCGCCCAACACTTTCAGATCGTCGACGACATCGCAAAAATAGTCGCGCCGGAAGCAGACGTCGATAGGCCGTTCCAACTTTTCACTCAGCGTCTGCTCGGATGCACTCAGAGCACACACCGAAGAAAGGACTAATGCCGCTGCAAACGCATACACTGTCTTCACCGTATCTCTCCATGACTGACAAATAGACGCAGAAGCACGGCCACGTGTAACGGACATTCTGCATCGTAGAAAGATCGTCCCCTTAGGGATACACTGGAACTCCGGAAGAGCCCGCGCCTTGCGTTAGCGCTTCTGACTTGAACTATGTAAGTTTATGAACAATGGAAACTGCCCGTTCGCTTCCCTCCTGGATTCCGCCCGTTTATCTCTACCTGGCCGGGCGGCAGACGGTCAATGATACGCATTATCGGCATGACGCTCGGCCAGACGGACCCAAACGAGTGCTCATCAAGCGCACGATTTCCGGAACGGGCACGCTGTACACGGATGGGCGGCGGCTGGAGGTTCCGGCGGGGCACGCGTTCGTGATCGAACGGCCGGGTCCGTACGTGTATTGCTATGAACACACGTCGGAACCGTGGCAATTCGAATTTGTTACGATCGGATTTCGCGACGTCGCTGAGATTTTGCCTGCGTGGCTGCGGCGCGAACCGTTGATTGCGCTGCGCGACAATCCAGAGCTCGACGCACAGTTTTCAAAGCTGGTGGAGTCGCGACTCGCCGACGATAGCCGCAACGACCTGATGCAATCCGCGCAGGCTTACCGCTTCTTTCTGGCTGTAGTGGCGGCGAGCTCCGAGCATCACGCCGCGAGCGGCCGGCGGCCGGTCGCCAGGGGTCGGAAGAAGATCGAAGTCAAGTTCCGCGACGCGCTCTCAATCCGCGAGCTCGCGAAAGAAGCGGGCTGCTCCACGGAATCCTTCATCCGGCAATTCCACCAGAGCTACGGCGTCACTCCACGTCGCTACGTCAACCTGCTGCGCGTGCGCCACGCCTGCCGCCTGCTGGAGGCCGGAGAACTTCCGCTGAAGTCGATCGCTCTGGAGTGCGGCTTTTCAAGCCCGCACTATTTCGGCCGCACGTTCAGACAGTTTCTCGGCGTCTCGCCCGGCACGTACCGCAAAAATCCCGACCCGCTGCGGCCTGAACTGACATGAACGGCGGCTGGCTCACGCGTGGGTGATGCGCGGCATATACGCGGGATCTTTGCCCATCTCCGCGAACAACTGCCGGCGCGTCAGTTCGGCCTTCAGCTCCCGCGCCGACGGGTCGTTCCACAGGTTGTTCAGCTCCTGCGGATCTTCCTGAAGATCGAAGATCTCGCCGTAGTCGCAGTTCATGTACACGGTGCTCTTGTAACGCCGATCCACATACGTCTTGCAATACAGCTTCGTCGGCTGATGCCGGTTCTCGACGATGACATGGTCGCGTCGAGCGGGCTCCCGACCCTGCCACACCGCGCTCTGGTCCAGGCCGCTCATGCTTCGCGGCGCGGGAATGCCGCACGCGTTCAGGAAGGTCGGAGCCAGGTCGACCAGCGATTGCAGCGCTTCGGAGCGCACTCCCGCCGGCGCGCGGCCTGGCCAGCGGACGATGAACGGAACCTTAATCATGTCCTCGTAGTGAAACGGTCCTTTCGCGATCAGACCGTGCTGTCCGTAGAAATGACCGTGGTCTGAAGTAAAGACGACGATCGTATTTTTGCTCAGCCCCTTGTCATCCAGCGCTTTCAGGATCGACCCGACGTACTTGTCGAGACAACTGACCATGCCGTAATAAACCGCGACGTCGCGCGCCAGCGAATCGCGGTCTTGCAGATGGCCGCCGAAACCCTGAATGGCGCTGCCGCCGCTTTCATTCCATGCGGAGAAGTCGGGGTTTGGTGTCTGCGTGAGTTGAAAATGCGGCGGATTTTTCGCGTGCTCGCCGGGAACCACGCCGGGAATCGTCAGCTTCGCCGGATCGTACATGCGGTCCCACGGTTCCGGCACAAGATACGACGGATGCGGATCGAAAAAGCTGGACCACATAAAAAACGGCGAGTTCTCGCGCCGGTAATGTTCCAGCAGCGCCGTCGTGCGGTCGGCGATCCACGTATTGTAGTGGAACTCTTCCGGCAGCGACCAGCGATGCCGCTGCGCATCCCGCGTCCCGGTCGGTTTCTGATAATGGTCGCGCCAGTTCTTCAAACCGCGCTCTTCCATCCACAGCGCGTAGTGCTGTCCGATGTGCGCTTCATCGGTGTGATTGCGCGCCAGCTCGACGTGTTCAAATCCATAAAACGGCCCGTTGAAGCGCCGCCAGAATTCCAGATCCTGCATCACCGGATAACTCTCGAGCGACGGGTATTCCTTCGTCCCTTTTAAGGGCTGAAAGTGAGCCTTGCCGACCAGCGACGTGCGATACCCGGCCTGCTGAAAATCTTCACCGACGGTGTGCTCGCTCTCCGCCAGCTTGGTCCCCAGCGAATACGCGCCATGCTGGCTGGGATATTTGCCGGTGATGATGCTGGCGCGCGTGGGCGTGCAAGTCGGGTTGGGACAATAAGCGCGCGAATACATCGTGCCCTCGTCGCACAACCGGTCGAGATGCGGAGTCTTCACCTCCGAATTCAGCCGTCCAAGCGTATTCCAATGCTGCTGGTCGCTGGTGATCAATAGCACGTTCGGGCGTTCGGCATTCTGCTGCGCCATTTTCCATTGTTCTCCGCGAAGCCTGTGGACAGGGACAAAATTGAAGAGCCGGGTGGATCATACACGCTGGCGAGTGCATGGAGAAGAGTCGGGGATTGATCTTTTTGGTACGAAATTGACGAAGAGAACATTGACAACATTCATTTCAGTCTGACATGTCAGTGAGAATAAACCGTTCTTCTTCCTCATCCTTCGTCATGAGTTGAATATTTTCCGGGTTCTTCCATTTTCTGCTTCTGACAAAATCATCAAACTCGTTGACTTTCAGATAATTGAACGCGCCTCCAAATACTTCAGCAGGCATTGTCTTGCCCGACTTTATGAAGCAGGACAAGTGCGTCAAACGTTCGTTCAGCCGTTCATCCAACCACTGATTGATCTCTTTGATCGCGGGTAAGTTGTCTGGCGAGGCACAAGCGCGATCTCCTGTTTCGTCATCGTAATACTCACCCAATTCCACGATCAGAATAACGCCAGTAACCCAGCTCATGTCAAGTTCCTCCGTGATAATCGCCTTCCAGACCTTTCAAATGCGCGGAAAACCACGAAATACTCCATCCGCATCGACGGCATCTGCAAAGTCTTCGAAGTCCATATTGGCGATGGAAAGATTGGAGGCAACAGCCCACGCCTCACTGGGAAGAAGACGGAATTTGCGCTGACTGTCTATATCCAAGGCCAAGATAGAATGCTCTGAATTTTCGACTGCTTTCTTATCGACAAGGAACACGTATTTATGACCATTTCGTCGACAATAGTCGACTAGACGCCCGTCGGAGAGACCTTCGTTCTCTGCATTGCTTACGTAATCAAACAGTGCGTGCGCTTGATTTTTCTGCACGGCGTCGCATATAGCCTTCCAGGCACTATCGGCTGAGAAGTCAGTGCGAAGGACCAGCAGATTTTTATTTTGGGGCTCCGTAATATTCGATACGTTCGGAGTCGCATTGCCTAAGCGTATGGATTCAAACATTCTCGTCCAAATCGCTTCGCGTTGCGCAAAAATCTCTTGAGCGTGAAGGAAAAATAGAGCAGCCGGTGCGTCTTTTGGGCGCAGCAAACAGTTCCAACGAAAATACCGACGACCGTTCAAGAGGAATTTGCTTTCGCATAACCGTTCGAATCCTGGATACGGATTCGCAATCTCACCTTCTCGAAGCACGCGAACTTGATATGCAGTTCCTCTGTCGAGCGGCGCGAATATGCCGCACCCTAACCGATCAGCGTTTTTCTGGATAATTTGTAAGTCTGCGCCATTGCGGTCCACTGCAAAAAATGGATCGCTGGGATCCGTTATCTTAAAGCTTCGTGGTAGCAGAATCTGCAGACCGTCTCGATCGTGCAACACGAAGACTTTAGGATCGTACGGACCGATTTCGTCTGGCATGGTCTCTCCGGGCATGCATCAAGAGGTCCACGATCTTGCCAGAGTTTCAGCGCTTCGGCGACTGGAAAAGCCATGACTGGAACCGGCCAGTGCGCTACAGTTTACCGAAAGGATCTGACTGATGCCCGGCAAGACGCTCGAAGAAATCGAAGGCTTCGTATGGCCGGAGCAGGAATGGGATCTCGGCAAGCGCTGCAATTTGGTTCGAAAGAAGCCGATTGACGAACTCACCATTGCAGACATTGCTCTTCTGACCCGACAAAACGCGAGCCACGCGACCTTGGTGCCTATGGCGATTTCCATTCTCGAGCGCGAACCGATGGCCGAAGGAGATCTTTATCCGGGCGAACTGCTGATGGCCGTGCTTGGCGTTAAACAGCACTTTTGGGAGGCTCAACCAGACCTCGCCGCTAAGGTCATGGCCATAGCCAACAGAGTGTACGAGATAGTTCGCCAGACTAAGCCAATGGAAACTGGCGGAACAGAACACCTACTGATGGCAGAGATTGAATGGTTCCGGCAAAAGTGTGCTAAGGTGCTTTGAATTTAATCCTGCTGTACACGCAACGCTCATCGTGTAGTTCGGGCCTTCAGCCCTTAGCATCCTCCGTATCCGTTTCCTGGGGCGATGCCCCAGGCTGGTATGGCGTCGCGCCTATGGCGCTCATAGTACGAATTGCTGGCCGCGTACCTTTTCAAAAAAATCCTTTGTGACCGTGTCCGAACAACCCTACCGTATTCGTCGTACCTGCGGAAGGCCGAGGAATGCCCCGGCCGAAATGCATGCAGAACCTTACGGAGAACCGCATCGTGAAAAAATACTTGTTCATTTTCCGCCATTCCACCGCGCCAGAATCCCGGCCGTCGCCTGAGGAAATGCAAGCTCTCGGCGGGCAGTGGTATGCCTGGATGCAGAAGTTCAACGCATCGATCCTGCCCGGCGGCGATGGGTTGAAGCCGAGCGGCCGGTGTATTAAAGGGGGTATCGTGACCGATGGTCCTTACGTCGAAGCCAAGGAATTCGTCGCGAGCTTCAGCCTGATCCAGGCCGAAAACTACGACGCGGCGGTCGCGATCGCGCAAGAGTGTCCGGGTAAGAACGTGATCGAGATCCGCGAACTGGGCGGCTACGCATGACCGAGCCGCGCGACCTGGTCGAGCACTTTTTTCGCCACGAGTTCGGCAGGCTCGTCGCTGTGCTGACCCGGTCGCTCGGCGTGCGCCGGCTGGAGCTGGTTGAAGACGTCGTGCAGGCCGCGCTCGTCCAGGCGCTGGAGACCTGGTCGCGGCGCGGCGTGCCCGAAGATCCGGCCGGGTGGCTCTACCAGACCGCCCGCAATCTCGCGTACGACGCGTTGCGCCGCGAGCAAACTCACACCAAGGCGTTACCGCACCTGGCCGGCGAGGGCGAACGGGAAGCGGCTCCGCCCGAAACGCATTTCGCCGACGAGATCGGCGACGAACCGCTCCGCCTGCTCTTTGTCACGTGTCATGAAGACGTGCCGGCCGAATCGCGCGTGGCCTTCGCGCTCCGGACGCTCTGCGGATTCAGCACCGCCGAGATCGCCCGCGGCCTGCTCACTACCGAAGCCAACGTCCAGAAACGTATCGAGCGCGCGCGAGTCCGGCTGCGCGAGCTGGACGTCGCGTTCGAAGCGCCGGCGGACGCGCAACTTCGCGCGCGGCTGGACGCGGTGCTCGCCGTCATCTACCTCCTGTTCAGTCAAGGCTGCCACGCGACCCACGCCGACGCGCCGATCCGCCGCGACCTGTGCGACGAGGCCCGGCGCCTGGCGCGCATGCTGGCCGATCATCCCGTCGGCAATGTCCCCGCGGTGCACGCGCTGCTGGCGCTGATGTGCTTCCACGCGGCCCGTTTCGATGCGCGCGTGGCGCTCGACGGCGGCATCGTCCTGTTTGAGCAGCAGGATCGTGCTGCGTGGAAGTGGAGCGACGTGCGCGAGGGCATGGATTGGCTTGCCCGGTCTACCGCTGGCGACGAAGTGACGCGCTACCACTTGGAAGCGGGCATCGCGTGGGAGCACTGTCGCGCGCCGACTTTCGCGGACACCGATTGGCGCCGGATCGCCGACGGTTACGACGCGCTCGACCGCATCGCGCCCTCGCCGATCCACGCGCTCAACCGCGCCGTCGCCGAAGCCCATCTCGATGGCCCGCAAGCCGCGCTCGACCGCCTCGTCGCCGTGAGTCCCGAAAACATCCCTGCCAACTATCCCGGCTGGCACGCCGTAATCGGCGAACTCCACTTCCGCCTCGGCCAATTCGCCGCCGCCGAGCGCGCCTGGCGGGAAGCGCTGCGCTTGACGCGCGCCGGCGCGGATCAGGAGTTTTTGCGGCGGCGGGTGGGGGAATGCGGGTGCTTGATGGGGCAGGCCAATTTGAAGTGAAAGGAAAAGCAGTGACTGACATGGCGCGCGGGATACAATCTGCTGCCAAGCTGGTAATGCGCTGTATTAACGAAAAGCACCAGTATTCGGCCGCAGGGTCTTAACCATGTTACGCGTTGTCCGCATCGGAAAATATGATTCGAAAAAGAATTATTGTTGGAAAACTGCCGCCGGTGATATCTGGCTTCCTACGGCCGATGCCGAAACAATCTTTGACTCAATTCCCTGTACGGCGGCTTACCCATGGGGATGTGGACTGCTGCCCCGTAGTCGGAACAATACTGGGGTAAATCCGAAGGTTTCGAACATGATTCACTTCCGCTGCAGTATGGCATTTTACCGGGAAAACATTCGAACTTTCACCGATGCAGAGGTTGGACGTTGGTTGCAAACAATAACTGTGAATGCCTTGAATTGTCCAAATGTTCGAAAAGCTGATGTATTCGACATACATTCACAAATCACCGAGGTTTCTCCTGAAAAGTTAACAGGAGCAAAAGACCTGACGCTTGCTGCGCTGGAACCAAGGCGGCATTTTCTGAGGGTTGGTTGTTTGGTATCAGAACTGGCAACGGGAGTAGGATGGGAATTGAAGAGCCATCAAAATTCTGAGGGTACGCGAGGCCAGATTACGGCGATTCGTATCATAGCTTGAAAATGTACAACGAGCTCGTTGGAGGTTCTCGTGCGCCAAGCCCTGGTCGCCGATATACACGCGAATCTCACTGCCCTTGAGGCGGTCATTGCAGACTGCGATGCGCAACGGGTACACGAGATCGTCTGCCTGGGAGACATGGTAGGTTATGGACCGCAACCTGCCGAGTGTGCTGATCTAGTGCGAAAACGTTGCGCGTGGGCGCTGTGCGGCGACGAAGATGCGGCGCGGTTTATGATTCCTTCGATTGGCCGCGGCTCGCCACGAAGAGCCAACGATTTCGGGGAATGGATACAGAAACAGCTTGCCCCCCGTTGGTACAGTCTGCCATCGACAAAAGAGCGATGGAAATGGATGGAGGCGCTGCCCGCCAGTCGCGAAGACGGTGACGTACTCTACGTTCATGCGTCTCCCCCGCGATCCGCTCATGGAGTATGTGTTGGAAGAGGATTTTTCAGATCGCTCTGCACTGAACACGAAGGCGGCTGGAATATTTTCGAAGATCAAGCGCGTTTGTTTCTGTGCGCATACCCGGAGGCCCGGATTAGTCGAGGAGCGATCGCAATGGATTAGAGCGGATAGGTTTCCAGAACATAATTTCGAACTTCAAGCCTCCAAGACGCTTGTAAATATCGGGTCAGTTGGCCGCCCAGCGGACAAGAACCCTCAGAGCTGCTACGTCATTTTTGATAGCAAGATGAATACAATTACATTTCGTCGAGTTGCCTACGATCTTGAATTGGCGCACGAACGCATTAAGAGGGTGCCGGCGCTCAACGAGACACGTCTGATCCACCACATGCGCAATGGCAGTGGTCCTTAGGCGAACGCTAACGATGATATTGGAACGGATACTCGGAGAGTGAGTCGCATGCCAAAGTCATTTGAGTCCGGCTCACTGGTAACACTGGAACACTTCTTCGACGGAAATACCGAACCCGGTTCGATCGGCTGTAATCTGATTGCCCATCCGGGCATTCCGAAGTTTTACAAAGTTCTAAAAGAGGTTCGATCCCGGGCTGATGTTCAAGACGTACTGGTCTTCATTGCCGATACGCCAGAAGAGAACGGAACCGATAGGGCGTTTTCCGACCGCATTTACATTCTATCGTCGGCAAGTAAGGCGGCCGTTGCCGATTGGCTTAAGTCGCTGAGTCCCGACCCAATTGAAGACGGCTGGCGCTCCGAAACGCTTGCGGATGCGCCGGCGTTGGACTCCTGAATGAAGTCTATTTTGTTTGTTGGGATTGAGCTCGGACTCACGAACCTTTCATTCCCTTCACAATCGCCAATTCCACAGGCGAATAGTCTGCCGAGTCCGCGCGCTGCAGATTCATGTCTTCCTTCAGATCGAGGCAAGGGTTGCAGATGAAGCGCACGGACTTGCCCGTATTGGCGCTGCGGGCGTGGAGCATGAACGGATGCAGCAATACGACGTCGCCCGCGCGACCGGTCATCTCGACAGGTTTGACGGGCGGAGTGGCGTTTACTTTGGCAGTCAATTCCTGGGGCGAGAGTCCGGCGGGCTCCGCGTCGGCGAGGATCTTTGCCGTGCGCAGATGGGAACCTACGTCCACGGCGGTCCCGCCGTCACCCGGGCCGATATCCGAAAATAAGTAGATCGGGAGCAGGCCCTGAGTTTTGCTGTAGACGTGATGGTGGAAATGAATGCCATCGACGTGCCAACCGGTCTGCGGCGGCGTCCATGGCGGCGCGTCGAAGCCGGGAAACGCGACCGGCCACCAGCCCAGTGCGGGCTGAAGATTGTTGTAACGCCCTTCGCCGACGACATCGTCATAGCCGTCCCAAACCCGCTGTGTGAGCGCGCCCGTGAACGGCTCGCCCAGAAAACCTTCTTGGATGTGTATGACACGTTTTTTCCATTGTGACGGATCGTCGGGACTCACGCCCAATTTAGGCCACAACGTTTCGCGCACGGCCTTGGCAACGCTCGCTGGAAATGCTTCCCGCAGTACGACATAACCTTCTTCGATGAATTGTTCGATGTCCGTCGGGGTAAGTACTTTCAAATGGCGCACGCGAATCCCCCAAATGGTTAGGATTAATGTACCCCACGCATTTCCATTTACGCAAGCCGGCCACCGGCTATTTTTGAATGATCTTGAACATCAACAGTTCACTGGTATTGCCCGCATCCAATCGGATGGGCAAACCGCTGAACATCAAGTCCGCGCCTTCGCGCTTAAAAGTTGCCCCGGAATTATCCAGCGTTACGGCGTACTGGCTTGCGGGGTCCAGGCCGCGCGGGCGGAATAGATATTCAGGCGTTGCACACGACCCGACGCGGAATACTCCGGCATATCCGGCGCTGCGGTCGCGCGCGGCGTACTCAAGCACGCACCAATCGGCCGGCTCCTGAACTCCAATGTTGGGCGTGTGGTGATACACGCGCGGACCGTGCAGCATGATCGGGCGGACAAAGTCATGTAAAAGTTTTATGTAGCGCCGGGTCTTCTCAAAGTATTCCGTCGATCGCGTGGCGTCCTGGGCGCCGAAGCCAACAAAAATCGGCTGCGCAAACAGTGTCACGCGCAGATGCGTGTCGAGGTCCGCTTTCTGGTGCGCGACCGGCATATGGTTGTGATAGTAGCAGAGCGCTTCGGGCAGCAGGAATAGCGTCAGACCATTGAGGGCGCGGATGCTGCGCGGAAACATCGACAGGTCGGATTCGCACGCATAGTGAAAGCGCGAGAGCATGCCCAGGTCGTTGCGTCCGCCGCCGCTGGCGCAGCATTCCAAGGCAACCTCCGGCATTTCGCGCCGCACTTCGTCGAAGACGGAATACAACGTCTCGTAATGGCGCCACAACTCGCTCTCAAGATAACCGTCCTGCCGGTGCTGTCCGCCTTCCCAGACGCTCGCATTATAATCGAGTTTGAAGAAGTCGGGCCGATGCTCGCGGATCACCCGTAAAATCGATTCGTGCATGAATTTCGCAGCCTGCGGATGGGCCAGGTCGAGCATCTGCGCCGCTTCGCGGCCGCCATCGGTGCGCAGCAGCCAATCCGGGTGTTCCTTCAACAGGCGCGAGCTGGGACCGACGGCCTCCGGCTCCATCCACAGTCCGAACAACATGCCGTGCTTATGACAGTGTTCGCGGCAGGCGGCCAGGCCTCCGCTGATTCCGGGACGCTCTGTCCAATCGCCGCGATTGCCCCACCAGTTTCCGGACTCCTCGCCGTACCAGCCGGCGTCCACCATGAACGTGTCGACGCCCATCTCGGCGGCGATTTCGATTTCGCGAAATATCCACTCGCCGGAATGTTCCACCACTCGCCCTGCAATACTGAAGAATTCCTTGCCTTTCGGACGCGGCGGAAGCACCGACGTCCGCATGTGCTCGTGAAAAGCAGCGACCGATTCGTCGAATCCGCAATGCAGAATCGCCAGGTGTGTTTCCGGCGAGACGACGGTTTCGCCCGGCGCCAGCACTCGCTGCGGACTGGACCCCGCCGGCCCCATGCGGAACGCCAGGTGACTGCCGCGGCTCGGAAGATTCGTCAGATCCAGGTAGGGATCGCGCCAGAGCTCCGCCGACCAGCTTCCGGACCAGGCCAGCGCAACAATGGCGAGTTCTCCGGTGGCTTCGTTGCGAACGAACATCACCGGATTGCCGAAGCCGCTCTGTCCGGTGGCGCTTTCGATGCGGCGCCATCCGCGAGGCAGTGGCTCCCACTTGAAGGAGGCCCCAAAAACATGAGTGAGCGGCAATTCAGGCGCGAGCATGAACATCTGGATGCTTCGGCAGGCGTCGATGGAATTGAAAAGTTTTATGATCAATGCCTGACCGGCGGAGTCAAAATCCTCAAGCCGTTGACAGCTACGGAATGGGGCACGAAAGATTTCTATATTGAAGACCCAGATGGCTATGTCATTGGCTTTGGCGGAGAATAGCATGGCATCAGCAAGGCGCCGTTGTTTTGCGTATTGAATAGGTCCGCGTATTCAGCGTCACGTGCTGAGCAGAGGGAACTCCCATGACGAGACAATGGACGGCGGGCCCGGTCGTCGTGCTCCTGATGATGTTGGCGTTCCTGCCGTGGAACGCGCCGGCATCCGAGAAAGTTGCGAAAGACTTGATCGCTTCCTTGGAAAAGCTTTCCAATGGCGACCTTGCCCCAGACACGTTCGTTTTTTCGGCTTCCTATCCAGTCGTACCGGAAAACAGAAACTACATGATCGGCGACGTAGGCCAGGTCAGGGTTTCGATTCGCGGCACAGTTGCCACAATCGGCAAGTCTGTGGTCGTCAAAGTCGAGAAGACGAAAACCGGATCGGTTCCCAAGTTCACGGAGCACTCCTTCCACATCGACGCCGGCCTTGACGACATTCGCAGCATCGCCGGCCAGGCCGCCAGCGCCGGTCCTCACGCCGGAGCAAGCGCGCGTCTAAGCTCAGCCTATGAACTCAGCTTCGACGCCACCTTGGACGGCAAGAGCGGATCCTTGAAACTCGACCTGACCAAACCCGATGAGAGCAACCGCGCGCAGGGGTTGATCGCGGCCTTGAAGGACTTGGTCCGCCAGGCGGGGTCGGGATCGGGGAAGCCGAAGGCGGGAAAGTGAAATATTGGAGCAACTGAGAGGTTGCCTGCATATCTGCGGGCGGCGCAGTCCCGTAGCAGTCGGCGCGCGATGAACGCAGGTAAAGAAAATACTTTCGGCGAACCTTCGCCTGTGTTCGCGCGACTATGCATCAGGACGGCTGCTTTGGAGAATTGGTATTGCGCCAGCCCCTGAAGATATCAGGGGCTTTTTTGTCTCACTCATATAGGAGCATCACACATGCACGCGCCTGCCGGCGATGGCAACGGTAACGCGGTTTTTAATGTGAGCCGCGATGAATTGAAAAGAATTGTCGAAGCCGCGATCAACGACAGTCTTTCGGACGTCAGCGTCGACGGCCAGGAGCCTATAAACGGATTTAAGGGCTACGCCGCGGAGAAAGCGCTGCCCATCATCGCCTATCGCACGACTGGCGGTTCGTCCGGGCGGATCACGCTGTTTGCAAAACACATCTGTGAAGGGCCGCAATACCGATTCCTCATACGGCACGGCATTCCCGTGCCTCGCATTCACGGCATTGTGAACCTCGCCAAAGACGACGAGGTCATCTTCATGGAGCGGCTGACCGCAATTGGGATAGATGAGAACGATCCGGCAGAGGTGCGCCAGTACATCGGCGTGTTGGCGATGATCAATGCCATTCGACCTCTACCCGACGAGCCCTGGCAGCCGCCGCCGCATGCGGCGGCGCGCTGCCTGTCCAACGGCGAATGGATTCCGAAAGTGCTCAAGATTGTATGGCAGCATGCGCACAATGGCGAGTTGGGCGACGAAATCGGCTCCCTTTGCAGCGATTCCAGCTCGCAATTGGATGAAGCTTGCCGCAAGTCGATCGCGGTGGGCAAATTGCTCGAACAGGGGCCGCGCGCCGTGCTGTATGAGGACTACGGGGAGCGCAACACCGGCTGGCGCAACGGGGACGACGGGCGCCGTGAATTCGTGACGTTTGACGTGCATCGACTGTCGCAGGGACCGCGCTTCTGGGATTTTTCCGCGGTCGCGGGCGAGCAGGAAGGCGCTTCGTTCAAGGTCGTCTCATGGGAAGAGCGGGTCGACTATTACCTGGAGATGCTCGCACGCCATGGCGGGCCGCGCGCGACGATCGCCGATTTCGAGTGCGAACAAAAATTGATCCGGGTCGCCGCGGCGTTTGACAGCCTGTATTGGCAGGCTGGCAAATCCATTTCCGGAGAAGTGGACTGGACCAACGACCGCGAAGAAGGCCGCAGAACCTATCGCGGCTGGCTGCTGGGAAACCTGCAGCGGATACTGGCGTTCCGAGTGGGTGATTGCAATTGATCTTCATTCCTTCACGCGCCAGAGACGACACGCAGCCTCTTTTCCTGGCACGTAGCACGACGATCGGGCAAGGGTCTTGCAGCCCGGCGCGAATTCCGGCTTCACGCGCTGCATGGCGCTGGCCGAATTCTCGTAACGTCGATCAGGTTCGGTTTCACGCCGGCGGCGCAACGGTGCGCGTGCTCTCTCGATTCTCGCCTTCAAATCAACGACAGCAACATCGAAATCGCCGAAGCCGTTTTCGACCTGACGCAGCGCGCGGCGGAGACACGGCTGCGTTCTAACATTCGTCGCGAATTGCTCGACGTATTTTGTTTGAAGCGAGTTTGAACGATGCAAGTCTATGCTTTGAATGGAGAAAGCCGTTCGACGCAATCGCTAAACTACCTCATTTTAAAAAGAATACGAGCAACTGCCGCTCGTATGAACCGTGGATCAATGTATTCAGGGTCAATTTCCAGCATATTTGATTGCGGCGAGTCGCCTGGCATCGTGAGTCTCAATTGGCACCGCGCAACTCAGAGAGGACCTTGTCGGCGTCCTTCTCGTTACTTCCGACCGCAAAGAGCCGTTCCGCAACTTCTCCACATCTCCAAATCATTTGAGCGAGCTGGCGCAGGTCTTTCGCCGAAGCTGCCTCGATATTCCAGTCGGTCTGACCTGGATTCGACCAGAGAACAAGGTTTCCATGAGTGCAACGAAATCGAAAGTTCACGAGTCCAGGCCAACCAAACGTCCGAGGCAATTCTTCAAATTTGGATTGCAAATATTTAAGATCGGGATGAGTAAGTGCAACATCTTGAGCATTGAGATATAGCTTATCGGCGGTAGGCCGGGCACCGTAGTCCAAGACCTGGCAAGTTATGAAAGTAGAGAACTCTCCACAGCAAAGTGAAGCGCAATCGGCTTTGGTATCATAGCTTTCAATCTCAACAATAACCGCAGGGTCGTCGGAGCCATCAAGTTCGACGGACCATCGACAGACGCCTTGATTCTCGTACATGAAAACCAATGCCGATTCGAACATCCGGCACGGCGGCAAGATGTCTTCCAGTTCGAAGGGCTCGTTCTTGAATGGAGCTCGGTCTACGTAGCGGGCTACCCCCTTGGGCCGTACAAGTTCAAACTCTGGCGGCGACAGCGGGGAATCGGCATTGCTGCATTGCTACAGAATCTTTCCGGCTCCTGCGTTTGAAAACCACTCTCGCATTGATGCAGGCAACTTTATCGAACGCAGAGATTCGAATGCATCAAGTTCGACGATCGAGTTCAAATCCACTGTCGGCGTGATTCCAAGATTCTGGAAGACGGCGTGAAAATACGATTTAGATGGCATATTAGTCTCAAGCTACGAATGTTTGAACCTGCAACGAGGGGAGAATAGCAGACTATTGTAGGCTTTCAAAAAAGATACGAGCGACTGGCGCTCGATTGAACCGTGGATCACTGCATTCAGAGGTCAGTTGCCGGGCTATCTGGTTGCAGCGTAACGCCTTGCCTCGTAGTTCGAATCCAATTCGGCTCCCCGAACTGGATGAACGTCGAACCGTCCGGCTGTCGTTCGCGGGTGCGACTAGGCTACTGCGCTCTCCGAGCGAACTGCCAACGTCTACCTAATGTATGTTCATCGGAGCACGGAATCAGCACAGGGAATAGGAGGGCGAGAGGATTGGCGTTCACCCCCGCCGTTGACTTCAGCCGCAGCGAGGCATAAGGTGCATGATACATGAGTCATTGATCGGATCTAAGAATTTTGCCGATGAACATCATTCGAAGCATTCTGGCTCGACAATTCGGCGCCACGGCGCAGATGCTGCATGAATCGATCGAGAACTGCCCAGAACAGATCTGGACAAAACGGTTGGGTGGAGCAGCCTTCTGGCATCTGGCCTACCATACGATTTTCTTTCTCGATTTTTACCTTCATAAACGCGAAGCAGATTTTACCCCGGCTCCATTTCATCGATACAGCGCCGTGCGGCGAGCCGTACTCAAAGACCACGCTGCTTGAATACCTTCAACAGGTGCGCAAGCGCGCACAACCCATACTGGCCGAACTCACGGAGGATGATCTGACAGCGCCCAGCCCGGTTCCATGGTACACGATCCCGCGAGGGGAATTCCTTCTCAATAACCTACGGCATGCGCAGCACCATATCGGCCAGCTCAACATGATTCTGAGAGCTCACGGAGCAAGACCACCCGAGTGGCAGGGCTCAAGCGAGTTGTAGATGACTGATAGCAATGGTCAACAATATTGTTGCTCTTTTACATCGCGTTTGTGGAAGGACATTAACAAGCATCGCCCCAAGTTCAGGCGATGATCTTTGCCAGAGTCTCCGCGCTCCGGCGACTGGAAAAGGCATGTTCGGATTGAATATGCAAACTTCGCAGGCACAATCACTCTGAGACCTTCGATTGTTTGAACCGACTAGCGCGGGCCACCTCTAATTGCCATTATAATCGGTTTTGCGCTATTTGTCTTGACTTTTAGATTCCCATCTCGCTTATTATAGAGAGGAGTCTTCTTTGATAACGGAAGAGCAGCAAAGCGTTGTCACGGTCCACAAAGACGGCGCGCAACGCCGCACTTGCGCGAGAACCGGAAAGAATCGGAAACGACATATCCGCGCCCTTCCGTTAGGGCAAGAAATGTCCGGACAAAACCGGACATTCCCGGACGAAAGCTATGGAGCGCGGACTTCCTAGTCCGCACCATAGCCGTTGGACGGCGAGCGGTATCCTCACCCAACGGCGTGCGGACAGGGATGTCCGCGCTCCATAAACAGACCCGGCACTGAAAGCGGACAAACCCGGACATTTGCGGACACGTGGAAGTTCAAATTAGGTGTTCATGATAGCGCACGGACAACGCCGAGTTTCACGCTGCAAAGGTCCATCGAGATTGGGGTTGTATGAAATGTAAAGCACTCCACACCCCCCTGTTTCTTTCACATTTGCGAACAGTTCGCGCCATACCAGAGGGCGAAATTCGCCGTGTCGATTCGCCATGCGAGACAAATTCATTTTCTCGATTTTCGCCGCGCAAGAATAGCGCTAAAACGCTGAACCATCCCGCCGTGCGCAATGAAAGGACACTGTATGTCTGAAAAACACAACGTCGTCGTCTTCTTCACCGACCAGCAACGCTATGACACCAGCGGGCTGCATGGATGCCCGTTGGATCTGACGCCGAATTTCGACGCCGCCGCGACACGCGGAACGCATCTGGCGCAGTGCATCACCTGCCAACCCGTATGCGCTCCGGCTCGTGGCTGCTTTCAGACCGGTATGTACGCCACCGAACACGGCGTGTGGGACAACTATCACGCCGTCGCGCCGAACACGCGCGGGCTGGCGAATTGCTTTGCAGACGCCGGCTACGAGACGGCGTATTTTGGCAAGTGGCACCTGGCGGGAACGCCGTTTAACGGTCAGCAGGCGGTCAACGCCGATCAGCGCCTGGGCTACAAGCACTGGCTGGCGGCAAACGTCCTGGAGTTTTCGTCGCAGCCGTATTCCTGCACGGTCTACGACGCGGAAAACCGTCCGGTCTTTCTTCCCGGCTATCGTCCGGATGCATTGGTCGACGCCGCGATTCGCTTTATCTGCGAGCATCGCGACCAGCCGTTCTTCGTCTTCATTTCAGTCCTCGAGCCGCATCATCAGAATGAGCACTTCGACTACGTCGCGCCGCGCGGTTATCGAGAGCGTTACGCCGGCCGCTGGATCCCGCCGGATCTGGCGCAGCTCCGCGGCAACGGTCCGCAGCATCTCGGCGGCTATTTCGGCTGCGTCAAGCGTTGCGACGAAGCCTTCGGGCGCCTCTGGGATTGCCTGGACAGCCTGCAACTGACGCAGCGCACAAACCTGCTGTACACCGCCGATCACGGTTGTCACTTCGGAACGCGCGAAGGATTGGACAAGCGCAGTTGTCATGAAAGTTCGGTGCGCACGCCCGGCGCGCTGATCGGACCGGCGTTCGACGGCCGCGGCCGCATCGATCAGCCGGTCTCGCTGATTGACATGCCGCCCACGCTGCTGCACAGCGCGGGAATCGAGATTCCCGCGCATTTCAGAGGCCAGCCCATTCAACAGTTGTCCGCGCTGCCGGTTCCGCAACGTCCCGAAACTGAAGCCTTCATCCAGATCAGCGAAAGCGGCATCGGGCGCGCGCTGCGGACCCAGCGCTG
>Ga0206927_1083_pt1 | contig 21110 bp, 17 predicted proteins | sample Alteio_BWOrgHeat_60_FD_153249 | JGI IMG/M metagenome (GOLD analysis project Ga0206927, IMG submission 153249) | Enriched cells from forest soil in Barre Woods Harvard Forest LTER site, Petersham, Massachusetts, United States -... | ecosystem: Environmental > Terrestrial > Soil > Temperate forest >... | reverse complement strand
GCGCAAGATATCCGCGTCCAGTATGGGCATGGTCATCGCCGGACTGCATCAGATGAAAGAATTCTGGACGTCCGCTGGAATTGTCAACAATTACCAATTCGACGGCCGCGTTGTGACAACTCAATTGCTCGAGGAATTGATCAAAAAAGGAACGTCCCAGCTCGCAAAGATTCTGCCCTCGGAATGCATTCAAGCCGACCCGAAAAAAGCGCGCGAATACGACGGCGCGCTGTTGTTCCTGATCTACCCAGCCGAGCTGCTCGATGACGCCGCTGCAGACCAGATCCTGGACCGGGTACTGAAGCAACTGAAAGGCGATTTTGGTGTCCGCCGCTACATCGGCGATTCATTCTGGTCTCCCAACTATAAGAAGACGCTGTCCGAGGACAGCCGCACGGCAGACTTCAGCAGCGATTTGTCCCAGCGTGACGCGCTGCTGCCCAAAGGCCAGGAAGCTCAGTGGTGTATTTTCGATCCCATCATTTCGACCATTTACGGCCGCAGATATCTCGCCACGCGCAATCCTGAATACCTTGAGCTGCAGACAAAGTATCTGAACCGCAGCCTGGAGCAGATCACCGCCGCAACCGACCTACTGCCCGCGTTCCGCTGCCCGGAATTGTACTACGTCGAAGACGGAAAATACGTTCCCGGCGACGCATGCCCGTTGCTCTGGACGCAGGCGAATTTACTGACCGCGATTCACGCCATGGAACAGAGCGTCGCGTAGAATCGTCACGTTTTCGTGGCGCCACTCCATGAAGATATGCGTACGTCGAACGGCCGCACCGACGAATCCAAGTCGTGTACTTGTTGTGACTACTGCTCCCGGCGCTTATGCAATAGCTCCGCAGCAGAAGTTCGCACTTTCGGCGTTCCGGTTTCGGACAATGAAGTCAGTTTCGACTTCAACTCCTGACGCAATTCGATACGTGAATGCTTGCGGAATTTCAGCGCGGCAAGCTGGACATTTTCGTCGGGGTCGCTGAGTCCATGCAGAACCAGGCGCGTGTATTCCACCGGCGCGGAGATAAATTCGGGAAGCCCGGTCGCGAACACTTCGACGCGCACTTCCACCGACGGATCGTTCAGCAGCACACTCAGCATCTCTGGCTGCAGAAAACGACGATCGGCAATCTCGCTGAGCGCTCGCACCGCGCTCACGCGTTGCGCCGGCGCCTTGAACGATCGTGCGAGACGAATTCTCTGGGCGAGATTGAATCCAGGATCTTTCATGCTGGCCCACGAAGCCAGGGACGCCAGCGCTGGATCGGCGGATTTGGAAAGTTGTTCGATGAATGCTTTCAATTGGGAATAGTATGGTTCGGTTGTCGCGTCGCAGCCGTTGCGTTGAACCAGCGCGCGTAACAATCGCTGGGCGGCATCGGATGATCTGGAATTGATACCCGGAGTGAGTTTGCCGAGCTCGTCAGGTCCTGCGATCGGGCCCAGCGCATTGGCGGCGGCAAGTTGCACGCCTGGGTCGAAATCATTGATGAAAACATCCAGCGCAACATCGCTTGCGGCGGCCAACCGCCATGTTGACTTTTCGAGGTTACTATTCTTAATGGAGTGCTCACAATAAAGTGCGTCAACAGCCAGGCGGCGCATTACGGCGTACGGAGAAGATTTCGCAATCGTCATCGCGTGTTCCGCAACCTGCTGTATCGCGTCGTGCTCAAATTCAACGTCTGCACTTATCGTTCCAGGCCGTCCCAGCCGCCAAAGCGCCGCCCGATTTTCCGCAGGGTCTTTACTGTTGAGCAGCAGCAGCGCATGCGCGATGGTGAAATTATAGAGTTGCCATTGGGGGCCGGCCACGTTGCACAGAGTCTTCGTCATAGCGCTGCGCTGCAAGATGTCCTTGTTCGTACGACTGCGAAATTCGGCCGCGACTTCCAAGGCATATTTCTGCTGCGATTGCTCAAGCTGCATACAAAGCGATTCGGAGAATGAATTCGATTCCGAAAGCGGCGCCAGCATTTCCATAAAGCGCAGTGCCGCCGCTGAACTGAGGTCGTTGAACTGAGTGGGATCACTTTGCAGCAAGTGAGTATTCGCCCAGACGCGCAACCGTTCAAATGACTGGCGCCGCAAATCCCAGTTTTGCGACCCCATTGTTGCTGCATCGAGTTGACGCGCAATGGATTCCGCATGCCTCAATGCCGTCAATACCGCGGCCAAAACTGAATCTTGCCCGTTGGATTCAAGGCGCTGGACCAGATGTTGCATTCCAGAGGCCGCGGCGCAGTTGCCGAGGGCGAGCGCAGCCGAGCAAGCCACTTCGGTATTTGCATCATTGAGCAGCGCAGCAAGGCAATAGATCACTGGATGGGAATCAGGCAACTGTAAGGCGGGGCTAATTGCCAGAAGTTTGCCGAGGCCGCCGGCCGCGGCTGCGCGCACCGGTGCGAAGGGCGAGCCAGATGCTTTAACCAGAATGTCTTGAGCCGCGTTCGCTTCCAGTTCAGTCGGACGGCGTACGATGTTTACTTCGATTCGGCCATCTACGCCGATCGAGACGATTCTGTCGCAACCACCGAGCATCCACACCATTTGATCCAGCGAGGCGACGTTATTTTCAATACCAGGCGTTGCCAGCAATTCCGCGAATGTGTTTTCATTCCTCAATCTCAAGCGCCGCCACGGCCGAAGAGCGCCCCAGTTTCGATCCTCCAGACCAGCGCCGGATACTAATAGTTGCTGGATGCGCTGGTCGCTGTCCGCGCGGACAATCTCGATGGAATTAGAAGTTTTTTCACGCCGCACGGAAGCCCCGCGTAAACGAGCAACTTGATGGCTTCCGCATTCGTGATTTCATCATCGCCATCGTATTCGCACAGGCGCACATTTCGGGCTTGCAGCAATAGCTCGTCGCCCCACTTCGCAACTGGCGGCTGGATCTGTCCGAATGACGCCAGAAACTGTTGAAGCAGCAGCCCCTGATCTCGCAGGCCCGCCGTGCGAAACTGACTCGCGGGTTCGGTTGCAACAGCGCGAACGGGCTCGGACGGAGAGAAGGGTTGTTCTGCGACAATTCCTGCTTTCACCGAGACATTGGGCGCAGACTGAGATTTCGTAACTGGCGAGGTATTCAGGGCATACAATAAATATACAAACAATACCAGGAGCAACCACGCGCCAGAACGCAACCAGATAGGACGTGACGGTCTCGCCGCAAAAAGTAGCGGCGTCCGCGATGGCTTCAAGAACGGCGTGCGCGAATCCTGCCCGCTCGCTTGCTCATTCATACCCGAAATCCTCGGTCGCACTCGCGAGTTTAATCTTTTTTCAGTGCGTGACAGGACGAACAGTTCTTATTCAGATTCACTGGATCTTCAGGGTGTTCGAATTCGACAACACCATAGGGCATCGCTTTCACTTGCTCGACACCGGTGGCCTGCCCAATCAGGAGATGACAGGCGTCACATTTATGAGTGATAGCGACTTTCTTCCGGGTGGCGGAAATGTGCTTTCCATCGTGACAACGTTCACAGCCTTTGAATTCAAAATGGCCGATGTTATTGATAAAGCCGCGGTAGTCGACGTTTTGCTCGGGAAAGAACTCCGTGCTGTAGATCGTTTTGATATTCGTTCGAGCCTCTGCAAGTAGTGCGTTTTGCGCAGTCGAAAGTTTCTGTTCCTTCTCATATCCATCCAGTGCGGAATCAATGGCCGTTAATGCCTCCGGTTCGGACTTGTATTCCTGTGTCAGCGCCTTCAGCGCGCTGCGCTTGATGCCCGGCAGCTCGGTTGAAATCAAGCCCTTGTCCATCGCTATGTCAAGCGCCCGGTTGGGCGAGTCAAACTCGTGCGCCGGGCGATTATGGCAATCGAGACAATCCATGGTTCGCAGCTTTGATTCGTCCAGCGCCTTCCGATCGAACGCCGAGATCATAAATTCTTCGACGCGACCGTCGTCTTTATAGGTCACGCGAACATACGGAATCTGCTGACGTTTGTCGTCGAGCGGAAGGTATTTGACTACCGTATCCTTGCTGACGTGCCAGTGGGCGCCCGTGTGTTTGCTGGTTCCACCCCCCAAGTTCATCAGCAGTTTATAACGCGTGGGTGTGTTCGCGTCGTCCGCGGCGTAATGCGTGACGACCCGTTCAATGGAGTCCAGCGTGCGGTCGGGCCAATGGCAATGCCCGCAGGTCTCCGGCGCCTTTCGCATCGTATCAATCGGGGTCTTTATCGGCGTCTTATAATTGTGCGTGACCGTATCCCAAAGCTGCTGAAGCCCGTGATACTTTGCCTTTACGTAATATTCCGCGCCGTTTCCAATATGACACTCAACACACTCAACCCTTGCATGGGGTGAGCGCTGGTAGGCGACGTATTCTGGATTCATGACCTGATGACAGGCTTTGCCGCAAAAGGCCGTCGAGTCTGTATAGTGATAGCCCTTATACGTCCCGTAGCACGCCACAAATATCCAGGCGACCGTGATCAGCGCCGCGATGCTGATCGCGGAAATTCTGCCGGCGCGTGACTTTCCCGGCACAATTGTCATATCGATGCCGTACTTGCGCGTGCGCCACCATTTCCACAACATTCCAAGCCCGAGAACGACGATGCTCGCCGTGAAAAGCACTGGCAGGAGAACGTAAGTAATCAGTCCGCCGTAAACATTCTCGGCGCCCATGGCGCCGCTCAAGTCGAGCAGGATTAGAACCAGCAGAACCTGCCCAAAAAATGCGATTCCGACCAATCCCATCACGCTGATCAGGTTTCTGGCCAGGTAACGAAAGGTGATGGGCCCTCTGACCGGCTCGCCGCGCACAAGCGGTGCTTCGGGATTTGTTCCAATCGATTCGTTAGCAGCCATAATTACTTTTCTAAGCCGTTACCCCGCACACTAAAGAACTGAAGCAGCCGAATTGGGTACAAAATTAAGCGCGGACCTACTGACTAAAGGCGCGCGAAGGCGCACACCGTTTTCGCCCGGCAAAAGCGCCGGGCATTTTATTTACGCACTGATTTTAAACCGCGGGCTATTTCTTGAACACCGTCTTGGCGGCATCCGGGTCGTCCGTGGGTTCGTCGGGAAGCTTATCCAGGTAGTCAGCCGGACGCTTCTTACGTGGATCGAGGTGCGCGTTCTGTCTCAGGAATTTATTAAATGCAAACGGCTTATAGTTTGGAGAGTCCTTGTTGTGGCATTTGCGGCAGGTTTCCGACGTAGGCTTGCCGATGATTTCGCCGGCTGGAAGTTCGACGATTTTGTCATCTTCGGGTTCGTCGGCTTTCAACCTCTCTTCCACGTGTTTGCTGCCAGGACCGTGGCATGTTTCGCATTGTACGCCGAGAGTTAGATCGAATTTCTTCCCCTTTGCAGACGCAGGCGCGTCAAAAGCCGTCACGTGACATTTTACGCAGCTCGCGTTTTTTTGCGGGTCGTCAATATTCTTTTCTTTCGCAAGCTTCTTGCCTTCGTCTGAAATCAAGTCCGCGAACGCCTTGCTGTGCAAAGTCTGAGTCCACTTATCGTACTGATCGCCCTTCTTCTCCGATGAATGGCAGTTCTTGCATTTTTCCGTGCCCACATAAGTGGCGTCAACAGCAAAGACTGAACTCAGGGCGCCAACCGACATCAACAATATCGCACATAAAACCTTCGAGTTCAGGTCGGTATCATTCCGAAGCATTTTTGTCCCTCCATTCCAATGTGCACGCTTTGTATAACATTAGGTCAGCCTACGTCGGCAGTACTTCCCACAAGCGGTTATTAGTATCATCATTACGGCGCAGGGGCAGACGTCGGTGGACCTGCCGCCTGGAACTGTAATTTCGATGGATCATGGCACGTTCCGCACGAATTGGTGTAGGGGATGGGCATGGCCTCCCGGACAGCGGGTGGAGTGGATGTCGGCGTGCCGCCCGGCGGGGTGATGCCTGCGACGCCTGGATCGAACTTGCGAGGCACGAACCAGGTATGGGCCGACTGGTCGTTCTCCCAGTATGTGATATTCGCGTCAGAGGAAAGACCGGTCGGGGTTCCCAGCAGCAGCCCGGGTCGCCCAGCCCCGCCCTTTCCAGTTCGCGTCATATGGCATTGGATACATTTCATACTTTCCCCCGACATTGGGGTCCCGGTCTTCTGCGTCACATGCATCGTCACATCGAGCGCATGACATTGGAGACACAAACTTGCCGCAGAGGATGAATCGTCAGGATCTCCCTTCAGAAAGTAGCGGTAAGGGCTGTCACCCATTGAATCATGGCAATCGTCGCACGCGAGCAGTTGTCGCGCATTTCTATAGTGCGAGGACTGTAAGAAATTGGAATATGTCATCCCATGATGTCCACCCTTTTCCTCCATCTGATTTGGCCAGAGGTTCGCCAGGGTGGTTCCCTTCTGAGCAGGATTGGCATAGTTGGCCAGGAACTGCGCGCGACTGATGCCCGGAGGGGGAAACGTCGCCAGATCATCACGCAAGAATCCATTAGGATGATGACAGGCGCCGCAAATGAGACTGGAGCGATCATTGCCCAGATACTGCGGATTGACGATGTGCTTTCCAGTCGTATCAGGGACGATTGTCTTCTTACCCTTCACCGGCGGCGGCGTGGGCGCAGTGATTGTATTCAGATTTTCCTGTCGATGCACTGAGCCTGGACCGTGGCACTGTTCGCAATTGACGCCCATTTCCTGCAATGAACCATCTCCGCCCAGATCGTAAACACCGTTAGGGTCTGAAACCGTGTGGGCCAGGGTCTCATTCGTCGGTGCGACAAACGTCGACATCTCGCCGGCGCCAATATGACAGACCGCGCAGCTATTCACTGTACTCACGCCACCCGTCAGTGCACCCGTGGAAGGGTTTACTGCGGGCGCAAATGTGGAGACCGCATTCAACGTCGCCTTCTGTTGATTCGGCGCTTTGGGAATGGTGATGAAGCTATTGAATCCGCCGCCGCCCGACCCGCCTTCGGCGAACGGCTTGCGCGTCCTATCGTAATTGGTCTGTATGCCTTGAGACGCTGAACCGGAAAGGGTCTGATACGTCAGGAAGGAGTAGAGCCCTTTGAGTCCCGGTACGCTCAACAGCAGGCGCTGCCGAATATATCCACCCATGGTCAGCGGCACTGCAAACGTTTCGAAGTTATTGGGATCTGCAGGATTGATATTGTTTTGGATCGTCACGTTGTACTGATTGGCGGCTGTCTTCCAAAGGTACACCGTGAACCAGACGATTCCTGCTTTGCCAATCGTGGGGTCAACATTAGTCCCCTTCGTATTCTCATAGATGACCCACTTATTCGACTGATTGGCGTCATATTCCATGAAGTAAAGAGTTTCGACGGAAGTGGCGGGCGCCACTGGGACCGGGGCCGCGCCAGGCGCTTGAGTTGCAACGGTAAATTTGTTCACTAGATCATTCCAACTAGAGCCGATATGCGATGCAGAATCCTGATTCGCTGTGTCACCCGCGGGATTCCGGAACATTAATGAATGACCGTGGTGCTTGTTACTGCTCACGTCAAGTTTGCTACCCGATCCATGACAGAGGTAACAGGCGCTTGAACCGATATAGGTAGCGCCAACAGGCGTATTCCAGCTCATCGTGATTTGCAATCCCGTTCGAGGAATTCCGTTGGGTTCGAAAGCGATGCGGCTTGCGCTGCCGCCCGGTAAATGGTCGGTGTCCGTCGCGGCTAGAGCAACAAACGCGTAATATCTGGTCGTGTTGATCAAACCCTTTACGCTGAATTTGCCTAGCTTGCCTGTCGTCGCCTGTTTGACATTCAGGCTCTTTAGTAATGCGGGATTATTAACGATATCCTCCAGCGGCTCATCGTAGGCTTCGGCGACCCCACTGAGAATATCGGGAGGCGTGATGGGCGTCGTATTAACCGTCGTTGAATCGATGAAATACACGGTTGCACCAATCAGCGGACGCTGATGGCTGTCTGCCACCAAGCCTTTTAGCGACACCTTTTTTGGTTTGGGAACTTTTGTGGGGTTAACCGCGTCCGCTTGCCAGACCGCAACAAGACAGACGAGAATTGCAAAAACGGCTACCAGCAAACCTCGAAAACCTACAGATTTTAGCCGTTTCATATCGCTTTGCCTCAGTATTCAATTTTCTAGATTGATTACACAAGCAAGTTGCGCAAAGGCAGGGCCAATTGCGGATGATACGATCTTGTACTAATAAAAGGTTTGCATCGAACGAACTCCTGGCTCCATTCGCAATAATGAAAACCCAATTGTCAGAAGTGATAATCAGTGCCGTCGTTGCAAATGTTCTGGCACAGAACCATTGGCCTGTTGCGGAATCCGCTCCATCGTCTACACTCAAATTCGATTTCAACAAAAAATTAATATCAAATCGCGCTCAAGTTTTTCGGCTGGGAGAAATTGATGCAGTGTATTCCGGGATCGCGGTTTTTCTCCGCGCTCGCAATTGCGATTGGGACTTCGTACTCCGGCTTCGCGCTCGCGGAAGAAGCAGCCAAAGCAAATGATTCCGCGGAATCCGTCGTCACTCATGTCTATCAAAATCTTCAAGCCTTTGCACGAGCTTTCGAAAACGCAGGTGGAATTCGCGCGGACGCACCGAAATCTGACAGCACTGATTATGAAAAAGGCAAACCCAGCGAATCCAGTGAGTCCGACGACGGGAACGACGATCATGAAGAGAGCGTTAAAAAGGCTGAATTTCCAGACCCCCGAAAGTCCGGTACCGTTGCGCGAGGCGTGAAGCCAGACTCTCCAAAGCCCGATATTACTGAAATGCTTAGCGATATTGCGGGCGGAGAAGGTTCGGATGGACCCAAGGCCAACGGCGCCGACGACAAAAAGCCCGACGATAAGAAACCTGATGAAAAAGCGCCCAAGGATAAAGGCGACGACAAAAAGGAGGACGCGAATAAGCCCGATGCGCCAGATGCCGGAAAATCAGCGACGCCAGCGGATGCGAAAGATTCTGCCGATGCGCCAAAAGCCGACGAAGCCGAAGTCATTCCACCGCCCCCTCAACCCACTGAAGAACAACTCGCGAAACGTCGTGAGCGCGCCATTCCGTATCAGACTTTGGGAGAGCAATTTTTTCAATTTCCGGTCACGGGATCACTGGCTTCGCGTTACCGCTTTCGAAACGGCCCCGGTGAGAGCGATTCAGATATTTACGAACTGCTCACGCTTGACGTAGGCGACAAGGAACGGCAACCCATCACCGGCCACCTCGATGCGCGCGTCGCGGCAGATTTCACGCCGCGTAATAAGAACGGAGTCCAGTCCGACATTTTTACAGGGCTGGTGGATACGTACAGTTCGGCGGTGGATACGCAGCTTTATTCCGCGTATGCGGATTTTAATAAATTGAAAGGTTTGGAATTACTTCGAGTCGGTCGACAATTTACCTACGACACGCCAGAAATCCTGGAGTTCGACGGAGTTCGCGTGGACACGGATTCCTGGTGCGGAGCCAACGAACTGAAATTCTCGTTCTACGGCGGCGCCTCGGTCCACACCTATGAATCATCAGCAAAGGGCGACACTCTGGCCGGAGCGGCGGTCGAGGCGAAACCATGGAATCAGGCGCGTCTACGGCTGGATTACGTCCATGCGGACGACAATTTCTCCGACCAGGGGACCCAGTCCACGGACCTCGTGGATCAAAGCTTGCATCCGACCCATAGCACCAGGCACGACGACGTCGTCTCGCTGAGTTTCTGGCAGACATTGCGCAGTCCAAATCTGCAATTGCAGGCTGAAGTCAGCCAGATCGACGGCAAAGCGCGCGACGCGATGCTGCGTACTCTTTATAACAATGAGGACTCTCGTCTCCAGGTTTCCAGCTCCTATCAAGCCTGGTTTCGCCAGGACGCTCGATTGACGACCGAGTTCGATTACTTCTTTGACACGCTGGCCGGCGAGGAACCGTACCACAACGCCAACCTGAGTGTGAACAAAGGCTGGACGGATAATTTCTGGACCGAAGGCGGCGTCACATTGCGGCGCCTGATGCAAGGCGCGCAGGCTCAGATTTTTAATCATGAGTTTGACGATTACTACGCCACGCTGCAACTCCGCGATTTGCCAGTCAAGGGACTTACATTCTCCGTGACTGGATCACGCTGGGACGGCAAGGGCGAAGCTCCAAATACGAATGAACTCGGCGGTGAAATCGCCTACGCGTGTAAACGGAAGTTCCAATCCGCCATCGGAACGGATTATTCACTTTATAAATACGATCTGTTTACGAGCAAAGAGGACGATCAGGTGCGCACGTATTATCTCAAACAGCGATGGCGGCCCACGCCCTGGGCCTCGTTAGATGTGAAGTTTGAGCATGAGATTTCGCTGTACACTAAATTTAATACAGCGACTGTAAGCTTTCGGTTCGACTTCTAAGTGGAGTGTGCGGCAGGCCGATTGGATTAGAAATCGGGGAGGCGTTTGTGCGAAGTAAGTTCGTAATTATCGGCGCAGCCATTCTGCTTGTATTGGGCATCCTCGTCGGATGCACCGGCGATAATTCGCCGGCTGCGCCCGCAATACCTGTATTCAGCCATAAGGTGCACGTGGTCGATCAAGAATTGAAATGCAGCATATGCCACAAAACGGCTGATAAGGCTGACTTCGCCGGCATGCCCATATTCAAGTCTTGTAAGAAATGCCACGACGGCATTGATGCAAAGAAAACTCCGGAACACCGCATCGATCTATATTTAGTGGGTGGAAATCCAGTTTGGAGCTCGGTCACAGCGATTCCGCAAGAAGTCAAATTCTCTCACAAGTCACATCTGGATGCCAAGGTCGAGTGCGCCACTTGCCACAAGGGTATTGAGCAGAGCAAGCAAGTGTCCTTACGCCTGAGGGTTGACATGAAAGCCTGCATGGATTGTCACCTGCAGACCAAAGTGGGTGGAGCGCTCAATAACTGCAATGTGTGTCACATGACGATCAACAAAGAATGGAAGCCCGAAAACCACTACAAAAATTGGCAGGAGTTGCACGGCTTCGAAACTGGGTTCATATCCAGGGAGAAGAAAACCAACTGCGATTTATGCCATACGACGCAAAGCTGCACACAATGCCATCGCGAGGTCGCGCCGAAGAATCACAACAATTATTGGCGCGAGCGCGGTCACGCCATAATGAGCGACCTGGATCGGCGCACCTGCAAAGTATGCCACACTGAAGATTCATGTTTGCGATGCCACCAGACCATAGAGCCCGCGAGCCATCGGGGCAACTGGGACTCCGCTCATTGCCAGGGCTGTCACGAACCCCTTAAGGCTGTCGGATGCTTCGCGTGTCATAAGAATGACAAATCGCATCTCTTCGCGCCGCATCTGCCCAACAATCAAGTCCACGCCAACGCCAAACCGGCGGATTGCCGCACGTGTCATTTCGGGCTGAAGCTCGGGCACCTCGACAATGGTGAGAACTGCCTGGACTGTCATCGGAAATAGCCGGCGGACGTCCGCGCCAATAGCGACTCGAAATTACATCTATTGGGCGGACTGTGCCAAGTCAGCGCAACGAATGATTGTCTCACCTATGAGTCTGATTTAAGAGTCTCGAGGATGGGAGTGAATCGTTGCCATTGCCTGAACCTGGCAAAATATATTATTTCCACGAATTCCGTATCAAATCATTGCCAGCTTTCGGTAATAATGCAGCAGGGGTAAAAGCATGGCAACCACGACGGCGGCGCAAACTCTCTTGGCTCAACGAGCGCTGAACTCGAGGTCCGACCTGCCCGAAGAATTCTGGCAACTGGTGGAGAGCTACCGCGACGGTCTGATCCTGCAAGCACAGACGATCGTCGGCAGCCGCGAAGATGCCGAAGACGTGGTTCAGGAAACATTCTTCGCGGCGTCGCGCGATTTCGCGAAGTGTCAGAGATTACGGTTGGGCGCGTGGCTGCGTTCGATCAATCGCGCCAACGCCGTCGATCGCCTGCGCGGAAAACGCAGCGAGTCCCGGCGCATTCAAGCCTGCATCGCACGCGCATCGGAAGACAGTTTTACCACTGGTGGATTCAGCCGCCTGGAACTGCGCGAGTCTCTCCAAAAGGCTGTCAGCACTCTTCCGCTCGACTTGCAGAACGTCGTCCGTTTGCGATTTTTCGAACACTGTTCTTACCAGGCGATCGCGGAGCACCTGAAAATTCCCATCGGCACTGTCAGTTCAATGCTGATGGATGCGTCCGCGGCGCTTTACGCCCGTTTGCGGAAGTAACGCACAGAAACAGATGTTTTGGAGTTCACACATGACGATCACCCACGATTGCGAATGGATCGCCGAACAACTCGAGGCGTACCTCGAACGGACGTTGAGTCCGAACGCGAGACTGGCCTTTGAGAACCACCTGAAATCCTGTGAGGCCTGCGGTCGTTCGGTGCATTTTTCGAACGCCGTCAATGGCCTTGTTGCGTACATCGATGCTGCGTCGGAGTCTTCAACAACGGCTCATGCTCAGAGGAGCCCTTCTACTGCGGTATTGCCGGACGTAACCGCGGACAGCGCTGCCGACGCGCATCATCCTTCTCTGTCCGTCATGGATCGGTTGGGGGCGGCGCCCTGGTGGTTCGTATCCTGCGCATTGCACGTCCTGGTGATTGCATTGGCCGGATTGGTCACGATGGCGATCGACCTTCCCCGCCCCGATGACGGGGTCGTCATGCTGACCGAACTTCAGTCGCGTCCGACGGTCCAGGCCGACGAGGAAAAGAAGACCGAGCCGGCCGACAACGCATTGGACTCCAAGCACGACACGCCGCCGACGGATCCGCATTCTAAAGACGTATCGGACATCGTGGTCCCACCGGACATTCTCGCCAAAGCGGATCTGGGCGATCACTTCGAAACGATCAACCCGGACCTCCCGGACACTCATTCCGCATTGGGAAACCCGGATGCGCGCATGTTCCATTCCGTGACGGGCAATACCGAAGCGGCCGGCGGCGGCGGCACAGGCGGGTTAGGCATGGAAGACGTAATCGGCATCGGCGGCAGCGCATCGCGTGGAACCGGCGGAGGTTTTGGCGGGGGCGACGGCACAGGCGTCGGCGTGGGACAGGGCGCGGGCCACGGAAGCTTCGGGAGCCGCACTGGAGGAGGCCGCAAACTGATGGTTGCGCGCCACGGCGGCTCACGCGCCACGGAGAATGCCGTCGACAAGGCGCTGCATTGGCTGGCGTATCATCAGGAAGCCGACGGCCACTGGGATGTCGTCAAGTATTCCGGTGAAAAGGGCGGCGACACCGCTTTGACCGGCCTCGCGCTGCTGGCCTTCCTTGGCGCCGGTCACACTGAAAAAATTGGTGGTTACAAAGACAATGTCAAGCGTGGCATCGAATGGCTGCGCGCGAAACAAAAGAGCAACGGTTGCCTGGCGTCGGGCGGCGAAACGTGCGGCTACAACCACGCCATGGCCGGACTGGCGCTGGCTGAAGCAGCAGGCATGGCGCGCATACCCGAAACGATGGACGCCGCGCAGAAGGCCGTCGACTACTCCGTCAACGTTCACCAATGCGGCGAAGGGTCTGAAAAGATGGGATGGCGCTATACCCCAAAAGAGAAAGGCGACATCTCCAATTCGGGCTGGTTCATCATGCAGTTGAAGTCGGCGAAGGTAGCCGGCCTGAAAATTCCGTTCGGCGCTTTCGAAGGCGCCAGCGCGTTCCTCGATACAGTCGAGGACAAGACCTTCGCCGCCGACGCCAATAACGCATACGATAATGGGCGGCACCGCTACGGTTATGTGAGTTCATCGAAAACTGAAGTCATCGAGCGGCCCATGCGTTCGGCCATTGGGTGCCTGTGCCGCGAATTCATGGGTGCTTCGCGTGAAGAGTTGGCCGGAGGCGTCGAATGGTTCATGAATACAAAGGGGCAGCGCGGCGGCGGCCTGCCCACCAAAAGCGACGTAAACCTCTACTACTGGTATTATGGAACGCTGTGCACGTTTCAACAAGGCGGCGACTTGTGGAAGCGCTGGAACGACGCGCTGAAACCCGCATTGGTCGAAACACAGCGCAACGACGGTGACGATGCCGGTTCATGGGACCCCGAAAAGACGAGCGGCCCCGGCAATCCTTTTGGCAGCATGTGGGGCCGGGTTGGTCAGACCGCTTTCAGCGCATTATGTTTGGAAGTCTACTATCGCTACATGTTGTTGCGCTAAAGCCGTGTATGCTCCTGCTCGCGGCAAGATCGATGACGGTCACGTAGTCTCTGACGCACATACAAAAACTAGGAATACGTTGTATTCTTTTCTGATCGAGGCAGGCCGCGCCGACTTTGACGACTCCGTTCTCACATCTATTGCGGCGCTTTTAGTTCGCGGCGCCGCATAAAAAACTCAGTCACGAAGAAGACCAAAAGACAAATGGGGATCGCAATTGCGAAGTCGTAAGCAAGCCGAGAAAGTTTGAACCCAAACTCATATGGGATGTGACGTGTGCCGTTCGAGGAGTTGAACGTCGCTTCGCTCGTCCCCGGAGAATCCTGATTATTGAGACGATACATACTGTCGTAGATGAATGGCCATCCACGCACAGGGAGAAGCCACATGCCTTGTAAACGGGGTCGTCCGCCAAGGGATCGAATTCATACTGGTGCGCCTCTATACCCGTCAAAATAGAAGCAGTGATCATCAGTATGACGGCTGATGTCAGATGGAATCGAAAAAAATGTAGTTTCGGCGTCTCAGCCATGCTTTATATGCCGTAGTGAGGACGGACAGTTCTTCGTAATTACAAATACTCTAAATAAGCCGTCCCGGCGAGGGGGGTCATCATTTTTCGTGGTGCGATTCTCATAATACTTCAAAAGTGCCGAGGACAGGAGTTGAACCTGCACGTTCTTTCGAACACTAGCTCCTGAAGCTAGCGCGTCTGCCAATTCCGCCACCTCGGCTTGAAGTGTTGCGTACTGCGGAACGAATCTTTTAACAGAACCGCGCGCCGTTGCAAGCGACGGTGAATCAGCAATGGCGTCTCTTGCCGCCTGACTGTACGCTCCACACCTTCATGCGTTCGCTTTTCGGCAAAGTCGTGGGGGCGGACGAAAGAGGGGAATCGATGCGGCTGATCATCTGTGCTGGCCTGGCGTGCGTGGCGCTGCTGGGGTCCCGGGCGTTTGCGGAGGAACCGGCGTTTTCCAGCGACTTGCAACAACTGGCGGTCGAAAGTGAAGCGGTCGTAGTTGCTCGGGTCGGCGGCGTTTCTTCGCTTCCGCCGGAAACCTGCGGCGGATTCGCGCTGTGGATTGTGCGCTCCATCAAAGGCCGCCTGCGCGGCGGTCGCAATATCGTCTGGATCGGACACGACGACCTTCCCGCCGGCAGCGGCATCGGTGAACAGCTCTGGCTGCTGTTCCTGCGCCGCGACCAGGATGCGGCGTGGCGCACGAACAAAGGACCCGACAACGTCGGTCTCGTCAAACTCAGCGGCATTGACGCACCAGTCTTGCGCAGGGCGATGAGTTTTCTCGGTTATCATGGAGAACCGCCCGACTTTCCCGAACTCGCCTGCGCCTGCGATCTGACCAGCCTGATTCAACAGGCAGCGGCTACGGATTTGCCCACCAGCCGCCAAGCCATATCCAAGCTCGCCACCTTCGGGCCGGATGCGATTCCGGTGATTCAAGATGCGGAAGCGAATCCCGACCGGCAAATCGCGTCGGTCGGCCGGACGCTACTGCCGTTGCTGGTCAGCGGGCCGGCGGTGAACGGACTGCGCCTGGGATTACGCCCCACGGCGATGGATTTCCACGACAACGAGCAACACGTCGCCACTTTGAATCTCTGCAACATTACCCAGTCGGACATCCTCGCGGTCACCGGCGAAACGCTGCGCGGAGAAGTCATCCAGACCGTGACGGCGTTCGATGTGTTCAAAACCGACGCCAAGCTGCGTCCGATCGGCACGCCGCTGCCGGGCACGCTGACTATGGTGGAGATCGCGGTCAACAATCCCAAGAGCCATTCGCATCCACTGATTCACAAAGTCCCGGGTTTGAGCGTTTATCCGCTGGATCTGGAACTCTCCGTAGAAGTGGATCATACTGTGGGAAGCAAAGCGGTCCGGCTGCGGTTCCCGCTGGGGTATGTCGACCTGCCCGGATTCGGAAGCTATGTCCTGCGCGCGCATTTCGATTGCGCGGGGCCGCGGCCCGATCAGGAGGCGCTGGAAACAGAAGGCTTCTGGCTCGGCGGGCAGCTTGTTTCCAACGAAATGGTCATCACCGTCTCGCCCAATCGGACGCCCGAGACCGGCCCGTGACCTCCGCGCGGGTCACGCGGGTCACTCTCGCGCCATCCGCGCGAATCGCGATCGCCCGGCACGTCAGCGCCTGTTATCCCCACGAAGGCTGCGGCGCGCTGTTGGCCGCCATTTCGGACGCACCTGTAGTATATATCGACGAAGCGGTCGCGCTGCCGAATCTCGCGGCGGATGCTCGCGACGATCGTTTCGTCGTCGCGCCCCTCGCCTATGCGGCGCTGGAACAGAAACTGTCCACGGAAGGAAAACGCCGGCGCGTCGTGGGATTTTATCACAGCCATCCCGACTCGCCTGCGCGGCCCTCGACGATCGATCTGGAAATGGCGCTCGGACTTTTCGAAGCGGTGCGGTGTATCTACGTCTATGCCATCCAGAACGTCTCGCGACAGGGCGCACCCGGGAGCGCGAGCCATCGGCTCGCAGCAAGCCACGCCCCCTTGCAGCCAACAGTTGACGGCGATGTTGTCACCAAACTGGAGGCGAACAATCCCGTGGCTGGAGAACTGACATTCTGGAAGTTGAACGCGCAACTCACGGACTTCGAAGCGTTGCCCGCGGAGACTTGAGCGCCGCGAGTCGGGACGGTAGAAAGGTTTGCGTTTCCTGCCGGCGCGCGTAAGGTGATGTGATTCGAGGGCAGCCTAATGTCCAAAGCCTTCTTTCCTGTTTCTACGTCCGTGGCCTTCTCCGTCCCGATGGTCCTGGTGCTGTGCGCGCTGTCGAACGTGAGCCGCGCCGAAATCGCTTCGGGCGGCGGCATTGCAGAAGACTCAACGCAACTCGCAAAACGGCTGATTCAGTCATTGGGCTCCAATGCCTACGCCGAACGCGACGTTGCTGCGCGTGAATTGTATCACCTCGGCCGCGCGGCGATCGAACCGCTGGAATACGCGGCCAAGGACAACGATTCCGAAGTGAGCTTGCGGGCGACGCAACTGCTGCTGGCCATGCGCGGCCGCGGTTTCATGGGCATCACGCTGCAGGAAGACCGGCAGGCCAGCGTGGGCTCGGACGATCCCGATACAGACGCGGAAGCTTACAGCGAAAATCCAGCGCCAGTCGTGCGGGTCATGGGCATCGCCAACGCGCACGATTTCGGATCGGCCAAACCCTTCCCCGCCGAACTGGCCGGAATGACCGCGAGCGACAAGGTCCTGGAAATCAACGGCCGGCCGATCAACGGCGTGAAAGATCTGATGCGCGAAGTCATCTGCGCCGGTCCGGGAAGAATCGCGCTGGTGCTGCTTGAACGCGAAGGCAAAAAGATGCGCGTCGCACTGATGCTGACGCACAACCCCTCGAACCACGAAACTCCGCCGGTCAATATGGAGCAGGAATCGCCATCCAGCGCAACCGATTCCACCGAGGCCCCGTTCGACGGACGCAACAATATCCTGGAGCAGCCCGCGGTGACCGTGCACGTGGAGACGCCGAAAGAGCAGCACGTGCCGGACCCGAAGGACGCCACTGCTCAGAAACCCGACGATTCTCCCGCCAGTCCCGCACCTGCTCCCGAACCGAAAGCGAAAGACGGCAAGTAGCATCCGTAGCGCGCGCGTCTCGCCCGCACGCTATTCGAATGCAAAATTCAAAATGCAAAATGCAAAAGGACAGCATGCGTTGAGGCAGGCTGCTTGGTAAGATCTCGCACTCTTAGAATTCAAATCTGATCAGACAGCAAACAACAACGGGCGCGAAGCGCCGCCACTGTCCTTTTGCATTTTGAATTTTGAATTTACTTGGTTTTCTCAGCGACTGGCGCGCCGCCGTTTTTCAGGTCTCGAACTTTAGCTTCAACTTCGCGGATCTGGCGGCGGAGTGCGCTGATGCGCCGGAAGAGCTCCTTGACATCAGAGTCGCTCGCGGAAACGCCGATGTCCGGGGCGGCGTCCCAGCAACGCACCACGGTCTCTCCCATGCGTTGATAGGATGAGCGCAGGTTGTAGCGGAGTTTCTCGAGCTCGGCCATCGTGATGCCGATTTTGGTGTAACGGCCTGCCGCACTGCCGGCGGCTTTCAGACCGTCGCCAACCTGTTGAAAGAAACTCTTGCGGGGCTCGCCGGGCGGCGCGGTTTCGCCGGGTTCTTCGTCTTCTTCGTCGTACTCTTCTTCTTCTTTTTCAAACGGCTCGGCTTCGATGACCTCCTCGTCTTCCTCATCCTCGTCCTGCTTACGTTTCGTCTTTTTCGACTTTGCCATACTGGGACCCCCAGACTCGGCCAGATTCAAATGGCGACGGTGCAGACAGACTTAATAACCAGCGACTTAGTGCGGGTGTCGGGCGGCTTCTTTCGCTTCTTCGAGGGCGTGCTCCTTCGCCATTTCAATTTCTTCCTTGGCGTTCTTGATTTCTTCCTCGGTGCGCGGACGCAGCCAGCCTTCCCAGACGAACCAGACGCCGCCTAAAGCCACCAGGACGCCGCCGATAACCAGATAGTTCTGCTTGGGCTTTAAAGCGTTCGGATTGGGCTTTCTTTCGGTGGTCGGGGCTGTTGCCATTGTTGTGAACTCCAGAATTGAAGTGTTATGCGAATTCCTGCAGTCCGGGCTGGAATACTAAGGCTTTTACGGACGAATTCAAGTGGGGAGCCGCATTGTTCTTCACATTGAGCTCTCCACGTCGTCGGCCGCATCCCACCCGCCCCACTCTGTGCATGCGCCCGTCATCAGGACGTCATTGCCGATCGTTTTCACGTGAGTATCCCGCAATTGCAGCGCATCACCCATGTGCGTCGCGCCACGCCCGCCAACCGGTGTCAGGCTGGCGGATCCGCCGATGATTTTCGGAGCCATGAACACGAACGCGCGATCCGCCAACCGCGCGTCGATTAACGAACCCAGCACCGCGCTGCCGCCTTCGACCAGAATCGATTGGATGCGCTGCGACGCAATCGTTTTCAGCGTCGCCGCCAGGTCGGGCCGTCCCGTTTGATCCAACTCGGGTTGCAGCACCAGAGCCCCGCGCGCAGCCAGAGCATCGATGCGTTCTTTCGGAGCGGCTGGCGACGTGACGATCACCACGCCTCCGCCGTCTTGAGCGTTCCAGAGCGGCGCATCCAACGGCGTGCGGGCCTGGGTGTCCAGAATGATGCGGCGCGGCTGGCGCACGTCTTCGGGCGTTCCGTTTTTGTCCGGCAAGCGGCACGTGAGCTGCGCGCCATCCGTCAGCAGCGTTCCAATCCCGATCAGCACCGCGTCGTGACTGGCGCGCAGACGATGAGCGAACGCTCGCGACGCGTCGGACGTGATCCACTTGGAATCGCCGCCGGCCGTCGCGATCTTGCCGTCGGCCGACATGGCCCATTTCAGGCTGATCAGCGGCATTCCCGTCTGGATGGTTTTAAGAAAAGGCGCATTCAGCCGCCGGCTTGCCGCTTCATGGATTCCGGTGATCACTTCAATGCCCGCGGCGCGCAACGCCGCTTCACCGCCGGCGGCCACCGGATTGGGATCGCGGATGCTGAAGACGACCGTGCGAATTCCGGCCGCTATGATCGCTTTGACGCACGGCGGCGTTTTGCCGGTGTGGTTGCAGGGCTCCAGCGTGCAATACAGCGTGGCGCCGCGCGCGGACTCGCCGGCGGCTTCCAGCGCGAAGACTTCCGCATGCGGACCGCCGTACTTCTGGTGCCAGGCGCGCGCCACGATCTGGCCGTCGCGGACAATCACAGCGCCAACGCGCGGATTGGGGCTGACCCACATCCCGCCCCGGCGGGCGAGAGTCAGCGCTTCGTTGATAAAAAATTCGTGATCCATGGCCAAAGCCCGCACCGGCGGCCGTACCGCTACCGTACCGCCGGCGTCTCGCCGGCCCTCGATAAGTGCGGCTTTATTCGCCTTCAGGCTTGAAGATCTCGTCGACGAAGAGCTCGGCGTCGAAGGCTTCCAGATCGGTCATCTTTTCGCCCAGCCCGATCCACTTGACCGGCGTATCGACTTCGGCGCGCATGGAGATCACTGCGCCGCCCTTGGCGGTTCCGTCCAGCTTCGTCACGATCAGGCCGGTGACACCGGCGGTGTGCTCGAAATTCTTGGCCTGGCGTACGGCGGTCTGTCCGGTGTTGCCGTCCAGCACCAGCAGCACTTCATGCGGCGCCGAAGGGATCAGCTTTTTCATGACGCGCACGATCTTTTCAAGCTCGTCCATTAAGTTCTTCTTGTTGTCCAGCCGTCCGGCGGTGTCAATGATCACCACGTCGAATTTCTTCGCCAGCCCCTTCTCCACCGCCTGGTAAGCGACCGAATCCGGCTTCTGGTCCTGTTGCGCGGGGACGTACTCGCAACCCACGCGTTCGGCCCAGGTGATCAACTGCTGCACGGCCGCCGCGCGGAACGTATCGGCCGGCGCCAGCAACACGCGCTTGCCTTCGTTCTTGTAGCGGTGCGCGAGTTTCGCGATCGACGTGGTCTTGCCCGAACCGTTTACGCCGACCACCAGGATCACCGTGGGCGTGCCGGCCGGCGCCCAGCGCGCGGCGCTCTCCTGCGGCGGGAACATCTCTTTGACCTGGTCTTTCAGGAAGAGCAGGACGTCGTCGCGCTTCTCAATGACCCGGTCTTTGAACGCCTGCTTGGCCTTTCGACCAGTTGATCGGCCATGGTCGGCGAGACGTCCGCCGCGATCAGGGCTTCCCAGAGCTTCGTGGAATTCTCTTCGTCCAGCTTGCGTCCGACGATGAAATCCAGACCGTTGCGCAGGCTCCTGGCCGTTTTCTGGACGCCGAGAATCAGCGTCTCGCTGGCCTTTCTGGCCAGACCGATGACGGTGTCTTTAGCCCGCTTGAAAAAATTCCCGAGCGCCACGATTCACCCTTCCTTCAGCAGCTTGTAACCGTCGCGCCAGAGCACTCCAGCCTGG